>Ga0172373_10001505_pt1 | contig 37672 bp, 32 predicted proteins | sample Lak10m_2_FD_114546 | JGI IMG/M metagenome (GOLD analysis project Ga0172373, IMG submission 114546) | Freshwater microbial communities from Kabuno Bay, South-Kivu, Congo - kab_092012_10m | ecosystem: Environmental > Aquatic > Freshwater > Lake | place: Democratic Republic of the Congo... | reverse complement strand
TTTTTACCTTTATTGAACGCATTGTTTATCATCCAGAAAAGTGGGTCCTCAAATTGAAGTATCTTCCTTGGGAAATGACCTTTGAGGTTGACCGGTCAACCCGCAATGACCCCTAAAAAGGCCCTTTTGGCCTGTTCACATAAAAAGCCCGTGTTCGAAAGCCGCATTGGCCATGAAAACGCCTTCTTCGAACTTGAGTGTTTGGGAAAATGAGGGTATTGGCTGGGGAGGAAGGATTCGAACCCTCGAATGCCGGGACCAAAACCCGGTGCCTTGCCACTTGGCGACTCCCCAACAATAAGAACAGATATTCTAAGTGGAAATTAAAAGTTCTTCAAGTAGGCTTTACTCAAAAACCCTATCTCCTTCAAAAAAATGACACAGATTTTTTAACCCACTGTCCAATTTTTCTATAGATTTTTTAACCTATAGTCCAATTTTTCTATACTCTAAAAAGCACTTTCTTTACTATCTACAAAAAAATCATTCCCTACTAAGCTAAAAAAGACGTATACTAAAAAATGGCTCAAACACCCCAATTTCAAGGAGGAAATGATGTTGAGTACACTTGTAAATCCGGCCCAAATTCACTTGATGGTGAACCATTTTCCGGTTATTGGCATAGTGTTTTGTATTGGATTATTAACCTGGGCCTGGTTTAAAAACGACGTTTCTGTTCAAAAATTGGCACTTATCGTGGTGATACTGACTTCGTTATCGGTTATACCGGCGTATATAAGCGGAGAACCCGCCGAAGAATTGTTAGAAAAAAACCTTAACTCTAATGAATTTTATATTGAACGCCACGAAGAAGCAGCCGAAATAGCCCTATGGGGAATGGGCGCTTTAGGCATTTTAGCCACTGTGAGCTTAACCCTTGTGTGGAGAAAAAATGCGGTTCCTAAATCGATGCTAAGTGGCACCTTGTTTTTAGCCGTTTTGGTGTTTATTTTATTGGCAAGAACAGCACACTTGGGTGGAGAAATAAGCCACCCCGAAATTCGACAAAACCCACTCCCTCAACAAACAGCCTCTGAAAATTAGCTAAGTTTTTGAGCACAGTACGGGTTTAAAAAACAACTTTCACAAGCCGGTTTATGGGCCTTACACACCCTACGTCCATGCACAATGATCCAGCTTGATAAGTCGTTCCAATACGCCTTGGGCCACGCTTTCATTAAATCAAATTCAATTTTTACCGCATCGGTATGGCGGGTAAACCCCAAACGTCTAGACACCCGTTTTACATGGGTATCTACGGTAATGCCCGGTATATCAAAGGCCTGTCCCAACACCACATTGGCCGTTTTGCGACCCACACCAGGCAAGGTAATTAACTGCTCTAAATGTGGGGGTACCTGATCGTTAAACTGAATATGAATCCTTTGCGCTGTTTGAATACAATTTTTAGCTTTGTTGCGAAAAAAATTAACCGATTTTATAAGATCTTCTACCCGTTCAAGCGGAGCTTGAGACAAAGCGTAAGCATCAGGATACGCTTCAAACAACCCTGGGGTTACCTTGTTTACCCGTTCATCGGTACATTGGGCCGACAAAATAGTGGCAATTAGCAACTGAAACGGGGTTTCAAAATGCAAAAAGGTTTTTACACCCGGATACGCCGTTGCCAAAGCCTGATAAATGGGCTCTATAGAGGGTTTTTTAGCCATTTTAAAGCGCTAAGGTTATTCCTACAGGGCAATGATCAGAACCCGTAACCTCGGGCAAAATAAAGGCCGATGACACGTTTTTAGCAAAAGCATCATTCACCCAAAAGTAGTCGATTCTCCATCCCACATTGCGGGCCCTTGCATTGGTGCGATACGACCACCACGAATAGTGCTTAGGAGCAGAATTAAACTGCCTAAACGTATCTACATACCCACGCTCAACCAATCGGTCTAGCCACTCACGCTCAATTTTTAAAAACCCCGAGGTATTTTCGTTTTCTTTGGGGTTAGCCAAATCAATTTCGGTATGAGCCGTATTGTAATCTCCACAAATCACCACATTTTTGCCTTGGGCTTTCATCTCATCTACATATTTAAAAAACGACTCGTAAAAATCAAGTTTGTATTGCAATCGTTCGGGGTTCATTTGTCCGTTTGGAAAATACACCCCAAAAATGGCAAAATTATCGTATTCGGCCATAACTACACGGCCTTCACAGTCAAATTTAGGGTCCCCATAACCCTCCAACACCAATTTGGGCTTGGTTTTGGTCCATAACGATACGCCGCTATAGCCTTTTTTTTGGGCCGAATGCCAAATGGCATGGTAGCCCGTGGGGTTCACCACGGTATCTTCCAAATCGCTTACTAATGCTTTGGTTTCTTGTAGGCACAATACATCGGGGTCCATTTGAGCCACCGACTCAAAAAAACCCTTTTTAATACAAGCACGAATGCCGTTTACATTCCACGAAATGAGTTTCATAGTTTTGAGGCCTCTATAGCGCTTTGAATAAGCCAGCAATCAGCCAAGGTAAGCGCAACCATAGCCTCTATAACCGGCACTGCACGCGGACAAATACACGGATCATGCCGGCCATGTACTTCAATATCGGTGGCTTGACCCGAAGCATCCACCGTATTTTGCTTTTTTGAAATCGACGAAGCGGGTTTAATAGCCGCTCGAAGCACAATATCTTCGCCGTTTGAAATGCCTCCCAAAATACCCCCCGAATGATTGGTTTGAGTACCAATAGACCCATCTTTTGTGGTAAAGGCATCGTTGTTTTCAGAACCTCGTTTTAGGGTGGCCGCAAACCCTGCCCCAAATTCAACCCCTTTAATGGTACCAATCGACATTACGGCATGGGCCAACTTAGCGTCTAATTTATCAAATACAGGGTCACCCAAACCTACTGGACAGCCCTTTACTACAATTTCTACCACGCCACCCACCGAGTCGCCTTGGGTTTTAGCCTCTTCGATCAAAGCTACCATTTGCTCAGCCGCTACAGGATCGGGGCAGCGTACAGGATTTGATTCAATCACATTAAAATCAACCGTTTGCGCTTGAATATGGGCCACTGAACGGGTAAAACCGGTAATAGAAATACCCTTTTTAGCCAAAAAAAGCTTGGCAATGGCACCTGCAGCCACGCGGGCGGCCGTTTCCCGGCCTGAGGAACGTCCTCCACCACGATAATCACGAATGCCATATTTGCTTAAAAAGGTGAAGTCGGCATGCCCTGGGCGAAACACATCTTTGATGTTGGAATAATCTTTAGATTGTTGGTTGGTATTACGAATTAAAAGAGCAATGGGTGCACCGGTGGTTTTACCTTCAAACACCCCCGATAAAATTTCTACTTGATCGGCCTCATTACGAGGCGTGGTAACCGAACTTTGTCCAGGCCGTCGTCGATCAAGTTCTTTTTGAATGTCGGCTTCGGTTAGGGGCATTAATGGAGGTACCCCATCAATCACAACGCCCAAAGCAGGCCCATGGCTTTCACCAAAGGTACTTAAACTAAACAATTTTCCAAAACTACTTCCAGGCATTATATCTCTTTCTTACGTTTTCTCTTTGCCCCTAGCCATTAACACCTTACCGGTACGCACAATTTCTTTAATGGTATACGCAGACAACATCTCAATCATAGCATCTAACTTTTTAGTAGAACCAGTCGCTTGAATGACTAACGATTCTTGGGCTAAATCAACTGTCTCCGCTTTAAAATGATGAACAATTTGTAACAATTGAGCGCGTTTCTGCTCATCTTTAATGGAGATTTTAATTAAGGCTAGCTCTTTTTCAACATGCTCACCTTCGTGCTCGTTCGCCGACACCACATCTACCAATTTAGCGGCTTGTTTAATAATTTGCTCTAATACCGATCGATCCCCTCGGGCGGTGATGGTCATACGTGAAAAACGACCGTCTAAATCGGGTGAAACCACCAACGACTCGATGTTAAACCCTCTGCGCGAAAACACCAAGGCAATACGCACCAAAACCCCAGGTTTATTGGCCACTAACAAACTAATGGTATGACTATCTGTACGCAATATAGGTTGGCTCATTTTAGGTGCTTCCTTTCGGTTTTTCTAATTTTTGTTTAGGCGGGGTCACTATCATATCTGAGGCAGCACCTCCAGCTGGAATCATAGGAAAAACGTTGTCTTCTTTCACTACTTCAGCATGAATAATGCAGGGGCCTTTGTTGTAAGCCAAGGCTTTGGCCAACACTTTTTTAACATCGGCGGGTCGCTTAATGCGAAATCCTTTAACGCCATAAGCTTCACCCAATTTTACAAAATCAGGGTTACCCTCTAAATCTACTCCTGATAAACGATCGTCATAAAACAACTGCTGCCATTGGCGCACCATGCCCAAATATTTGTTATCGATAATTAAAATTTTCACAGGCAATTTATGAATAGCGGCGGTAGACAATTCAAAGGCGGTCATTTGAAAACCACCATCCCCTACTACGGCTACAACCGTGGCTTTGGGTTGACCAATTTGGGCCCCAATAGCGGCAGGAAAACCAAATCCCATAGTGCCCGCCCCACCCGAGCTAATCCAGGTATCAGGGTCTTGGCATCGGTAAAATTGAGCGGCCCACATTTGGTGCTGGCCTACATCGGTCGTTACAATGGCTTTTCCTTTGGTAAGGGTGTTTAATTCGTCTAAAACTTGCTGAGCTTTTAATCCTCCATGAATTTTATAACCCAAAGGATATTTTTTCTTTTGAACATTTAACCAGCCTAACCAATCTTTGGTTTCAAGGGGTTTAATAAGAGTTAACAGCTCGGTTAACACAGCCTTAGCATCGCCTATTGCACTCGCATCGGGCACTACAATTTTATTAATTTCAGCAGGATCAATATCGATATGAAGTTTAATAGCATTGGGGCAAAACCGTTGAATATTAGCCGGCGTAATACGGTCATCCCAACGGGATCCAACCGATAAAATAAGGTCGCAATCGTTCACGGCCATGTTGGCATAAGCCGTGCCATGCATGCCCAACATACCCAAAGACAAGGGGTGAGTTTCAGAAAAAGAGCCTTTACCCAACAAGGTACAAGCCACTGGCGCCTTTAAAGTTTCTGCCAAGGTTTTTAGCTGAGCACTTGCTTTTGAAATAAGCACCCCATGACCTGCCAAAATAAGCGGTTTTTTAGACCTCATCAACAGCTGTGCCATTTTTTGAATATCGGTTTTAGAGGGTTTGGCAGGTAAGGTATACCCGGGCAGATCCATAGCAATATCAGTTAAAGAGCCTGTAAAGGGGGCACTGGTAATATCTTTAGGTAAATCAATTAAAACAGGTCCGGGCCTTCCGGTATTACAAATATGAAACGACTCTTCTACAATGCGTGGAATATCGTTAGGGTCTTTTACCAAATAACTGTGCTTTACAATCGGTGAGGTTATGCCAAAAACATCGGCCTCTTGAAAGGCATCTTTACCCAAAGCCGGCGTAATCGTTTGCCCGGTTAAAACAATCATCGGTATTGAATCCATCTGGGCCGTTAAAATACCCGTCACGGTATTGGTAGCCCCTGGACCACTGGTAACCAATACCACCCCAGGCTTACCCGTAGCACGGGCATAGCCATCAGCCATATGCGTAGCCCCTTGCTCATGTCTCACCAAAATGAGTTTTATTTTAGAATCCACCAAAGCATCAAAAATAGGGATAGCCGCTCCGCCGGGATATCCAAAAATATACTCTACCCCTTTATTTTCTAAAGACTTAATTAAAGATTCTGCACCATTTAATGTTTTTTTTGCCATTTTTAACCGCCATCTTTTAAAGATATGCCCATTTTAACAAAAAAATATCAATTTTTAAAACAGTAAATCAAAAATAAAATGAAAACGGAGTATAAATATAAAAAATTTTGTTTAAGAAGCGCTTCGATTTAATACAATTAAACCCGATAACGCCAAGGTTCCCCCCACAAGAGTGGTCCAAGTAATCACCTCATGCAATACCAAATAAGCCACCAACGCTGTGCTTAATGGCACAAGCAAAATAAATGAAGCGGCTACCTTCGAGCCCAAGGTTTGATTCACATGAAAATACAAGGTAGTGGCAAACACCGTTCCAAACAAAACCATATTGGTCATATTAAGCCAAAAAGAGGGCCCCTGATTTAAAATCAACCCCAACTGTGACCCAGGTAAGTTAAGCAACATAAAAGGAAGAATCAAAGAAAACAAATAAAAATTATAAGCCATCGGATGAAGCTTTATACGCGTTGATAGCACCGATAAAGTAGACCAGCAAACCGCCGCACAAACAAAATACACTGTTCCCGAATGCAAAAACTGATCTAAACTAAAATTCCAAAGATGCAAAAAGAAAAATCCCGAAATCAAACCCAACGACAAACCCATCCATTCACGAATACTTAATTTTTTTCGGGTTAACACCGACACAAAAACAAAGGTTAAAATTGGATTTAAAGTAGTGACCAATACACCTCCGGCTCCCGCAAAACCCACCAAAACACCTTTAAAAAACAACCATTGGTATACGCCCATTAAAACCACACAAACGCCCAAAATACCCCACAACGAAACCGGTACTTTAAGCGAAATTTTTTTAAATAAAAGCAAAGGAAGAAACAAAACAGCCGAAAACAAAAATCGGTAAAAAATCAAAATATCGGCAGGCATAGTAGAGCCTAATAATTTAGCCGAAGTCCAATTGGCACCCCAAAACGTCATGGCTAAAATCATTAAAAAAAAGGAGGTTCGTTTAGACATCAGTGTTTAAACTCTAAATTAAAACAGCAAACCTTGCCACAACTCTTTCAAAAAAACAGCCCAAGGCATTACAACAACTCCATTTGGAAACTGCCTTCTAACAGGATCTAAAGACACAACTATATTCTTTTGAGGGATAAATTCTTTATACAAAACATCAAAAGCTTTAATATCAGCTCCAGATATCTGCTCTTTAGCCTTAAATTCAATAGCCACTTCCATATCTCCTACTATTAAATCAATCTCTTCGTGAGTGCGTGTGCGCCAAAAACTAATTTTTTTATAGGTCTTTGTATAGGATAAATAAGCTCTGATTTCATTAATTAAAAAATTCTCAAAAGCTTTTCCAAATTCAGTTGTTTTAGGTTGAATGACTGACATATTATGTAAAGCTCGAATAAGTCCAGTATCGAACATATAAAATTTTGAAGATTCTATCAGGGGCTTTACTTTACGTTTATGCCAAGGCAAAAGCTTATACCCCAAAAGGGTATCTTCCAAAATTTGATAGTATTCCCTTATTGTCTTTGCACTTACCCCACACTCTCTTGCAATATTTTCATAGTTTATTAGCTCTGCATTAGTGACAGCCACTCCCTCTAAAAAACGCCCAAATCCAGCTATATTTCTAACCAAGGCTTCTGCCTGAATTTCTTGATCAATATAATCAAGCACATAACTTTCTAAAAAATGCACAGGATTCGCACTAGAGTAGTGTTGAGGAATAGTGCCATGGTTCAAAGCTTTCACCAAATCAATATCCACGATTTCTTCACTTGTAAGCGGAAACATTTCATAGCGCCAAGCTCGTCCACCCAACAAATTAGCCGCTCCATGCCTCAACTTTCTTGCACTAGATCCGCATAAAATAAATTTAGTAGGGGTATTTTCTAAGCACCAATGCACTTCATCTAAAAGTTGAGGTACTTTTTGCACCTCATCTATAACAACCAAAGAATACGCATTTGCAACAACCTCTTCACGTAATAAGTGAGGAAACAAAGTCATCTTCGTTTTTAATTGAGTATTTAAAAGATCAAAAAACTTTGCTTCAGGAAACCTTTTTTTTAAGTAAGTTGTTTTTCCTACTTTTCTTGCTCCCCACAAAAAAAAAGCATTGTTTTCTGAAATATCTATCTCTAAAAATCGTTTTTTTAACTCCATATACAATACTCTATCATCAAAAAATCCGTACCACCACTTCTGATATTTAAAAAATATCAGAAGTAGCGACTCAGATTTTTAAGGAGTTTCTTAACGCCATCTTCAATCGCTGAATCTCATCAGGCAGAGTGTAGGCATACCACGACAAACGCAGGCAATCGGAACGAATGCCCACAATAACCCCTTTTTCTTTAAAAGAAGACTCAAGTTGAGACAAAGGTAGGGTAAAAGAAGACCCTGGAACACCCACAATATGCAAGGCTTGATTGACTACATAGGGTAATCCAAACTCATCCAAAACAGATAAAACACTTCGTTGTACATCACGCACTTGAGACAGAATCTGAGCTTGGTGCTGATTCACCCACTCAAGCCCCACTGAGGCTACGGGCAATAAAAAGTCTTCTGATTTTCCACCCGCATCAAATTTAACAGCTCCTGGACGAAAGGCATCGTCGTACATTTGACTTGAAAGAGCCAACACATTGCAGCGGTTCACCCAAGGCATTTCTAAGGGCGCCCAAGATAAACATCGATCAGACACTGCCGCATAGGCTACCCCATAAGGCCCTAACAGCCATTTATAGCCCGAACAAACCGCTACATCTACCCCACTTGTTGGGCCATTAAAAGGCATCACACCCAACCCTTGGGTGATATCGGCAATGAGCCATCCATTAGCGCCCAAAACCTGTCGAATAGCTGGCAAATCGATCAGCCGTCCATCTTTCCAAAACACATTACTTACCGACACCACCTTTGTTTTAGGGGTTATTGCCTCGCATATTTTTTGAGTTAATGAATCGGTTAGCTGATGTTTTACAGTGGTTAATGAACACCCCTTAGCTTGTGCCGCGTACTGCCAAGCATACACAGTAGAGGGAAACTCTTCATCTAAAATAACAATGTCATCCCCAGGCTCTAAACCCACATTTAAAGCCGCCCAAGCCATTGCATAACTTGCCGCAGGAACTATCGCCACTGCCTCGGATGTATACCCCGCTAATTGGGCAAACGCACTACGCAAACGATCCGATTCTTTTACTTTTACACCTTGGGTAATGGCCCAGGGTTCTTGCCATTTTTCTAACCACGCCATCGCTTCAAGCTGAGCACTTTTAAGCCCTTTTGTGCGGCCAGCACTGTTAAAATAAGCAGGATGATGGGCATTTAAAAAGAAATCAGAGGCAAGCATATTTTTTGATTATACTACTCTTTTAACCTAAACCGAACTGGCACATCCACTGTTGATTCTACAGCCATTCCCAAACGATAGGCAGGCCTAAACGACCAACGCTTTACAGCTTTTAAAGCGGATTCATCCAGCAATAAATAACCCGAACTTTTTTTCAAATCAACCTGAATGGGATGCCCTTCTGCATTCACTTTAACCTGAACCATAACCACTCCTTCTTGGCCTCTTTTTCTGGCTAAAGTGGGATATTCAGGAGCTGGGTTTTGCAAATAATTGGGCTGGGCGGACGCACCACCCTGTGACCCAGATCCTTCTTTGTGAGCCGTTTGCCCCTGGCTTTGAGAAACATTTTTATCGGTTGAAGCATTTAAAGATTGATCCACAAAATCAGAGGATTCAGAAGGAGCTTGAACAGGCAAGGAAACCTGTTCAGCAGGATTAGCGACCGTATCGACTGACATCTCTACCTCTATACCTCCATCCTGGCCGGCGTCTACTCCAAATTGTGCAGGTTTTACAAAAAAACCAGCGGCCCCCAAAACAAGTATATGCAAACCCACCGAAAGCCAAAATCCCTTGGCGTACTTAAATCGCATCATTTTTTAGTTTGAATGGATACTTTGGCTATCCCCAAACGTCTTGCAATATCCAATACCTCAACAGCCGTTCCAAAATCAGCCTCTTTATCTCCATTTATGCTAACCTTTAGCTGCGGATTAGACTCTTTAAGAGCTTTCAGTTGCGTTTTTAAACCCTCTAAAGACACTTCATTTTTATTAATATAATAGGTTCCCATTTTAGTAACCGAAACCAAAACCGGTGTTGTTTTATCAAAACTTTGAGAACTTGCAGCGGTAGGCAAATTTACCGTTACCCCTTGGTTTTTAACCATCGCTAACGACACCATTACAAAAGTGGCTAACAAAAAAAATACAATATCGATTAAAGGGATAATTTCGATGCGAGCTTTACGTTTTTTGACCGAAGAAAGTTTCATAAAGCTATTGGCCCTGTTTTAAAACCAAAAGCTCCAATTGGGTAGCCGCATCTTCTAAATCATGCCTGGCTTGATCTACTTTGGTATTTAAAAAGTTAAAAGGAATAAGCGCCACAATAGCAATAACCAAACCAAAGGCCGTAGCAATTAAAGCCTCCGCTATACCTCCTGTAATAGCAGTAGGCGCATCCAACCCCGCATTACCCAACAATCCAAAGGCATGAATCATACCCGTTACGGTACCAAATAAACCCAACAAAGGTGCTACTGTAATGACGGTATCTAAAATGGCTAAGCCACGCTCAAACCGCTTAAGTTCTTTGTTAGCAGCCTGCATTAAAGCATGCGACAACGACTGCTTGCGATGGGTTAAACCATACACAAGGGTTCTAGCTACAAAATCTGCTGACGTCTTACCAGCTTCCAGTGCCTGTTCCATTTGACCTTGTTCTACCTGGGTTAAAAACCATTCTACTTGTTTTTCATCACGTTGTTTTGATTCTTTAACAAGAAACAAAATGCGTTCAAACACTACTGTAAAAGCAATAACCGAAGTCAACAACAAGGGCCACATCACCGGACCACCTTTTACAAACAAAGTCCACATCTACTTTACCCTCATTTCTGAAAACGTTTAAAAGCCAATACAAAGCCGGTAAGCACTAAAATCACTGAACCCAAAGTCGCTAAAAAAGCCACTAACTGCCCTATTAAGCCACCCAACTCACCGGTATGAATATAGCGTACAAAGCTACGAAACTTTCGCTCAAAGGTCAACGATGAAGCCGGTTGCCACTGAACTACCGTTGCATCCGACAACACCACCAACTTTGAACGCAATTTTAACCAACCTGAATTATCTGATTCAATAAAAAAGGGATACACGTCTTTATTTTTGCCAAACCGCAGTGTAATGGTTGTCCATTGCGGTTCATACATTTGGGCCATTACAAACAACTCCTGTAACCTTACAGGCTGACCCAGTTGCTGCCCTTCTTTTAAAAATTTAGGCTCTTTTAACCCAGGTTGATAGGTCATTACCACCCCCGAAAGTGCAACCGCCAATAAAAAAGGTGCCGACCAAAAACCCAAGGCCGTATGCCAGTTAAAATAAGCTGATTTTCCTTTTAAATTTGTCTTAACTGAAACCATTTTAAAAGGCCACCATAAGTAAATTCCCGATAATAGCAACACACACAAAATAGCTGTAGCAGCCCCTTTTACTTGATGAGCCGCCTCTTTATAAAGCTTTTCCAAACCAAACCATCTATGCAACGACTCCATTTGCTTTAAAACACCACTAACCCTTGAAATAGAACCGATAGACTGGCCTGTATAAGGATCGAAGTATATTAACCCTGCTTTATCAAAAACAACGGCTACAGCGGCTTTAACATCGTTCTTGATGGCAACCGACTTGATACCTTGCTTCGGATACTGGTGTTTTGCAGCGTCTAACACACCCTCTATGTCCAAAGCGGTACCCGATGTTGAAACGGTGGATATTTTTTTGTTAAAAAAATCATCCATTTGAGGCTTAAAAGCCAATAAGCAACCCGTTATAGATAACCACAAAATAATTAACCCGGCTACTAAACCAGCCACAAAATGGGTCCAAAAAATACCTTGCCTTAACGTCATTACAGCTCAGCCCACTGACGCAACAAATTGTGATAAATGCCTGTTAATTGAACCGCATACGGGCTTTCGGGATGTTCTCGAGAAAGTTGCTGAATGGTGGTATCCAGATCAAACAAAAGCGTCCTATGTCCATCATCCCGAATCATGCTTTGCATCCAAAAAAACGAACATAAACGTGTTCCTTTAGTAACAGGGGTTACATAATGCAAACTGGTTGAAGGGTACAAAACCATATGACCTGCAGGCAATTTAACCGATTTAATGCCATAGGTATCTTCAACGCATAACTCTCCACCCTCATAATCCTCTGGATTATTAAAAAACAATGTAGCCGACAAATCGGTTCGTATGCGATAGGGAGTACCTGGTATGGTTCGAATAGCGTTATCTACATGGACACCAAACGATTGTCCACCTGAATAAGCATTAAACAATGGTGGAAATACTTTTGAAGGTAAGGCCGCCGAAATAAAGGCCGGATTTTTTTCAAGTCGAGACACAATTAAATCGCCCACTTGCTTAGCGACTGGATGATTTTCAGGAATTTGAACATTGTTCTTAACTTGGGCAGACTGATGTCCAGCAGTAACATTGCCATCCACCCACTGAGCCTGCTCTAAAAGTCGTTTCGATTCGATAACTTGTTCAGGTGTTAACACATCAGGCAAAGTAATAACCATGCTTATAACCTCACAGAAGTACTTACTACAAACGCCCTACCCTCTCCAGGAACCACATGCCCTGGATGTACCTGATCAAAGTAACCCGTATTAAACACATTATAAATATTCAACTGTAAGGTTGCTTGTGCATGAATAGGAACAGATACCATTGCATTAAACACACAATACGAAGGCACCTCTTTAAACAACCCAGTTACGCTGTCATAAGCGTTGGCTGCACTAGAAATACTGGCCCGACGAGAGCTAAGGTAATTCATGCCTCCTCCCACCTGAATTTTTCCTGGAAAATCATAAGTCGTCCATACCGTCACATTATGTTTGGGCACATTAGCCAAAGGACCACCTACCGAAATTGCAGAAGAAGACGAACTTAGCAAAATACTATCCAAATAAGCATATCCTGCAGAAACCTGCCACTGCGGGGTAAGCTTTCCGGCTACCTCTAGTTCCAATCCATCAATACGCTGGTTTCCTGAAGCATAGGTTACGCCTGACACTGTTTCACGAGCATTGTTTTTCTCGGTTCTAAATATAGCAGCACGAAGAGCGGTTCTTTTCTCAAAAACATCCCATTTTGTACCCACTTCATAGGTTACATTTTGCTCGGGGGCTAAACTTGCACTACTAGCACTTAACGATAAAGCCTCCGCCGAAGGGTTAAACGAGGTGCCATAACTTGCATACACACTCCCCTCTTCCACGGGCTTATACGACAACGACCCTCTCCAGCTGGTCACATTGTCTACTTGCGAGGCTCGAATGGGACTTGCAGCATCTTGCTCGTAAATCGTACTAAATCGATCCCAGCGAGTTCCTAAGCTTAGGTTCCATTGTTCATTTAATGCCATACTGTCTAAGCCATACACCGAATAAGAATTTGAAACGGCTCTAGTAACGGTAGGTAAAGTGTTGGTACCTGCATAAGCCTGATTAGGATTGGGAGAGGTTAATGTTGTATTGGGAACATTCGTAATGGTGTAGCGGGTAGGAGATGAGGTTTCACGCCCAATTTCTGTTCCAACAGTTATATCATGTTTAATATCTCCGGTCTTAAGTACCGTAGAAAGTTCTAATTGATTTTGTAAAAAGGTTTCATTGCTATTGGTATTAATTTCGTTTCTAGTAAGAGCAATGGAATCTAAAGGCGTAGCTAGAGTAGGGGTTCCTGAAACCTTTGCTTCAGTTGCCCTCATAGCCCGGTTATAACTAGCATAGCGAATCTGATCTTTTACCATGACTGTATCTGAAAAATCATGTTCTACTTTTAAGGTAGTCACATTGGCTTCTGTTAACAAATAATCACTAGAAAATCCGTAAAACAATGAGGGATTCGCTGAAGAGGGGGCATTAAACACCCAGGGAACCCCATAATCTGGAATAGAATTTTCTTCTTGATGCAAGTAACTCAAGGTAAAGCGAGTACTTGTACCCAAACCCAATGCCAACGAGGGTGCAACACCCCAGCGCTTACTTTGAGTTATCTGCCGGTTAGCCACTCCTGTTTCTTCTTGCATCGCATTTAAACGAAAGGCAGAGGTGTCTGATAAAGGCTGATTGGAATCAATAGTAATCCGTTCTTTATTGGCGGTACCCAACGATAGATCAATAGTAGTAGCCGATTTTTTTTGTGGGACTTTACTGACTTGATTAACCACTCCCCCAGTTGACCCTCTACCAAAATTAACAGAGGCGGGGCCTTTTAAAACCTCCACTTGCTCCCAATTAAACGAGTCACGGTAATAACTTCCAAAATCTCGCATTCCATCCAAAAAAATATCATTTCTTGCTGTAAATCCTCGTAAAGTTAAACTATCTCCCTGATTTCCACCCTCTCCGGCCGCAATACTAATACCCGCTACGTTTCTTACAGCATCTCTTAATGTAGTCACATGTTGATCTTGAATCAGCTGCTTTGAAATCACGTTTACAGCTTGAGGCGTATCCGTTACGGATTTTTTATATTTACCTATTGAAAGATCCGATACAGCATATGCATTGGCACGATCATGACTAGAGGTCACCACCACTTCAGGCAACACCGTTTTATCGCCCTCCACCTTAACTTGTTCTGAAGGCGTTGCTGTTCTTTCTTGCTCAATTTTTGTCTGTTTTGAAAGCACCTTTACTTTTGTAACTCTTCGTCTGGATCTCTCTTGTTTTTTAGCCACAACCGTTTCTTCTTCTGGTTTTTTTGGCTCTTCTATGGCAAAACTTAAAGTTCCGGCACTAACCAAAGTTAAAGCGGCCAACCCAAAGGTTCCCACTCTATATCTACCTCTGTCTTTTAACTGCATAATGAAAAATCTCCTATACATCCTAAATGATACTGATACTTAGTCTCAGATACTAAGTATCAAAAGAATATAAGAGAGAAGATGGGCTGTCAACCCAAAAAACAATTAAGCAGAACTAGATTCCCGCCTTCCCGAAAATGACAAGTAAAGCTTCCTCTAGGGAGACCTCTTACAGCCTTGAGCTGAGTGAGGTTGAATGTATTTCAATCGAACGGGGAGCATATTTTTAAAGTTGGATGATGGGAATTTGATGAAATTGTATAGGAGGAGCAATATTTGGGGCTGAAACATCAGAACCCATAGAAGAAAAATTTCTTAAGGATCTTTGTGGTTGCTGTTGACCACCACCCTGACCGGCATAGCCACCTTTACCCCCACCCGATTGATTGAGTGTGGATTGAACTCCTGAGCCTAACTGTGTTGAACCGCGTAGTTGTCGTATCATAGTTACTTTCCGATATAGGGGCCCTTTTCAGACAAAATTGACTTTGCAAAAAAAAGGCCAACATTGATCTGAGCTAAAGAGCCCATTAAATATAACATTTTTGTATCAAAAAACATATTTGTATACATTTTTGTAAACACTAGACCGCAAATGAACTTCCGCAAGAGCAGGTTTTTTTAACGTTTGGATTTACCAAAGTAAATCCTGAACCCGTCAAAGCTTCTACATAGTCAAGAACTGACCCGATAACAAAAAAGTAGCTTGTTTTTTCAATCATGACCCAAGCACCTTCTTTTTCAAACAGCTTATCTCCCTCTTGTTTTGCCAATTCTAAGGAAGCCAGCTCCATATCATAAGAATGGCCCGAACAGCCGTCCTTTTTAACCTTAATTCTTAAACCAAACTGAGAGGTATCTTTACCTTCTTGCGACAAAAAAAGACACACTTTGCCTGCAGCCTTCGACGTAATATCAATGCCAGATACAGGCTTTTCAGCCGGCAACGTAGCAACAGGCGAAGACGGAACAAAGACCTTTTTTACATCTGAACAATCCGACATAAGACACCTCTGAAGCTTTATTTCCCTTTTTTAAATCCCCCTAAACATTTAGGCTAATGTAATATCGTTACACAAATATACGTCTTGAATCGCATGTAACAATTGAACCCCTTCGTTCATAGGCTTTTGAAATGCCTTACGACCCGAAATAAGCCCCATTCCACCCGCTCGTTTGTTGATAACTGCAGTTTCAACAGCATCTTGAATATCGTTACTGCCTGAGGGACCCCCAGAATTAATAAGTCCCATACGGCCCATGTAATTGTTTACAATTTGATAACGAGTTAAATCGATAGGGTGATCGGTGCTTAATTGGCTATACACTTTATCGTGGGTTTTTCCAAATTTTAAGGCCTTAAAACCACCGTTATTGGTAGGCAATTTTTGTTTGATAATATCGGCTTGAATAGTAACCCCTAAATGGTTCGCTTGGCCGGTTAAATCGGCAGCAGTATGATAATCAACATCACCCACTTTAAAGCCACTGTTTCTAAGGTAACACCACAATACTGTGGCCATACCCAATTCATGAGCTCGTTCAAAGGCTTTGCTAACTTCAATAATTTGTCTGGCACTTTCATCAGATCCAAAATAAATTGTGGCACCCACAGCCACACACCCCATATTGTAAGCTTGCTCAATCGAAGCAAACATAATTTGATCAAATTTGTTAGGATAACTTAAAAATTCATTGTGGTTAATTTTTAACATAAACGGAATCTTGTGAGCATATTTTCGAGACACACTGCCTAAAACACCCAAAGTAGTAGCAACGGCATTACATCCGCCTTCAATAGCTAACTTAATAATATTTTCAGGATCAAAATAAGCAGGATTCGGAGCAAATGACGCCCCACCTGAATGCTCAATGCCTTGGTCAACAGGCAAAATAGATACATAGCCAGTACCACCCAAACGACCATGGCCCAATAAGGTTTGAATACTTCTTAAAACACGGTTATTACGGTCAGAAGGAGCAAAAATACGGTCTACCCAATCAGCAGAAGGGGTATGAAGCAGTGAGCTAGATACAGTAGAAGATTTATGACCTAAAAGGTATTCTGATTTATCGGCAAGAATAGATTGAATTTGGCTATAACTAAGCTGAGACATTAAGCACTCCTTAAGAAAAATGATAGTGGAAAAACATTAACAAAAATTAGGGGTTTAGTCTATTTTTTAATAAAAAATAGAGAAAAAATTTCTTTTTAATTAATTTTGTTTTTTAAAAATATTTCTTTGAACTTAAATCAAAAGGAAACGACGCTCAGGCCGCGAGTTTCCTTTTGCAAACCTTCCTATGGCCTTCTCGCAACCCAACCTCTCCTCACTCATATCGCTACGCTCAATCGTCGTCGAGTGGTTGCTTTCAAGGTGTCGCTTTGCTCCATTTATAAAATCGCAGCGAACGCTTTTGGGGTATGCCGCTGCGATATTTGAGCATGCCGGCCCCTTAAAAAAGATATCGTTTTCTCTGGCATAAAAAATTATTTTAAAAAAGATTTAGCGAGGGTTATCAAGCCCTCATTACTGTACTTAAGCGAAGCCTCTGAATCTGGGAACTCAAAAAAATAATCAGGCACCTTAAAACCAGGCAAAACCTGCTTTGATTGTGACCTAAGCATTTCAGCATTAAAGCTACCCTTTACTTTAACAAAGGCCACTGGCCTAGCCCCCCACTGTACGCTTGGAACAAAAACCACCCTAGCCATAAGCACCCCGGGCAACCTACCCAAAGCCATTTCAATTTCTTCTGGAGAAATATTCTCCCCACCACTGATAAACACCGAATCAGCTCGGCCAGTGATGGTCCAGCGGCCTTGGGTTTGAAACCCGCAGTCGCGGGTTTCAAACCACCCCGAAGGGGTAAGCGGGAGCTCAAGGCCGCGGGAACTTAAATACCCTTGAAATAGGGTCTCGCCCTTTACTTCAAGACACCCATGACTATCCACTTGTAGCTGTCGATACGGCAAAACGGTTCCCGAATCAAATGGCCCATCCTTTTCCAAAGGGTCAGATAGGGTAACCTGAGCCGTCATTTCGGTTAAACCGTAGGTTAAACGCAATGGAAACCCAGCCTGACTAGCGTCATTAAGCAAGGTATCTGAAAAAGGAGCCCCCCCACATAAAACCTCCTTAACAGGTTGAGGGTTAAACCCCGTTTCCAACAGGCGTACCAGCTGCGCTGGCACCACCGAAAGGTGGGTGCTAGCCTTTTGACTATGCTGCGGCAAACCGACCGCAGCAGCGCCAAGGGCTGTACGCCACAAAATTCCCAATCCACCTACATGATTCACGCCTAACCCAAGTTCCCATATATCCCCTAAGCCCAACGAAATTTTAGTGGCAGCTCCTTTGGCATGAGCCACCCAATTGCCAATGCTGTGAACCGCACATTTAGGAACTCCACTAGACCCTGAGGTAAACACAGCCGTAGCCTTACTTTTTAAGTTTAAAAAAGGAACATTTTCTGTGTTTTTCTCACAGGTTAAAAATCCGGGTTGAAGCCATTCAATAGGTAAGTCCTTTAACAACTGCTGAGTATAAGAACTCGGAAACTTAGGGTTCATAGGAACCGCCACTTTACCCAATCGCCACAAGGCCCATAGCCAAACTAAGGTTTCCAAAGTAGGCACTGCCAAAAAAGCAAAATACGCTAAGTCTAAAGGCTTTTTTTGAAGGGTTGCCACATAGCCATTAACCAGCTCGTTGAAGATTTGAAACGACACCGCCTCAGAAGGGGTGTACACCGCTATAGCGTTTGGATTAAGCTGGCTTGCCTCATAAATAGGACATTGAATAAGCGACAAAACTAACTCCTCAAATGTACAGCCAAAGGCCATTCACTAAACTGCGAATGAGGCTTTTTAACCAACTTACTTAAGTGAGCACTAAATTCTGAGGAAAACAGATCCAATGTATCGCAACCCAAATCAGAACCCGTTTGAAACGCTAAATGAGCTAAAGCAAGCACCCCAAATTCTGATTCATACGACGAACTAATAACCGATGTTAAACCTGCTTTTTTTGCCTCAAAAGCCAAGTTTAAAGCATTCAAATATCCTCCTTTTAAAGATGGCTTAATCACAATAGCCCTAAGACCTTTGTACTCAAGTATACATTTTTGTAATAGTTCATAACTCAAATTTTCATCCAAAGCATATCCGTAGCCAGTGCTTTGAAAAAAAGTCTCAAACTCATCCAAATTCTTCAAAGGCTCCTCAAAAAAATCGATCCGAAAAGGGTCTAAAGCCGGCACCCAAATCATCAAATCGGGCAAAGTCCAATACTGGTTACAATCGATACGAAAACGGCATTGCAAGGCTTCTGGCAACTTAGCTAAAATTTCTAAAGCGTTTACCACCTCAAAGGGCTGCATTCGACTAATTTTGAGCTTGATAAGCCGCCCCCCTTGCTTAAACATAGTCTGTATCTTGTCTAAAAAATGAACATCATTTAACGCAATCATGCGCTGATGAAAAATAGAGGTATTTTTAGAGATTTCAACCGACTTTGCCAACACAGTTTCAAATCCAAATCGAACGGATGGGTAACAGATAGAGAGCGCTTGATCAATAGAGTCAGGATTTTCACACAGTTTTTGAGCCTGCTCATAGGCCTGTTCAAACGACTCTTCACTATAGCCAGGCAAAGGCGCAATATCTCCTACTTTACCCTTAAACTTTACCCAAATCCCCTGCTTTTTAGTCAAAATATGACCAGGCAAAACCAAAGGCTTTTTTAAATCAATAGAATAGGGCTGAAGCAAAAACATAAATTAAGTATTAGCGTCAGCGCACGAATGAAAAATGCTCAGATGCAAGGCACTTTGAGCTCGAGACCCGGAGCATAGTGAACCTATGTGAGGATCGAGAGCGAAAAAGTAACACAGCAGATGAGTATTTTTCAACAGTGCCTAGGGTTGTCGTTTGAATTTAGTAAAGTTTGGCTTCCGCTTCTGTACAAACGCATCTCTACCCTCTTGGGCTTCTTCTGTCATGTAAAACAGCATGGTGGCATTTCCCGCCAGCTCTTGAAGCCCAGCTTGCCCATCGCAATCGGCATTTAAGGCGGCTTTTAAACAACGAATGGCTGTAGGCGAATTCGATAAAATTTCATCACACCACTGTAAAGTTTCTGTTTCAAGCTCAGCATAAGGCACCACTTTGTTCACCAAACCCATATTTAGGGCTTCTTGAGCGTTGTATTGCCTACATAAAAACCAAATTTCTCTGGCCTTTTTTTGCCCCACAATACGAGCCATGTACGCGGCCCCAAATCCACCATCAAATGAACCTACCTTAGGCCCAGTTTGACCAAAAATAGCATTGTCAGCCGCTATCGATAAATCACACATCAAGTGCAAAATGTGACCGCCTCCAATGGCATACCCTGCAACCATAGCAATAACAGGTTTGGGACAGGTTCTAATATCTCTTTGAAAATCAAGCACATTCAAATGCAAATTACCCGACTGATCCTTGTAACCCGAATGCCCTCTAATTTTTTGATCACCCCCAGAACAAAAGGCCTCTTTGCCTTGCCCGGTTAAAATAACCACTCCAACCGAAGCATCATGCCTTGCCAGTTGAAGGGCCTCTATCATTTGCTCTACGGTTTCAGGACGAAATGCATTGCGAACCTGAGGACGATTAATTGTAATTTTAGCCACTCCACCCTGCTTTTCAAATAAAATATCTGAGTAGGTTTTAATTGAAATCCATGCCATGTACCGTCTCCTATTGTTGAAGTTTAATCTTCAGATTCAATTTGTATATGCAGTTCTTTTAACTGACGCGAAGCAACTTCGTTTGGAGCTTCGGTTAAAGGACAAAATGCCATTCTGTTTTTAGGAAAAGCAATCACCTCTCGTATCGACTCTACGCCTAGCAACATCGACACCAATCGATCTACACCCAAAGCAATTCCCCCATGGGGAGGGGTGCCAAATTTTAAAGCTTTTACAAAAAAGCCAAACTTTTCTTCAATGTCTTTTTCGCTTAAACCTAGCCATTCAAACACTTGTTTTTGATCGTTCCAATTGTGAATACGAATACTGCCGCCGCCTATTTCTTCTCCATTAATAACCAAATCGTAAGCCCTAGCCTTAAGATCAAGTAACTGGTGTGAATTTTGAAGGGGTTTTACCTCACCCTGAGGTTGAGTAAAGGGATGGTGCATAGACCCCACATGCCCTTCATTAAGTTCAAACAAAGGAAAATCGGTGACCCAACACACTTCCCAGGTATTGGGTTGAATAAAGCCCAAAGACTGTCCCAAAAACAATCTGAAACGACCTAACACATCGTGCACTAAACGAGGATTGGCATCCGCTATAAAAATAAGCACATCACCTTCTTGAGCTTGCATACGTTGCATTAAAGCGGTTTGCTCAGAAGCCGAGAAAAATTGAACGATATTAGAGTCTAATTGCCCGTTTTGAACACGCATCCATGTCATACCCTTAGCACCCATTTGTGGAATTACTTTTTTGGCGTACTCTTCTTGTAACACGTTTTTACTGAGTTGCTCTGAACGGCCTTTAATATTGAGCCCTTTAATGATGCCGTTATTGTCTAAAATGCCTCTAAAAATTTTGTATTGGGTATCTTTAAAAATGTCGGTTACTTCAACCAATTCAAGCCCAAACCGAAGATCAGGTCTGTCGGAACCATACTTAGACATTGCTTCCGCATAGCTAATGTGCCGAAACGGTGTTGAAAAATGAACGCCTTCTTTGGCAAACAGATCACGAACCAAAGGCTCCATCAAGTCGTAAACAAAAGTTTCATCAATAAAAGAGGCTTCTAAATCGAGTTGGGTAAATTCTGGCTGGCGATTGGGCCGTAGATCCTCATCTCTAAAACATTTTACAATTTGAAAATAACGTTCAAATCCACTCATCATCAGCATTTGTTTAAACAGCTGTGGCGACTGTGGCAACGCATAAAATTTGCCTTCATGTACTCGGCTAGGCACCAAATAATCACGGGCACCCTCAGGAGTGCTTTTGGTAAGCACTGGGGTTTCTACCTCAATAAACTGTTTTTGATACAAATACTCACGAATGTATCGAATAACTTCATGCCGCTTAAACAGGTTTTTTTGCATACTGGGTCGGCGTAAATCAAGATACCTATACCGAAGTCGCAATTCTTCGTCAATTTTAGGAGCTTCTTCTTCACCTTCAAACAGGTCTTTTTCAGACACCATAAACGGCAACACTTCAGAGGTATTTAAAACGTCAAGCTCTTGTACAACCAATTCAAAATTCCCTGTAGCAATATGGGTATTCACAGTATCCTCTGATCGTTTTTTTAATACTCCAGTAACCGACACCACGTCTTCTTGTCGAAGATTTTGAGCCTGAGAATAAATAGACTCATTACCCGGTTGAAATACAATTTGAAGGACTCCGGATCGATCCCGAAGATGAATAAAAATAACATGGCCATGATCTCGAATCGTATCTACCCACCCCATCACAGTAAGGGATTGATTTAACTGACTATCTTTAATATCGGAGCAAAATAAACGGTTTTTCCAGTTCAAGGGGTAACCTCTTTCGTTAAAGTGTTGCTAATCCAAGTAGCTAAATCAAGCCAAACCTGGTCTTTATTTAAATCGTTAAGCACCACATGCCTAACATTGTTGTAAAAAAATGTATCTACGGTATGCCCCAAAGCCTTATAGCGTTTTACTAAAGGATAAACCGCTTTTAATTGTTTGCCTAAAGGATCCTTTGAACCCGAAAAAAAAGCAATAGGCAATTGAGGCGGAATATGTTGAAGCGTCGAACCCGAATACAAGGTTTTCAAGCCACTAAAAAGAGCTTTATAAAACCCCAAACTAGGCACAAAACCACACAAAGGATCAGCCAAATACTGATCTACCATGCCAGTATTTTGACTTAACCAATCAAAAGCCGTTCGATTGGGCTTAAAACAACGGTTAAATGACCCAAAAACAAGTTTAAAAAATAGGCTTCCTGAGGCTTTTTCGCCCCCAAAAAAGGCCAAAAGCGAAGCCACTAAATAACCCAATCCTGTTAGAAATGGAAGTTCGTAAGACGTGCCACTTAACACCAAGCCTTTTAGCCTCGCCCCCCATTTTGAAGCAGCCATCTGAGACACATACGACCCCATAGAATGCCCCAAAAGTATTACTGGAACCAAAGGATAGAGACTTTCAATATGGGTTAAAACCTGTTCCACATCATTTACCCAAGCTTCAAATCCGAACGAAGTATGTCCCAATTGACCTTGTTTTAAGGCCAAAGGACCATGGGCAATTTGATCGTAACAAACCACTCCAAACCCCTGTAAATTTAAAAAATTTGCCAATTCACGGTATGGCCTAGCATGCTCCATCATGCCATGCACAATAAGCACTATGGCCTTAGGCTGAGCAACCGGATAATCATACAACGCTGGCATTAGCACTAATCAGTCTCCGTTGGCAGTATAGAAAATTGAATCACCCTACTTGAAAAATCTATTTTAATTTTTTTTCCTTTATACACCACATCATTAAAATTCGTCAGCTCACTAAATTCAGACCCTAGTTTTACCTCAACCGTATCACCCACCGAAATAGGACAGGGCTCATCTTGAAAATATACCGACAGCAACCTTGTATTGGTTTCAATAACGCAACGAACTACTTTATGAGAGACATGAGCGTCTTCATCGGTAACGGTCCCTTCTTGACGATCTAAAACCAATCCTTGAAACCATTGATTTTGAGTACCTTGCAAATACGCATCATACTGAGCTTGGCGAATCATAAAAGCTTCAATTGCATTTTTATGCGACACTCGGGTTTTTGGGCTTGCCTCAGGATGCAAGGCAAAATAAGCCTGAATAGCTTTTTTGCGTGACACCTTAACCCCATGAATTTTTAAATAGCTGGGATTAATAAAAGTACGGTAAATGCCTACAGCCCCAGCAAAAGCAACCAGTACAATAAGCACAATTACCCACAAACGATACGACAACCTAAACCACTTTTTTTTCATGATAAATCCTGCCAATTTTTTCCAAATTCACTGTCTACTTTTAAGGGAACCGACCACGATACTACCGACTCCATGTACTGTTTGACTAGGGCCTGAAGAGGCTCTTCTTCGCCAGCCACTCCATCAAACACCAATTCGTCATGAACCTGAATGATCATTTTAGACCTTAACTTGCTGTTTTCAAGTGCTTTTTGAACATTTAACATCGCCAGTTTCATAATATCGGCAGCAGTACCCTGAATACGAGTATTAACAGCCGTACGCTCAGCAAACTGCTTTAAATGAAAAGGACCTTTGAGGTTAGGAATCACCCGTTTTCGCCCAAATTCGGTGGTAACGTAGCCATGGCTATTGGCAAATTGCAAAGTACTTTCAATAAACTGCTTAATGGCTGGAAACTTGGCAAAATAATCGTCGATGATGGTTTGGGCCTCGGCCCTAGGTATATCTAAATTTTCAGACAATCCAAAGGCTGAAATGCCATAAATAATGCCAAAATTAACTGCTTTGGCATGATACCGTTGTTCTTTACTAACCTGATCAAGATTTAAATTGTAAATAATAGCTGCTGTTGATTGGTGAATATCGAGATTGTTTTGAAACGCCTCCAACAAATTTTTATCACCACACAAATGGGCCAAAATACGCAGCTCTACCTGCGAATAATCAACCGATAAAATAAAGCCATCTGGGTTAGAAGGAATAAAAGCTTTTCGAATAGCTTGCCCTTCAGGGGTACGCACAGGAATGTTTTGCAAATTGGGATTTGAAGAGGACAAACGCCCCGTAGCCGCAATAACTTGGCTAAACGACGAATGCAATTTGTGTTTAGAATCGGTCAATTGAGGCAATACGTTGATGTAGGTACCTAGTAATTTATCAAAGGTTCTGTACTTTAAAATGTGCTCAGCAATAGGATGATCCACCTTTAATTTTTCAAGCACCGATGAATCGGTAGATCGACCCGTTTTGGTTTTTTTATACACAGGCAAACCCAGGGTATCGTAAAGAACTTCTGACAATTGTTTAGGAGAGTTTAAATTAAATGGAACCCCAGCAAGTTCTAAAATTCGTTGACTATGCGTCTGCAATTGAGCTTGAAAATCGGCTGATAACTGGGCTAAGTACTTTAAATTCAACGTAACACCAGCGGCTTCAACATCAGCTAACACCAAGGCCAAGGGCTGCTCAATAGTACGTAGTAAAGCGGTCATATCCTCTTTATCTAAAGCCTGCATCAAAGGCCTAAACGAACGTTCAATCCACTCTAGTTGAAGAGAAGCTACTCCCAAATCTTCAAGACTTGGTTTTTCAAGCCCCTCAACAGCACACCACTGTTCAAAATGAGCTTTTTCTCCGCTTGTCACCAAATATTCAGCCAACTGAACATCAAAAAAGTTATCGTCTTGCTTAAAAAGAAACCCTAACAGGGTGGTTAAAGCTTTAACATTGTAACAACATAGGATAACAGCATGATTGGCCAAAATGGGTTTCAATGCCGAAATTAAAACTGGCAATGTTGATTCAGAAGCCGTCTCAAACAACGACAATCCATCTGAATCATTACCTGTTGAAACCTCCACCAACACACGTTGCTGCCCATTCGAAAAGGCCATTTCAAAATTTCCGCCATTAACTTTACCTAAAGCCACGACCAAAGTTTCGTTTACAGTTGCAAAAAAATTGGGCAACTCTGAAATGTGTATTTTTTTTAGGGGTTGAAGCTTTGCAATCGGTTTAGAAGGTTCGATCATTGCTTCTGAAAGCTGCTTGGCTGAGTATTTTTTAGCCAAACTGGTAAATCTAAATGTTTCAAACAAGCTTACAATGTGAGGCCAATTAAGTTGCAACCTATAGTTTGTTACCTCTGTTTCAACAGGAGCTTCGGTACAAATTGTGGCCAAATGATACGACAACTCTGCCAACCCCTGGTTTTCAGTTAATGTTGCCTTTACTTTAGCCGATGAAATGTCGTTTAAATGCTGGTAAATTCCATCTAAAGTGCCAAATTGCTGCAACAAAGATTGGGCCGTTTTATCGCCTATGCCTTTTACACCCGGAATGTTATCAGAAGAATCGCCTTTTAAAGCTTTAAAATCAACAATGCGTTCAGGCACAAAGCCATATTCAGTTTGCACAAGCTCAGGGGTAAAGATTTTGAGCTCTGATTTTTTACTCATCACCACCGAAATAGATGGGGTAACCAGCTGCAAAGCATCGTGATCCCCGGTCATAATAAACACTTTTTGGCCCTGTTTTTCTGCTGATTTTGCCAAGGTCCCAATAATGTCATCGGCTTCATATCCTGGGCACACCACTTGTGGAATATTCATTTGAGTAAGTAGATCGTAAAGTAAGTTCATTTGGTCGATAAAATCAGGAGGAGCGGGCGGACGGTGTGCCTTGTAGGCCTCATAAGTTTCGTGCCTAAATGTGGGTTGCTTATGGTCAAAACACACGCAGACATAGTTTGGATCAAAATCATCGATAGCTTTGCACATTAAAGTAACAAACCCATACACCGCATTAATGGGCTTGCCTTGGGGACCCGTTAAGTTAGCTGGATACGCATAAAAGGCTCGAAAGGCCAACGAATGGCCATCAATGATTAAAAAAGAGGAAGACATCTACCCAGTTTAACCCAAGCCAGAGCCTACTGTAAAAAAACATTTTATCTTGTTATAGTGAGAAAGAATTTCAAAAAATTTATGTGGACACAAATTAAACATTTCTGGCGTTTTGCAAAAATTACCTCCCACTATTGGGACAAAATTTTGGTGTCCTTTATTGTCAGCAACCTTATCGAGTTAGGCATTTTAGTACCGCCTTTGGTTTTAAGGGTATTATTTGACTACATTTATCCCTATCGCGACCTTAGTTTACTGATTATTTTTTCGCTAATCCCTCTGTTTTTAACCTTTTTCTTGAACATTTTAAACATTTTAAAGTCGCTTACCGATTTATATGTAAGCCAAAACGTGTTTAAACGACTTTATGCCAAATTTTATTCAAAAATTCAGCGCCTTCCGATGCGCTTTTTTCATGAACATAAAACCGGTGATTTAATGTATCGCATTACTGGCGACATTCAAGTCATCGAAGACACCATTTTAAACACGATTCCTACCTTCTTTAGTGCTTTAATCAAGCTGGCCGTTTTAATTATTATTTGTTTTTCAATGAACACCTCGTTAACCATTTTAGCGGTTATTGGAGTGCCTCTATATTTTTGGCAAACCCACTATTTTTCAAAAAAATTACAAAGTGTAAACCAAGAAAATCAGGAAATGAATTCTAGGCTTTTTGACGTACTTGAAGAACGTTTATCCAACATCAAACTTATTAAGTTATTTCACACCTGGACTAGCGAAGTAGACCAACTGCTTAAACAAGTATCTCGTTTGTTTTTAATTGAACGAAAAGAAAAACTAACCACCTCAACCTACAGCATGATTTCAACCACCATTAACCGGGCCTGGGCAGTATTATTGGGAGTGTACACAGGATATTGCATTATTGCTGGCACTCTAACGTTAGGAGAAGTAGTTGCCATAACCTCGTACATAGCTATGCTTCAGGGCCCATTTGATACCCTGTCGAATTTGTACAGCCAGTTCATTATTTCATCGGTATCGTTTCAGCGTATTGCCGACATTTTAGACCACCCTGTGGAATACCACGAAGTAGCCGAAGGTGATAAAAAACACTTGGATGGCGAAATCGAATTTAAAGATGTTAGTTTTGGATATGAACCTAACCGTGTCATTTTAAACCACATTTCATTTCATATTCCCAAAGGCAGTTCATTGGGAATTGTAGGTAAATCGGGCATTGGCAAAAGCAGTATCGTAGACCTGTTGCTACGCTTTTACACCCCTGAGTCAGGCCAAATTTTGATGGATGGTATTGAAAACCAAAAGGTAAATATATCATCATTGCGCCAACAAATTGGGCTAGTGTCGCAAGATGCCACTTTGTTTTATGGCACGGTGTATGAAAACATTGCCTTTGGACTAGATTACGATGTACCTGAAAAACAAATTATTGAGGCGGCCAAAAAAGCCGATGCCCATGATTTTATTTCTCAACTTCCTGATGGATATCACACCAATGTGGGTTCTAAAGGAGCCAATTTATCAAGCGGACAACGCCAAAAAATTGCCATCGCTAGAGCCCTTTTGAAAAAGCCAAAAATTATTATTTTTGATGAAGCTACAGCTGCTTTAGACGGAGAGTCTGAAAAGCAGATTCAACGTACCATTCAAAAACTAAAAGGCAAGACCACCGTTATTTTAATTGCTCACCGATTGTCGTCACTTAAAAATGTGGATCGCATTATTGTAATCGATAACCACGGTACCATCGCTGAAGAAGGACATTTGGTAGAACTGATGGAAAACAAAGGTCTTTTTTATAGACTATACGAACATCAAATGGGTGGTTTTCAACAATACCTACAGCAACTTCAGTTTTTAATAAAATCGTTGCGCCGTTACGATAGACCTGTTTCGATTGCTGCCTTAGATATCGTTGATTTTGAGAAATTAAGTTACGAAATCGATGAAACACAAATGGACAAATTTATTGACGATTTAGGCACAGCCATCAGCTTGTTTTTACGTGAGGTTGATTTTGCCTGTTATCAAGGCAATGGCCGCTATTGGATTTCATTACCCGAAACCTTAGAAGACGGAGCAAAACGTGCGTGTGAACGGCTTGAGACACACTTAAAAGAGGTTCAGTTTAAGTCAATTCCTGGTCATAGCATTCATGTAAAATGGGCCGCGGTACAATGCCAAAGAGACGATGAGGTAGAATCAGTTATTGACCGTATTAATGACGAAATGGGAACCCCCCATTTGAGTTTTGGAGAATAAACATGCCTAGTTTGTTTGACCGTTGGATTCCCAAATTAGCCCAAAAAGATTTTCGAGAAACCATTAACTGGATCGAAGCCTCTATAGTGGGTGTATTAGGCATTTTATTAGGCGCAGTTATTTATTTAGACACCACACCTATTCAGTTAACTATTCCAGTTAGCATCGTAAATGCACATACCTTTCAGGTGGATTATTCATATTTAAAAGTATCGCCCAAAGACAAAGTGGCTATTATTCTTTTTGGCAAAGAATCACACTCAATTATTATCGAACATAAACGTGTTACTCGAGATAAACTTCAATTTTATACTGAAACCCCACTACCCCTTAACAAAGAAGAAAGTCCTCGATTGTTAATTGGCCAACGCAGCATTTTAGAAATGCTTCTAAGAACCAAAAGCCATACCGACGACGCCTTCATGATCGATCAAACACTACAAGATTAAGTGCTTTTAAGGCTTTTTTTTGTTCTTTTACTTTCAGTACCTTTAACTGCCAAAGGCCTTCGTATTGTGTCTTTGGCTCCTTCTATTACCGAAATTATTTTTGCCATTCACCCCACAGCCAATGTTGTTGGCGTTACCAGCCAATGTAATTTTCCAACTCAAACAACCTCTATTCAAAAACTCAGTGCTTTACCCCCCAATGCAGAAGCGATTGCCTCGTTGCACCCCAACCTTGTGTTTTCCCTCACCCCCTGCCCGCCAACCTTTCAAGCTCTATTTAAAAAACTTAAAATACAGTGGGTGGCCTTGCCCGAAGCAAAAAAAATAGACAACTTAAAGATTCATTATCAAAAAATAGGACTGTCATTAAATAAACAAACTCAGGCTAATTTGGCCTATCAATCCCTCGAAAATCAACTTATAAAAAGTCGTTCCAAATCTCCTCAAAAAACCGCCTTAATGATTTTATGGGTAACGCCTTTAATGGTGATAGGACCCCAAAGTTTTGTATCCGACTTAATGACCTATGCTGGATTAAAAAATGCGATTAAAAGCCCTTTAAGCTACCCAAAAATAAACATGGAAACGGTACTAAGCCTTAACCCCGACGTTCTAGTGTTTGCCGAAGCCAAATTGGTAGAGCCTTTTTTAAAACTACCCGGTGCTTCAGCATTAGGGGCTGTAAAAAATCATCGTATGGTAATCGTTAAAAATACAGACACGGTGCTGCGTCCCGGACCTCGTATTTGGCTAGGCGTTCAAGAATTGCAAAAACACTTATGAAATCACCCAAAATTGTTGCGCTAATTGTTGGTTTGCTAGGCATTGTAAGCTTTGCTTGGGCATTATCGATTGGCTCTTTTCATATTGCGCTTAACGATTGGCTTCATTTAAGTTCAGACCAATGGTTAGTGATTAGCCAAATTCGTTTACCTCGAGTGTTGTGTGCCTTTGTGGTAGGCGCTAGCCTTGCTACTGCCGGTTGTGCGTTTCAAAGTATTTTACACAACCCTTTGGCAGATCCCTACATTTTAGGTATTTCAGCGGGGGCAGGCCTTGGAGCGGTGAGTACCGCCCTACTGGGCCTTGCCCTGGGTTTGGCGATTCCACTATCGGTGGGGGCGTGGATAGGAGCCTGCTTAACCATTGCTTTGGTGTTTGGCATAGTAAACCAAAAGCGAAAATTTTCGGCGCTGCACTTTATTTTAGCCGGCATTATGATTAACGCGCTGTGCAGCGCCCTAACATTATTGTGCCTATATCAACTTGAAGCCCAAATTCGTCCGGTAATGATGTGGTTAATGGGCGACGTAAGCCAAGCAGGCTACCCTCAATTGGCTGTTGCCAGCACCATGACTATTTTAGGGTTTTTCATTTTAAAAAAATCAGCTACCGCATTAAACATTGTAGCCTTAAACGACCAAGTGGCTCAGTCGGTAGGAATTCGGGTTCAACGCTTACGCATTGTGGTATTTTTTGCGGCCTCGTTGCTAACAGCCAGTGCAGTCTCGTGTGCGGGGGTTATTGGATTTATGGGTTTGGTAATTCCGCATATTTTCAGACTGCTTTTAAACGACGATTTTAAACTATTATTGCCCTTTTCTTGGGTAGGCGGCGGTGTTTTTTTAGTATTTGCTGATGCCCTTAGCCGGCAACTATCGGGCTTATCTGAGCTACCGATAGGCGTAATAACATCGTGTATTGGCGCCCCTTTGTTTTTAATGCTGTTGTTAAGGAAAAGTACTAAATGAACAACCCCTTAGGCTTAACTTGCGACATACACATTGGGTTTTCACCTAAGCTTCCCGTAATAAACCAATTAAACCTGGATCTTCACCCTGGGCAATTGGTGGGCGTTATTGGCCCTAACGGCAGTGGTAAATCGACCCTACTACAAACCCTTTGTGGCTTTATAAAGCCCTTGGCGGGCGGCATACAGTGGCAGGGTGAACCCTTGCATCAGTCGATCCAGCATGCCGCCCGCCACATTTCTTGGATGGGCCCCTGTGAATGGGGCGAATTTTCCTTTAGCACCCAAGACATTGTCAGCATGGGGGCTTATAGCCCTACAGGGAAAATTCGCCCCACCCAGCACACCCTCATAAACCATTGGATGAATTATTTTGATTTAAAGGCCCTAGCGGCTTTACCTTTTGTTTCACTAAGTGACGGACAAAAACAACGGGCTATGTTAGCCCGTACTTTTGTTCAGGACACCCCTATTATAGCCCTAGACGAGCCTTTTGAACGACTCGACATCAATCATATTCAAAAACTCACAAAGGCCCTACAAAGCCTTAAAACGCAGGGCAAACTAATTTTTATATCGGCCCATGGCATTGATTATTTGTTAAAGCTAGTAGACTATTGCCTGGTTTTAAAACCCCACAACTTGGTATACCAAGGCCCTGCCAAACACCTTAGCAGGGCCCAATTGGCCGAGGCCTTTGATTGCCTCGAAAGTGATTTAGTTAGCGTTTAGAGTTTAGTGTTTCAAGTAAATCTTTGGTATTGAGTTTAACTGTTTTTGTCACTAACTTCTGAACCAACAGTAATGTCTAACTGAGCACTACTAGAAGCTTTGTTCAAAGCCTGAAGTTCAATGGCTTGTTCAGAACCTTTAGAATCATTTAACGGAGTACTACTGTTATTGTTGTTTGAAGGCAATTTAGAATCACCTTTAGATTCTGATTGAGGTTGTTGAGGCTTAGGTAATGCTGCAACTAATGCTTTTATAAACCTGTTGATATATTTTATCTGAGACGATTTTATACTATCTTCTCCCTTACCTTTGCTAGCCAAAAGAACCGCTTCTAAATCTGTTTCAGCCTTTTTCAGCTTTCTTGCATCTTCTCTTAAGCGCGAGGTTTCAGTATGAGAAGATTTTGGACAACAGCTACAACAAGGACTGCATTTTCCGAATACTTTTCCAAGCTCTTTAAGACCTCGAATGATTTCTTGTAAAAAAATACCTGCTACAGCAACAAGAACGGCCCCAGCTATTTTCCAGTACAATTTTGTTTTTTCTGATGATTTATCGCTTTGAATGGTATCGTCCTCACCATTAACACATGCTTGCAAACCCAAAAGGTAACTGTGCATTTGTTTATCGTCACGACACTTAGAACCCAAGCGCAAAGCTAATTCATTCATAATAGCTTTAAAAGGAATAGCTGTAGGATCGATATCTCCAACCAAAGCTTGCAAGGCAGTTAAAGCAAGTTCTCCATCATTCAAAGACTGAACATAAGCAGCTTCTTTAGAAAGGGGCGTTGTCAGATCAGAACTCTTAGCCTGTACTTTTCCAAACCCTTGTTCTAATGCAGTAGCTACAAAACCTTTAACTACTTCTAGCCCTTCAGCAACAACTGCATTTGAAGTATAACTTGAAATAAGGGCAGGAATATTTTGATTATTCCACACGGTAGTAATCAAGTCTAATTTAGCCTTAACATCAACTGTTCCAGAGTAAAGCGATCCCCCTGGCTGAACCATTGGAAGTTTAGTAGATTTACTCGATTCAAGACTAGAAGATAGATCACTTAATTGACTACTAACGGTAGGACTTACATTATCAGAACTACTGCTATTAAAAGAAGTGCTTAAAGACTGATCTACATTAAAAAAGCTACTTAAAAAACTAACAAACCCCTGATAAGCACTTGTTCTTACATTTGATTGCGCAACAGCTAAAGATTTTTGAGAGATACTGATTGCAAACGCCTTTTGCTGAAAACGATTGGTGGTAGATTCGAATTGTTGAGATTGACTATCTAAAAGTGCATGCTGAGAGGCTTGTAACTCGAGTATTGGAGTCGTACAATTGGTTGCCGTACTTACAATGGTTCCATTTAACCCTTGGGCACAAGCAAGTGAGGTTTCTGAAGACGTAGCCAAAGTAGTTGGGAAACTTGAAAGGGCATAGATCCCAACACCCAGTTTAACCATTGTTTTCACGGCATTGAACGATACTGGAAATGGTTTAGGTTCTTTGGTTTCTAAAACTGGGGTTTCTTCAACCACATCCTTTTTATTTAAACCCAAAGCCTCACTTAGCTTTTTAGAAGCCCCTACTTCAATTGTAGGATTTTTAAGAAAGGCATACTGATCAGCAACCGAGTCAAATTGTCTATACACCAAAGTAGCCTCAAAATCTGGCACTAAAGTTTGTAATCGTGTAGTAAATAATTCAACTTGTTTTTTTGTAAGCGATTTACTACTTTCTTGAAATACCTCAGAAACAATTTGGGGGAAAGCTTCCGCACATTTTAAACGATTTTCAACTGAAGAACCCTGTTTTTTCTTTTCATTTTCAACAAATTTTTCAAAAGCTTTTGAAACAGCTTTGTAAATTGACTCAAACTCTTTTCCTTTAAAAAGTTTTTTGACTAAAGTTCGTAAAAGCAACGTTCCACTTAACTCATGAAAGACAGAAGGCCACACTTTCAACAGGGCATCCACATCTGAGGATCCAGCCTTTTTCAAAGCAACCTGAGCCACAAAATCACCTTGTTTTGCATTAGACTGAAGTCCATCTACAAACGCTTGTTCAGCTTGCTCAGAACGTTCTTTGCGTAACTGAGCTTCTATTTCTTTACGGCTTGGCGCCTCAATAACTTGCAAACGAGGACTGCCTTTAGAAAGTGTTGTTAAAAACAAACTAAAGGCTAGCAAATCAGTTATTTCATTACGTTTAACTGCTTTCGAATTGCGTTCTTTTTTTAATTGATTCATTTCATATTTAGAACGTAAAAGTTGTTGATGATTAGATTGTGCTTGAACTGAAAATTTACCACTCATAAAAATCTCCTAAAATATTTTTTTAAATACCAAGTACACTACTCAAGCCGATAAAAAACTTGAGTAGTAACTCTTGTTTTTGGATTTAAAAAATTAACCATTATAAGATCACCTGAAGAGTAAGAATTCTCTTGCAAACTAGACCTCGTTTGATTATCAAAATTACGTTGAGCTAAATCCTCGAGAGCTTTTTTATCTTTGTGAGCCAAAGCCTTTTTACTTGAACTAATGCAAGTAAAAGCTCTGCTACACCTTCCATAGTCTTGATCTCTCAACTCTTTAACCAAAGGTAAAGCAGCATCAAAACTATGAATTTCACCTACATTTAGACCCATTTTTGCTAATAAAGCCTTTAAACCATCTTTTGATAATACCAAAGGCGTAGTCATTGCCTTCAGCCGTGAAACGGCCTGCTCTTGTGTAACATCTTCGAGTCCTGTTGCTTTAAACACATCTTTCTTTAAAGCATTAATCCCATCATCTTTGCTTTCACCACTCATCACCAATTCATCTACGGCCTTAAATACTTTAGTTTGAACATCATCATAACTAAAGCCTTTTTGATCTTTCAAAAATAAGAACACAGCTCCCAAACCGGTTTGAAACTTACTTTCATGAGCTGTAGCCTGCAAGATAACTTCGCCTAATTGGGCATCCACTTTATCAAGCATTTCATCAGTTTTTTTAGTAACACAACAATATCTAACAAGTTGTCCAATAGCCGTAACAACCAAAGAAGCTACCAAATAGATAGTCCCATTCAAGGCCGATTCTTTATTAGCTGTTCTTTGACCATCAATATTTTGAGACAGATTATCGATAACAATAGCCAACGCATCATTGATGCTACCTCCTTCACGAGCTACGGTTTCAAAGGTCGTTTGAATGCTAGCCGCTAAAAGAGGAAACTGAGACTTAAAAGACACCCACGCATCTTTAGGAGAAACTTCACCAGAAGCAACTCCTAGCCAAATCCCTCGTAATTCATTTAATTTATTGATATCACCATTAAATGACAAAGGAGTACTTAAGCTTGAAAAAATAGTTGACTGACTTTGAAACGAATGGATTGAAGTTGCATTAAATACATCAAATATAGTGTTAAACACCTGGGTGCTATTCAATTTTGGCAAACTACCCGTTAAAAATGTATTAAAAGTAGAGATCGCTGTATCAAAATCTTGTTTAACATCTGATTTAAAAGTACCTAAAACAGCTCCTTCAGTAACTGCATCATCAATAGCAGATAATATACTGTCCCTAGCGACTTGAAGTTTCTTTACTAGTCCATTAGATTCTGTTGATGAATAAAGTGTCAACAATGAGTCCGTAACCCCCTGTGCTCTATCGTTTATGCCTTTTACCACATCCACTGCAATGTCATTAAAAGCATCCCAAGCCTGAGCAACGGTAGATCTAGCTGAAGTTAAAGCTACACTGGCCTCTGAAGGTGTTGTGGAAAAACCCGTAGAAGAGGTAATCGTACTGTAAGCCGTTTCTATTCCTGTAGTAACTTTGCTAATATTTAAGTTCATTTGCTCTACCTTTGGGGCTAATGCCGAATTAAAATCATCTTTAGCCTGATTTCCATAGTCTCTTGGCGTTATTTGGCCCAAAATGACAGGTAAAGCACTTAAAACAAAAAGTGGTTTAGCTATTGAAACAAAAAATGAGCCCAAACCACTCAAAGAGACGCTATTACTGCTTTTTTCATTAGTTGTTGGCTTTAGCATAAGTGCCTGGTATTGCTGTTCATAAGACCCTCGAGCCAGTTTTTCTACTGATTGCTTTGTAGCCTTAAGTGCTTCGCGTAATTTCTTAAGTGTTTTTTGATCTAAAACATCAGAATAAATCTCCAAAACCAATTTAGGAAATGCTTTGCACGCCTTTAAGTATCGTTTTTTAGAAGAACCATGACTTTCTTCAAACACTTTTACAAAGGCTTTTTGAAGATTTTTTTGCAACGTTTCATTTTCTGGCAAAACACTAGCTATTTTCTTATTGAGTTCTATATAAACACCAAATTCAGAAAACAGTTTTGAAACAGCCGCTACTGTAGCGGCTATGGTAATTGCTTCTTTAATGTTGTCAGGAACCTCTTTCATTTGTTTCAAATGTTCCGAAGCCATATGACGACCTTCATTTAAAACAGCCGTTGCTAAAGGATATTTTCCATCAGCATCTTTTTGTATTTGCTTAAAAAAGGTCAGTACTTCTTTTGATAAAAGATCAGTCAATAAAACCCTTTGTAATTGAGGTTTCACAGTTTTTGACTCAGGAATCAAAACAGTTCTCATTAAGGTATCCATCAAAAAAGCGGTTTTGGTATCCATTCCACCTTTAACCATTGTAGAAACATTTTTTAAAGCCTCACGTTTAGCTTTAATATCTTTTTGCACCTTTACAGTATGCTTTTGCGTTTGTGAAGCCAAACGACGTTGCTGGGCTAGATTTTGTTTCCCACTATACACATGACTCATACTGAATATCTCCTTATTAAGATAAGATTTTAATTTTATTTTTGAACAATTTAGTTCCTAATAACTAAAAGGCCCTCCCAATAGTATTATCGAGAAGGCCTTTAAAAAATTTCACACTTTCTTAACTCAAGCTTATTTTTCAGCTAACCTTTTTTTAAGACTATCTACCTCTTGCTTTAATTTTTTTAGCTCTTCATATAATGCTTGAATAGCCGCTAACGACACCCCATCTGCATCGACGGTTGAGATATATTTTTCACTATCTCCCAATTTAAAAGCCTCATAAAAATCTTGGGCAATGGGTCCCATATGTCGTATGGCTTTATCTTCCGACTTATACCTCCATGTTTGCATAGGAATTTCAGCCAATTTATCTAAAACCTCTTTTGTATCTACCTGTTTAAAATCTGATTTTACATTTCTATCACTCATACTAGCCCAAGTACCCCCTGTTAATTTTGCGCCAGCGGTATCACTGGTATAAAACCAAAAACCATTGGTCGCTTTCATATAAACACTTGCATTCAAGGTTGCAACCAAATCGGTACTATTACAATTCCAAACAAAAGCATTGCTGGCTGTAGTTGTAGTTTTTGCATTAACACCTGCAGTCAACGTATTTGAAGCCAAAGAATGGTTTGTATTACCACCCAAAACTATCGAATTTGTACCCACTGCTTTGTTATTAGTTCCTCCAATAACACTCGAATTCGTGCCATTAGCTATATTGGTATTGCCACCACCAATAAAGCCACTGTTGCCTGTAACTGTATTATTTTGTCCACCAGCAATGGAACCCGCTAATCTACCCAAAGTACCTAGTCCAACTTTGTTATTTAAACCTCCTAAAACAGATCCATGACTATCTAACACTTGGTTATTAGCTGTACTAGGTCCGCCACCTCCAATAAAAGCACCCACCACACTTGAACCCACGGATCCATTAGTACCTACAATGTTCGGAACTCCACCCGCTGAAGATTCAAAACTAACAGCTTTTACATTATTCACCTTCACAACCACCGGATTCGTGTTTGTAGACCCCAAAAAGTCAGAAACTCCAACAGCATTTCCACTTAAACTCCAACCCGAGCTAGAAGACGTAGCGTCTGCACTAGGTGTCCATGATGAGCCATTCCATTTATACACTTGCCCCAAACTTGGAGCGGTAGAAGCAATATCTCGATTTTGTAAGCGCAAGGCATTTTGAGTAACCGCTACCGAACTTACCGAAGTTAATCGGCCAAAGGCATCGGCATTAAACACAGGCACTCGAACCGCACTACCCACATTATTCGTTGCGGTTATCGTAGACACCAAGCGAATATTGTTGGTAGCC
>Ga0172373_10001501_pt1 | contig 37743 bp, 41 predicted proteins | sample Lak10m_2_FD_114546 | JGI IMG/M metagenome (GOLD analysis project Ga0172373, IMG submission 114546) | Freshwater microbial communities from Kabuno Bay, South-Kivu, Congo - kab_092012_10m | ecosystem: Environmental > Aquatic > Freshwater > Lake | place: Democratic Republic of the Congo... | reverse complement strand
TCAGCAATCGTCCGCCTTCTTGCCGTCTTTCTTCCATTTGTTCTCGCGTTAGGTAGGATGGCTTCCATGTCATCCCACTATTGTAAGGCTATTTTCGTTACTCTGAATAATTTGGATTTATTGATGATATTCTTTTACAAGAACCAGTTATCATAGGACTGTAATTTTAACATGAAAGAGACGGTTTCACTCCTATTCGCAGACAAGTTACCTGCACAAAAAATTAGTCGCTATAACAGGACAAAAAAGTATCCCAACCATGTAAGAACTTGGACAAGAATTCCATCTTAGTGCATAGTAAAAATACAATTCATTTGAAGGAGACCAGCTTTGAGCGACCTATACACCACTACTCCATCACAGATCGTGATGTATTCAACTGAATATTGCCCTGATTGTCACCGGGCGAAGGCCTTTTTTGAAGCTAATAATATCGAATTCTTGCGCGTTGGACTGGAAGGCAACGAAAAAGCGGTTGAATTCGTTATGAATATAAATAAAGGCAATCAGAGCGTTCCAACGATAATATTCCCTGACGGATCGGTTTTGGTAGAACCGAGTTGGGCGGAACTACAAAAAACGATCGAGAAAAGTCACTCATAAAAATAAAACTGCCGAAGCGCCTGTAAAACTTGGCTTTTACAGGCGCTTTTTATTATACTCGACTGATTAATTCACAGGTTATAATAAACAAATGCGGAGAATTTTTTATTTTCTTATCGTAGCAATGGTGCTCAATTCATGTGCAGGTTGGGGTGTTGCCCCTCAACCATTTCCAGTTTTGACACCCATTTCCTCCTCCACGCCTGGGATTGTTACACCTACCCCATTTATCATCCCTCCGCCCGTTTTTGCAGAGACGTCCACTCCCTCTTCAAATGTAACCGTAATATCTCCTGTTACCGCCGAAGTCACAATCACTTTATCCCCTGCGCCCACTTTTACACCTATCGTGCCAACATTGTCATTTACACAGCCACCTGTACAATCAGCCAACCTTGTCATCCTCGGCTGCAACACCAGCATTGACATTACCCACGGCATGGGCGAGGTGACCAACGCCTTTGTAACCGTAAAAAATACAGGGACGATCGATATGCCTAATACTTGTGCTATCCTCCGTGCGATAGATGAAGACCGCGAGCACCCCGATAAAAAAGTCTGCATTCCCAACCTTCCTGTCCACAATGAAGTCAATCTAAAATTGACCGTCGACTCCAAATACAAAGTGGATACCATTATCCAAGTAGACGTAGCCTCCAACGAAGTCACTCTGCTTCGACTGGATAAGCAATCTTGTCAGGACATCAGCCTTTTGGGCGGTGCTCCATCTGACCTGAATCAAATAAAGCCGTTGACGCCATAAGACAGCCCAAATTCACCTTTTTCCTTGTATAATAAAAATATGGCACTTCCACAACCTGAACAACAAACTCCTCCATCCCCACCGCCGCTTACCCCCGAACAACTCGCTGAGTTGCGCGAACAGGAACGCCGCCAGAAAACCCTGGTTGCGAGCATCATTGCCGGTGTTGTATTGATTCTCATCCTGCTAGGCGTGGCAATTTTCTTTTTGATGCAGCCAACCGCCCCGACAGACAAGATCCGCGATGTCTTTATTATCGTCGTGGCGCTCGAATCGCTGGTCATCGGGGTAGCGTTGATCGTTCTCATCGTTCAGCTCGCCAGCCTCATCAACCTGCTGCAGAACGAAGTACGACCCATTTTGGCGGCCACTACTGAAACCGTCAACACTCTGCGCGGCACTGCCGAATTCCTCGGTGAAAACGTGGTTGAGCCGGTCATCAAGTTAAATGGCTATCTTGCTGGCTTAAAGCGTATGTTAGAATTGTTGGGTATTAAGCCTAAGTAAACACCAGGTGTTATTCACCTAAACCAACCATTAAATATCAAAGGAGAATTACCATGTCTGACCGTGATGAATTTGGCGCTTTTCTTGTAGGATTTGTAGTTGGCGGCCTCACTGGCGCTGTTGCAGCTTTGCTCTTTGCCCCGCAATCCGGGGAAGAAACCCGTGCATTGATCAAGGATAAATCCATAGAACTGCGTGACCGCGCTTCACAATCGGCTGAAGAAGTACTTGCCCGCACTGAAGCCGCTGCAGCCGAAGCCCGCCAACGCGCTGAAGAACTCACTAAGGAAGCCCGTCTGCGCGCCACAGAACTGGCAAACGAAGTCCGCGAACGCGGCAAGGGTGCCATCGAGGCTGTTCGCAAAACCAAGAAAGACGGCGGCGAAGCCACTCCCGCATAATGGTAATAGCAAACAAGGCAAGGGTTTGACTTCCAAGTCAAACCCTTGTTTTATTTTATGACCTTCATCCAGCGCTTGATGCGCCTCTTCTTTCATCTGCTTTACCATCCATTTGCATTCACCTACGATTTCGTCGCGGCTACCGTCTCATTTGGAAATTGGAACGACTGGGTCTATAGCATTCTCCCCTTCATTAAAGGAACTCGCATCCTTGAGCTGGGACACGGCCCCGGACATTTGCAGCGCCTCCTTCTGGACCGCGGGCTGGCTCCCATTGCGATAGATGAATCCACACAAATGGGCAGGATCGCCAAACGTCGCCTCGGCAGTCCTCAAAAACTTTCACGAGCGCTTTCGCAGCGATTACCTTTCTCGAAAGAATCTTTCGATACCATCATCGCCACCTTCCCAACGGAGTATATCTTCAGCATGCAAACCCTCTCCGAGGTGCAGAGATGCCTTTCGGACGGAGGCAGGCTCATCGTCCTGCCTGCCGCGTTCCCAAAGAGCGGATTCCTCAAATGGCTGTACAAAGTCACAGGCGAAAGTCCAGCCGCGTTAACCGAGTCTATCAAGACAAAAAGCCTGCAACCATTTCTCAATGCGGGCTTTGACGCAGAAGTTGAAATAGTTGAAGTAAAATCGAGCACATTGTTGATTATCGTTGCACAGAAGAAATGAAAGGAAATATATGTTGAAAAAATTACGTGAACCAGTAAACAGCCTCACCCATTGGGCAGGCGCGATCCTCGGAGTGATCGGGTTGATCGCACTTCTCATTATCGGTTGGAGTACCCCCGCCAAAATCGTTTCATTGTTGATCTATGGTCTCAGCCTGATCGCCATGTTCTCCGCCAGCGCCACTTATCACATGGTGCAGGTCAAAGACAAGGTTCTGGAGATCTTCCGCAAGATTGACCATTCTGCGATTTTTCTTTTGATCGCTGGAACATACACCCCATTCTGCGTGAACGCCTTTACCGGCTTTTGGAAGTGGGGCATGTTAAGCATTGTGTGGTCGCTGGCGGTGATCGGTATTGGCGTAAAGATCTTTTATATCGGCGCGCCGCGCTGGGTTAATGCGGGCATCTACGTGCTCATGGGTTGGATGAGCGTTGCCTCCGCAGGACAAATGCTTTCACAGCTCCCCACCTGGGTTTTTGTCTGGATGATCGTGGGCGGGGTGATCTACACGCTCGGCGCAGTGGTGTACGCCACAAAAATATTTAACTTTAAACCTGGCGTGTTCGGTTTTCATGAAGTCTGGCATATCTTCGTTCTGCTTGCTGCGGCGGCTCACTTTGTAGCTGTGATGGGCGTGGCAATTTAATTTGGCATTAAAGGAGTCCACAAGTTTTACTTGCGGACTCTAATAAAAGTCTGGGAGTTTCAAACATGTTCTTCGGCTATGACCTCAAAGAAATCTTCACATTTCCATTCAAAGACGCAGAGGCGCGCCAATATCTCCTTATCGGCGGACTAATTTCGATCGCGGCATTTTTCATCCCGATCCTTCCATATTTTGTTTTGTTTGGATACGCCGCCATCATCGCAAGGCAAGCCCTGAACGGCGAAGCGCCGCACATGGTCCCGTGGGAAGATTGGGGAGGCATGTTTAAAGATGGCGCAAAGCTTTTTGGAATTCGGGTGATCTTTGCCCTGCCGATCATTATCCTTGCCATGCCTCTCATCATCGGAAGCGTTGCCATGCCTTTCATGGCCCAAAGCCTGGACAGCAATAGCGCAGATGCCTTCATCACAATTTTCTCCGTCATTATGATGGGCACAATGTGTATTGTCATCCCAATTTCCATTCCGCTGGTGGTCATCATCCCAGTAGCGGAAATGCACAATTTGGACAAGAACGATTTTGCAGCGGCTTTTCGGTTCAAGGAATGGTGGCCGATCCTCCGCGCAAACCTGGGTGGATTCATCGCAGCCTTTGGTATCTATTACATAGCCTCGATGGTGCTTGTTGTAGTGACCCAGATCATTGCCGCCACTCTTATTTTCGCCTGCCTCATGTTTATTATCATCCCAGCCATGACGATCTACCTGACCTTGATCATGTACGTCACATCCGCCATCGCTTATAGGAACGGTAAAGATAAATTAGCTCAAGCAGTAATTGAACCGTTGGCAGCAGCCCAATAAAAAAGTAGCGATTAAAAAATGATAGAGGCTGACAAATACCGAAAATCGGTATTTGTCAGCCTCTATTTCTATAGAACAGGTCCAAACCTACTTCAAGATTTGAAATAAGTTGCTGTAATCATCCGTCCACAGCCGTATGGAAGTGGTATACCCGTCGAAAGATTCCGCATGAGATTGGAGCACGGGAATCTCTAGAAGGGCGGGGTCCCTTGCCAGCAAAACCCACTCGGACGGAAAACCGTTATCGCCCGAGGAAGCTGGTCTGTTCACTTGAATCATTTCAAGGCCAAACTCTTGCGCCAATTGCCAGAGGACGGGCTGCAGATCCAAATGACGATTCGAAATATGAGCAGCGATCACACCATCTTCCGCAAGATGCTCAAGGTACAAAGCGAATGCCTCCTTTGTTACCAAATGCACGGGGATCGAGTCGCTGCTAAAAGTATCCAACACCAGCACATCGAAATTCTGTGGCTGCCCGTGAGCCAGTTCCTGCTCCAATGAAATGCGTGCATCGCCAGTTACAACAGAAGTTTCCGCTTTGCTATCTTTCAGGAAAGTGAAGAAACCACCCTCCCCTTCCGCCAGACGCACAACGACAGGATTGATCTCATAATAACGATAGAAATCACCGGGTTGGGCATAGACCGCAAGCGTCCCTGTGCCGAGCCCCAACACTCCAACACGCATGTTCTTTCCGTACTTGGGATGATTAAGTAACAGCAAGCCGACACCGCTATCCTCCACATAATATGTGGTGGGGCGTGTGCGGTTATTCAAAAACTGGATACCATGCACCGTTACGCCATGGATCATAGTATTGGCTTTCTCATCCAGGTCACGCACGCGGATCACTCCGTAAAAATTCCGCTCGACAAACAGCGCGTTATCCATTTTATTAAAGCTTACAGATAAAAGCACAACACATACCAGAAACATCACTCCCAAAGTAAATGCCTGTAAATTCACTTTCGTCAGAAAACGCGGGAACAACATAACCCCCAGAATAGCCATGGTGGTAGCCCACCCAAGATAAAACTCCCAATAGCCAGTGAAGATGAAAGGTGCGATCAGGTTCACAAAAATCCCGCCTGCCGCTCCGCCGAGGGACACCATCAAATAGAAACTGGTTAAATGATCGGCATGCGGCCGCAGGCGATACAACTCGCCATGACAGATCATGCAGGCGAGGAACAGCAGCAGGTTGTATATCGCAATCTGGATGATGACATTCAACGTACCCGCCTGAGTCATTGCCCAGAGCATGGCAATGGATGTGACGCTAAACAACAGTGTGTAAATGCGCCTGTCATACCAGCGCGAATCGGAAAATGCGAAAATGAATGAGAGCAGATAGACGGCAAGCGGCACGATCCACAAAAACGGAATGACAGCCACCTCCTGCGAGATCTGGTTCGTGACGGATAACAAAAACAGCGATGCCGTGCCGCTCAGGATGATCCACAATACACGTAATCCACCAGATGGCTTTTCGCTACTTAAAACCTGCGCCAGCGCTCCACCCTCATCCCGCGCACGGTAGCTTAGAATACCCGCCACTAAAGCGAAGAGTGTAAATCCGCCCGCCCATGCCCAGCCTTGCTGGAGTAAGGTCAACGATGGCTCAACCAGCGCAGGATACGCCAGCAAACCGAACAAAGAACCGACATTGGACAACGCATACAAACGCGCGTAAGACCGTTCAGGGAAAAGTCGACTGAACCATGCCTGCATCAAAGGTCCGTTGGATGCAAGCACAAAATATGGCAGGCCGACAGAAATTGCCAGAATCATGAAAATATCGAGTATGGGAAATTTCGCGGCCACGAGACGCATGTCAGCGGCGGGAGTGATCGGGGACGGCCACACCAGCCCGAGCGCAGCCAGAAGCGCGATCGTCACACCAAGCAATGCGATATGGATCCAGCCCTGCTTAGAGCGTTTGACCAGCCAGTAAGCGTAGGCATATCCGCCCGTCAACAGCACTTGAAAAAACAACATGGCGGTTGACCACACTGCTGGCGTGCCGCCAAACCACGGCAAAATAAATTTTCCGATCATTGGCTGGATCTGAAATAATAAAAACGCGGAAAGAAAAATACTCAAGACAAAAAATAACATTTCGCCTCCACTAACTTTTATAAAATCACGTACAATTCATCTTACACTTTTCACGAGGATTTCATGCGCCCACTTGAACTTATAATTCCGATCCTGCTTTTCGTTTATTTAATTTGGCGCCAACCGCGCCCATTGACCATTCGTCTCTTGCCAGCCGCAGCGCTGGTTATTATGCTGGCTCATTTTACACTGGAAGGATATCGCTGGCAGATGATCCCGCTTTATGTGCTGACTTCTTTGATGGGAATCAGCAGCTTGATAAAGATCAAAAGTACGGGCGATCCGAATTCCACTGCATCCAAACTGACCCACCGACTCGCTCTAGGCGGCGCCTTGATCCTGCTTGCGCTTTCAACAGCAGTTCCCACGCTGCTGCCCGTTCCCAAGATACCTACTCCCAGTGGACCGTACCAGATCGGCACATCCATTTTCGAAATGACGGACACCTCGCGTAAGGAAATTTATTCTGGCAAAGATGAGGTGCGGCGTTTTATGATCCAGATCTGGTATCCTGCTGAAGTGAAGGCTGGAGATGTCCGCGCGCCGTGGATGTCGAACGCGAAGATCTATGCACCTGCAATTGCAACCTATATCAATCTACCCTCCTACTTTCTGAACCACCTCGCGCTGGTTGAGATCCCTGCATACAAAGATGCTCAAGTGGCAGCAAGCGACGCTGGCGGATTTCCTGTCATTCTCTTCTCCCACGGCTGGAACGGATTCAACGCGCAGAACACAGGTCAGGCGTTGGAATTGGCGAGCCATGGATATGTTGTCATCGGAATTCAACACACGTACGGCGCTGTCGTCACCGTCTTCCCTGATGGAACCGTTGCGCCGAACAATCCGAATGCCCTGCCAGAGAATGCCGAAGACTCAAATTACGAAGTTGTGGCTCGCGTTTTGGTAAATCAATGGGCTGGAGATATGTCTTTTGTGCTGGACCAACTGTCGGCTTGGGATAAAGAAGCGGGCAATCCTTTCAATGGGAATTTGGACCTGGAGCGCGTCGGAGTCTACGGTCATTCCACGGGCGGTGGCGCGGCCATCCAATTCTGCGGGGTAGATTCTCGCTGTAAAGCCGTGCTCGGCATGGACCCGTTCATGCGCCCCGTCTCCACCGAGGTGATCGAAAACGGCGTATCTCAGCCTTCATTTTTTATGTTCAGCCAGGGTTGGGCTGATCTGACCGACAGCAAAAATAATCAAATATTCAATCGGTTCTATCCAAATGTTTCTGACAGCAAAGGCGTGATCAGCATTGACGGGACGAAACATTATGATTTCAGCGACCTGCCCCTGCTCTCGCCCATCGCCCCACAGCTTGGCTTAAAAGGCCCGCTGAGCGGCAGGATAGTTGTGAAGATCGTGAATTCGTACCTACTTGATTTCTTCGAAATGACTTTGAACAACACGCCATCCACTTTGTTTGGGAATTCAAGTCCGTTCCAAGAAGTGAACCTGCTTCGATAATCGAAAAAATGGAATTGAGAAAATTATGAAACTAGACAAACGCAAAGTCTCTGGCGCATTCCTATTACTGGGAATGACCTTTCTCGTGATCGGCATCACAACAGATAACACCGTCTTTAGCTGGGCGGCAACTGTTTGCGTACTTCTTTCGTTATTTCTCGGCGGACGCTGGATGCGCCCCAGAAAAAGATAAAGTCATATTCACAGCGCATGTTTTCTGCGCATTTTTATAGGAGAATATTGTGGACAACAAACCTGCTTTGGATCTAAAACTTGTGGAGGAATTCGTGGGTGTTTCCCACGGGAATTTTGAACGTGTAAAGGAATTACTGGCTCAGGAACCTGCGCTCGTCAACGCCACATGGGATTGGGGCGGCGGTGATTTTGAGACTGCGCTCGGCGCCGCCTCTCACATGGGAAATAAAGCCATCGCCAACTTCCTGCTGGAACATGGAGCACGCATCGATATTTTTGCCGCAGCCATGCTCGGCAAACTGGAGATCGTCAAAGCTGCATTATCGCTTTATCCAGACGCCATAGACATTCCCGGTCCGCACGGAATCCCGCTGACCGATCACGCGGAAGCGGGCGCTGAAGAAGCAAAAGCAGTTTTGGAATACCTGAATTCGTTGTAATTCAAAAACGCTTAACAGCTCAATTTCACATCAGAATTTGTACAGGCACCGTAGTACCAAAGGGTTCTGCAAAAAATCAGTAACCCCAGCTACAATCAATGAATAAATAATAAGGAGAATGTACAATGACAAAAAGATCCCGCCTTACCATTGGCTTAATTGCCGCCATATTTTTGTTGGCTTGCGCCTGCCCTGCTTCCAGCCTGCCATTACTTAACCAAAATCCGACTGCGGTTCCAACAATTAATATCCCTGTCGTTCCTACAATTCCCGTTTTTGCTACCGCCACTACTGCCGCGGTAGTTCCGCCTTCCAACGGTAATGCGCTGTTGACCGACGATTTCAACGTGCAGAGCACTGAATTCGAAACTTATACAGACGAAAATGGTACTGTTGAAACAAGGGATGGCGCGTACGTAGTTCGTGCAATTAGTGACCTTTGGCACTGGGGCAAAAGCACCTCTGAGTTCGACAATATCGTAGCAGACTTTGATGTGACCATGATCAGCGGCCCTTCAAATAACAACGCAGGCTTTGGCCTTGTCTGCCGCCTCACTGAACGGGATGATACATCCGTGGACGGTTATATGCTCGCGATCAGCGGTGATGGGTATTACACCATCCGCAGTGTGACCGCAAGCAATATGAGTCCGCTGGTGGATTGGACTTATTCAGATGCAATCAATCAGGGCAATACCCTCAATCACGTCCGAGCCACTTGTAACGGAAGCGATCTGATGCTCGAAGTGAACGGCCAATTGGTTGCAGAAGCAAACACGATTGCAGGCGGTGCAACTTCCGGCGCGCTCGCCTTCTCGGCAATTTCCTTTGAAGATGCCGAAAAGATCGCCGAGGTCAATTTCGATAACCTGGTCGTAAGCCAGCCATAAACTATCTACATAACTAAAAAGAAGTCCGCCGCAATTGCGGCGGACTTCTTTTTAGTTAATTTTCCAGTCTCATTTTTTGACGACGAAACGCGGCCTTAAATATCCTCTCAAAAAAGCCTTTATATCCGTCTTTGTCATACAGGATCATGTAATCTGCGGGACCATACTCTTTGGGCTGGAGCATGATAGCCGGGTTGGGGTTGATCTCCAAAATAAATAATTCACCCTTATCATTCATGCGGATATCGCAACGTCCATATCCTGAGATGCCCATGGCAAGAAACATGCGTCTGCCGGTATCCTGAAGGTGCGCCACCAGCGCTGGATCGGTTACTTCTTTGAAATCAAAAGGTACATCATAATTCCATTTGATGTCTGTATGCCAAAACTCTTCATTGGGAGGGAAGATCAATTCCGCAGGCGGGTAAACAAAAGGACTGGAGGGATCATCGGCATTTTCCACCACCAACACATTGAACTCTTTGCCGATGATAAACTCTTCCATGCGAGCTGCGCCAAACTCAGAGCAAATGCGGTCCACTTGCGCAAGCACCTGTTCCAAATTCTCAGCGCGGGATTCCTTGATCATACCCATACTTCCATAGCTTTTTGGGTGCTTGACCATGATGGGAAAGCGTAGATTCTTGACCAGGGTCTCCGCTTCTACTGCGCTTTTGACCTGATACCCCTTTGCAAAGCCGACACCGTTCGCATCTGCAACTTCCTGCATTTCCTCGCGGGTTGGGTCAAAGCAGTTCGAGCCCGCTCCTGTGAAAGGAAGTTTCAGTTTTTCAAGGGCATCCACCACCTCAATCCCCTGATACCCCAATTCATCGTCCTCTTCGTCTTCAAACTCATAACCTTCGCACACATTCAGGAAAACATCGAATTTCCTGCTCTCCGCCAGCGCACGGACCTTCTCCATAACAGGCGCGGTCAGGGTAACCATTTCCCATTCGTAATCCTTCAGGAATGAGGATGGGTCAAAATCAGCGATCACTTCATCGGAAAGTACACACACACGCATCAGGTCACCTCTTTTCGTTTGCGACATTATCATATAAAACCATCATCCACACAATGCTTGAGCAATAAAAAAAGAGCAATTCGTCATTGCTCTTTTTTTATTTCACTTCGTTTCCGTCACCTTGCGGATGCTGCGTGGCCGCTCGGTGTTATATCCTTTTGCCCGAGTCAGATGATAGGCAAATAACTGGGCGGGCAGAATACATATCAATGGGGAAAGCCATTCAGGCACATCAGCGGGAATGGTCAATGGAAGGCTGGCAAGAGATAGCGCCCTTTTATCATTCGAGATCACAACCAGTTCGGCGGATAATTCCTTGCGCAAGCGCTTCAACATTTCATACATTGACCCAAATACTTTGCCGCTTGGTGAAATTGCGAGAACAGGGAAACCGCTTTCCATCATGGCAATGGGGCCGTGCTGAAAATCTGCCGAAGAATACGGCTCCGCTTTTACATAAGCCAATTCCTTCAACTTCAAAGCCCATTCAAAAGCAGTAGAATAATTGAAACCGCGCCCCAGCACAACGGTCTGGTCCATGTAGCGGTAACGCTCCGCAGTACGTGAAATGAGCGCATCGTGCTTCAGGACGGCCTTCATCCAGCGCGGCACTTCCGCCAGTTCATCCCAGCGGGCTTTATTCCCATGCAAGGCGGTCGAAAGCATGGCAACGGTCATCAACTCGGTGGTATATGTTTTTGTCGCAGCGACGGCTTTTTCTTTTCCAGCTTGAATATTCAAAACGAAATCAGCAACATTTGCAAGCGGAGACTTTGAATCGTTGGTGATCGCCAGCGTGAGGCAATTTTGCTTTTTCCCTTCATCCAGCACACTGACGATATCAGGCGACTGCCCCGATTGCGAAATCCCGATCACCAGCGCGTTCTTCAACTTCGGCGGCTGCTTGTAATATGTGAAAAGAGAAGGCGTTGCCAAAGCAAGCGGCAATCCGTTCAACGCGCCGAGTAAATAATTGGCATACCTTCCCGCATTGTCAGAAGTCCCACGCGCAGCGAGAAACACATATTGAATACCCCGCTTCTCAATTGCCGTGGCAATCTGCTCCACTCTTTTTCTCTGTGATTCCAACAGAGATTTGATACGGTCAGGTTGTTCGGCGATTTCAGTGGAAAGGGACATGCTTCCTGCTTAAACCTGTTGAACTTTAACTGGCTGACCAGCTTGCGCTGAATCATAGGCGGCAGCAACAACTTCCACTGCCCGTAAACCGTCCACGCCGGTGACGCTCGGTTCACGACCTTCGCGGATCGCGGAAACGAATTCATTGACCATTGCCTGATTCATATCCGAACCCCAGTATTGCCAGATGGGGCGTTGATTGGCATGGCTATACACTGTGATGTTCTGCTTGAAACCATCCACAATGACTGCACCGCGCTCGGTTACCATTTCAAATGTCAACCCACCCCAGGTAGGCCAATATGGCGGACGGCACCAGGAAGTATCGATGGTAGCAAAGACACCATTCTTGAAAGTGATCATCTCCAAACCGCCTGTTTCCACATCCACTTCACTGGCGTGGAAAATTTTGTTTGTCTGGGCATAGACTTCCATTGCTTCACTGCCAAGATACCAGCGCATGATATCCACCAGGTGGACCGTGTGGTCAATGATCGCTCCGCCTCCGGCCAGAGCTGGGTCCACAAACCAGGCACGGTGCTTCGTTGGAAGCTCTCCTTGATTCGTGCCGTTGAAGCAGTAAACCTGTCCGAGCTCACCAGAATCCAACCGAGCCTTGACCTCCATCAGCGGGGTGCTGAAGCGCATGGGGAAAGCCGTCATCAACAGCACTCCAGCGCGGGCGCAGACATCCACAACACGTTTGGCGTCATCAACAGTCGTTGCAATAGGCTTTTCGCAAAGCACATTGATTTTGGACGAGGCAGCCATCTCAACAAGTGGAAGATGCTTCGAGTTTTCTGTACAGATGATCACACCATCTGGTTTACTTTCAAGCAATGCTTCGTAGGATTTAAAAAACGGCGCGTTATACGCCTGCGCAAATCGTTGGCCTCGTGCAGAGTCTTCATCTGCAACGCCACACAATTCCACACCAGGAATGGCACGCAAGTTTGCAATGTACGCTTCGGCATGGTGATGGGCAAAACTCATAATACCGATTTTCATGACAGCACCTCGGTCAACGATTCGAGAATTACAGCTTTTCCAGTTGCAGCAGATTGGATGGCAGCTTCTGCAATTTGAACTGCAGCCATTCCATCTTCGGCTTCGATCCGAGGTTGTTTTTCACCCAACAGCACGGAATAAAATTCCTTGATCTGGGTCGTGTACGGGCTTTCAGCCACAGGGCTGGAAGGCAACCCAACATCGGGAGAGTCACTGCTCGGCTTGGCAACCAGATTTATGATGGGCGCGGTATCTGCTGAATCAAATTCGATCAAACCGCCATCCCCAGCGATCTCAACGCGCGTACGGAATGTAGGCGGCGGATAAGCCCACGACCCAACAATATGGGTCAGCGCTCCGCTGCGATGTTTGAGAATTGCGAGGCCATAATCCACAGGAGCATTTGGGTTTGCAGTTGTCACCTTCTTGGCAAAGACACTCTCCACGTCCCCAGCGACCCAGCGGGCATAATCAAAATCGTGGATCATCAGATCCATGAGAATACCGCCTGATTTCGACTCATCAAGGAACCAATTACCGGCTGGTTTCTTCGGACGAAAACTTCCCCGGTTCAAACGGATGACACCTGGCTTGCCGACTTCTCCCCGTACTACACTGGCCTTCGCCATTGCATACTCGGTGAAAAATCGCACCACATGCGCAACCAGCAATTTGACACCTGCCTTGCGGCAAGCCTCGATCATATCTCGCGCCTGAGCCGTAGTACGTCCCAATGGCTTTTCGCAGATGATATCTTTCTTTGCAGCGGCAGCCTGTAACGTCATTTCATGATGCAGATGTGTAGGCGTGCAAATATCCACCACATCGACATCAGGCAGCATTGACGCAAGATCGGGATAGATCTTGAGGTTGTACTGCTTCGCAAGGGCAGTCGCCTCAGCCGTTGTTTCGGCTACGATACCGACGAAGTCTGCACCTGTCTCTGCCCAACCTGCCGCGTGAGTGACCCCCATAAAACCTGCACCAACAAGTCCAACTCTCATTTCAGCCTCCTTAATTTGGAGATTTCGATTTTTATGTTATTTGAGTGCGCCAGCTGTAATGCTGCGGATCATTTGTTTGGAGAAGATTAAATAAATGATCAAGATGGGAATCATCGCCAAAGTCAAAGACGCAAGCACGGCATTCCAGTCACTGACGAATTGGCCGAGGAATTGCTGCACGCCTAATGTGACAGTCGCTGTCTCCTGGCTGGGAGCCAGGATCAACGGGAACCAAAGGTCGTTCCAAATGGGGATCATAGTGAAAATTCCAATGGCGCCGATCGCAGGGCGTACCAGCGGAATGACCAACCCGAAGATGCGGTATTCACTCGCTCCGTCAATACGAGCCGCATCCTTAAGTTCCTTTGGAACCTGCCGCATAAACGAACTGAGAATAAAAATGGTCATTGGCAAAGACTGCGCAATATAGACAAGGATCAACCCAAGCAATGTATTGACCAGATTAAAGCTGACCATTAAATTCAAAATTCCCACCGTTCCCAAACGGATGGGGATCATGATCCCGAGAGACAAATAAAGCGCCAGAAGTGTGTTGCCTTTGAATTCATATTCAGAGAGTGCAAAAGCAGCCATGGCCCCGATGAGAAGGGTCAACAGCAAAGCCGTAATGGTCACGATCAGGCTATTCGTAAAATACGTGCCGAAATGGGAGCGTTCGATCACCGTCTCATAGCCGATCAGGTCAAACGTCTCAGGCGTCGGCAGAGCAAACGGCGAACCGAAGATATATTTCTTCGCTTTGACAGAGTTAATAATGATCATGAAAATGGGGAAAAGCGCAATAACCGTGTAGACCATCAAAATGAGTTGTGGGATGGCCGCTTCAAGAAATCGGCGAATTTTGTAGGAAGCTGATTCTGTATGCATAGGTGTTGACCTCACATTTCGATGTTCTGGACACGGCGCTGCCACACAAAGGTATAAAGCAAAACGCCTGTAAGGATGATCAGGAACATCATGGCTGCCACAGTTGCGCCCATGGAGGGGTCACCCAATTGAAGCTGCTGCCCAAAAAATGTTCGGTAGAAGAACGTACCCATAATATCGGTGGCGAAATCCGGGCCGGCATTGGCTCCCTTCATCGTGTAGATCAAGTCAAAGGCATTAAAGTTCCCGACAAATGTCAGGATGGATACGATACCCACTGTAGGCATGATCAATGGGAACTTGATCCGCCAGAAAACGCCCCAGGAGGTTGCTCCATCCACAGTAGCCGCTTCCATCAACTCTTCAGGGATGGCGATCAATGCAGCATAGAAGAGGATCATCGGAATGCCGATGAATTGCCAGACCGAGATCAATGCGACGGTTGGCAAGGCAGTATTGGGAAGTCCCAGCCACGGTTGGAAAAGTGAACCAAGGTTAACGGCTTCCAAAATACTTTTGCTCACGCCCCACAACGGATTCAGGATCAAATTCCAAATGAACCCAATGATCACCACGGAAAGAACTGTCGGCATAAAATAAACGGTGCGGTAGAAATTGGCGCCGCGCCGCCTCTCATTTGAGATCAGCGCCGCCAGCATCAGCGCGATGGAGTTTTGAACCACCATGTGGATGGCAAAGAAAATGAAGTTGTTCTTTAACGCGCCGAAGAAGCGCGGGGCAAAATTGGAGTTGGTAAATAAATTAACATAATTATCAAAACCGGCAAACACTTGCTGGTTGTCGGCTGTGATCGTATAAAAACTCATCCTCAGCGAATTGAGCAAAGGATAGACCATAAAAATAGTGTAGATAATAACGGCGGGAGCAAGAAAGACGTAGATGTAATAAGGGAAGGATTTGCGTTCGTACATAAAGTCCTCCAGTTCATTAAAAACAGAGTATGGTGGTTTGCAGTTTTCACTGCAAACCACCACATATTAACACTAAATTACCCGTCTTACGGCTTGTACCACTTGTCGAGGCCGTCTTGAATTTCCTGAGCAGCCTGTTCGGGAGTCAAGGACAGATTCATCACAGCCGCGCTGACGCGCCAGAGTTCGTTCTCGAGGTTGGGTTCACCACGGGAAAGGATCTGGTAGGAATCGCGGATCGTGGATTCGCAGGACTGGCGCCAGCTGAGGAACTCATTGGCTAGCGGGTCATCCAGGGTCACCTGGGCATTGCTCAGCGGGAAGAAGCCAGGCAAAGCATTGGCATACAACTTGGCGAATTCATCGGAGGCAACCCAGCTGAGGAAGGTCTTGGCTTCTTCAGGATGTGCGCTGTTGGCGTTCAAACCAATGGCGATGTCAGTGTGGTCGCTGATGTAGCAGGTGTCGCCAGCGTTCTCAACATAGGGCGGGAAGATGCCGAGGTTGAAGGTGGCATCCTTTTCGAACTGGCTGATTTCCCATGAGCCAGTCGGATAAATGGCACCCTTGCCCAATGTGAAGAGGCTCTGGGCATCAGGATATTTCACAGCCTGATAACCTTCGGGCAGGTAAGGAGCCCAATCTTTCAGGTCGGTCCAGGTCTGGACGTAGGCAGCATCAGTGTACTTACCGGTACCGTCAATGAGAGCCTTGCGGCCTTCTTCACCCTTCCAATAGACAGGTCCAATGTTCTGGAAGCCCATGGTGGCGGATTCCCACTGGTCAGCGGTACCCATTACAAGGGCGGTTTCGCCGTTGCTCTTGAGGGTCTCCAAAGCGGCAAAGAACTCATCACGAGTGGTGGGTTCGGCAATGCCGTACTTGTCGAAAATATCCTTGTTGTAGAAGAAGCCGTGGATAACGGAAGCCATCGGAACGCAGAAGACATTCGCGCCATCGTCTGTGATCCAGGCGGACTTGGCAACATCACCAAAGTTTTCCATTCCTGGAAGATCGTTCAAGGAAGCTAAATAGCCCTTGTCATACAGGCTCAAGGAAGCATCGAACGGACGGCAGGTGATCAAATCGCCAGCGGTACCGCCTTCGAGCTTGGTATTCAACACACCGTTATATTCAGCGGGGGCGCTGGGAGCAAAGACCACGTGAATGTTCGGGTTCTGAGCTTCAAAAGCGGGGATGATTTGATCCTGCCAAATGGCGAGGTCATCATTGCGCCAGCTTTCGATGGTGATCGTTACTTGTTCGGCAGCAGGGGCTTCGGTGGCAGCAGCAGGCGCTTCAGTTGCAGCGGCAGGGGCTTCGGTAGCAGCAGCGGGTGCTTCAGTCGCAGCAGATCCACAAGCCGCGAGCAGCATACTGGCCAGCACTAACACTGATAACACAGCAAACAGTTTCTTCATTATTTCTTCTCCTTGGTTTTATATTACAAAATTTACATACGCAGATTTGGAATGAAAATATTTAAGTCGGTATCAGCCTCCTTTCCACAGGTTATGTTGGATTTGAGCGACTCTTCAGCTCATCCTGCGGATACGGTCATGGACATCCTGCGCAAAGCGTTGAATAAAATCCTGGGCAAATTCAACAGGGTCCTTGGTTTTATCATTCATCAGTGGACTCATATCCATCGCGTAAGACAGCCCAGTCGTGGCATCCACACCGTGCGATTCGAAATATGTCGCATTCGCGCGGCGTCTGCCCATTGAAGCGAGATCGTAGCGTTTCCCGCCAGCGATCTGCGAATCAAACACACCTAATAAAGCCAGCTGCAGATTTTCATGTTCCGAGACATTCATCAAAACTTTGTCTGGATCTGCCATCCAGTCCAGCGCTCGCCAGACTTCACAACCAACGAGTCGTTCGGGACGTTCAGCCTGATCCAGTCTTCGGATAGCTTCAATCACCCTGAGAGCGACTCCAACATGTGTATCGTGTTTGTCCGCGAGATTGTGGGTATAAACGAATTGCGGTTTGGTCGCCCGCAAGACATTAACAATATCTTCCACTGATTCTTGTCGCGAAGCATCCTTGACGATCTTGCTCGGAAGATCCAGCATCACTTGCGCCGCAAACTCCCCTACAAACGCCGCCTTGCGCTGCTCCTTAAAGCGGACGAGGCGCATCTCATCATCGCTGTAATTTTTATACAGATCATCACGCGGAGAACCTCTTCCGTCCGTCACGACCACACCCGTGAACCATTTATCTTTTTGCTGGTAACACTCAATGATCGGCTGTGCAGCCATGATCTCAATATCATCCTGATGCGCGGCAAAACACAAATGCGTTGTGCGGGCAAGCGCCTTTTCAGCAGGCTCATTATCGGGAACGTACACTTCGGCTGTGTCAAGAAAAAACTTCATGGAAACTCTTTTCTTTTTGTATTTCGTAGGTCACGTTTGTAATGTGACGATCTCTATTCATCAGCAAGTCACGCTGCAAGCGTGACCTACACCAAGCTAGATCACTGGCAAACTCGCCGCCGCAACGGACTGACCCACGCGGCGCACTTTTTCATCAGGCAAATGCAGTTCGATCCTTTTCAATAATTCAGGGAACTCAGTCTCAAACACTTTCTTTGCGCCTTCGAGCAATAGGTCACCGCCACGGCCAGAGGTACAGCGGCCAAGGATCAGCACATGTTTGATCTCGTAAAAATCAGCATAATGAGCAATGCCATATCCAAGATACACGCCCATGCTTCTCCAGATATTCACAGCTCCTTCATGACCTGCTTCCAATTTTTCCTGCACAACTTTTAGCTTCTCTGCATCCGTCACGCCATCAGGGATTTCGATCCCAGCCTTCGGAGCAAGACGGAAGACACATTGCTGTGAAAAATAATTCGCGCCACAACCTTTATCGCCAGACCACTCTTCATCGGGCGCGTTCGGGCTGTAATCAATTGGCGCAAAAGCCAGCTCATTCAACCACCCCATGATGTGACCTTCGGAATTAACATAACCAGCAGCTTCACTGGAACCCAGAGCAATGCCTAAAATTGCATTATCTTCAATGGACATAGACCCCGCTAACGCGGTCACATCGCCATCGTTGATCACTTCCAAGGGCACACCCATTTCTTCGCGGATGCGCAGGAACATATTTTTGATCTCGCCAAATTTTTCCTGTGGAATTCCACGGAAGAGTGAAGCCACCATCGGACGGTTATCGATATAAATGCCTGCGGAGCTTCCCCCAATTGCATCCACGCGCGGCATTTTGCTTGCGGATGTCTTGAGCGCAGCCATCACTTCGCGATAGTGATATTCGGGGTCGGCGTTTTTGCGCGGCTCCCAAACCACTTCCTCGCTATAAATGGGAGTCCCATCCACAACGGCGCTCACTTTTCTGTCAGAGGCACCAAGGTCAAAGCCAATGCGATGACCCTGTAAATTGCGGCCGAGCAGCTTCCCCGTCTCGCGCGAAGCGGGCACTTCATCCACGGTGCATGAAATAACCGAAAATTCCTTCTCGTAAACCTGCGTCCCCATAAAATCAAAATCAAATTTTTGTTGACCCTGTTTGCTGTAGGTCTGCTTCAAATACTCCGCGATCTTGGGCGAGCCGCCCACATGCAAGGTATGTCCACCGCGCTGCCAAAGTAAAAACTTAACAATGCGCTCGATGTATTGATAATTGGCCTCAAAGTTCGGATGACCTTCGGGATAGACCCTGGTCTCAAAGCGGGAAATATTCCCGCCGCTTCTTTCCACGCCGATCACGAATCGCACGCCGATCGACTCAACTTCACGCTGAAAGTTTTTATTTGCCAAAACCGCTGGACGGAAATTTTCATCCAATGGAGGTTGCACACGCGGGGGAACCAAATGCAAAGACATTAATTTTCCTCGTTGAATAAAAGGGAATAATCATCAAGCAGCAAAAATGCAGAAGCGCCGAGGATGCAAGCGCGATAATCCAATGTGCCGATCTCAAGTTTTGTATCTGCGGATAAACCAGAAAAAGCACCCGTCTGCATGGATTCGCTGACGGCATTCCGCCATTCATCTCCGAAACGGGTCATATCGCCTGTGAGCACGATCTTTTGAATATTGAGTGTGCCAACCAAATTTGCAAGGGATGTACCCAGGAATTGTCCTGCCTTTTCAACAACAGACTTCGCACCCGAATCACCGTTCTGAAAGGCTGAAATAACATCGTCGAGCGAACCCATTTTCATTTTTTGAACTACCGCCCGCGCACTGGCAACGGTTTCCAAACATCCGCGCTTACCGCAGCGACAAAGCTCGCCATTCTCCTGCACAACCACATGACCAATTTCTCCAGCGCCGCCACCATCCCCTTGAAACAATTGCCCGTTGATCAGGATGCCCGCACCAATACCGTGAATAACGTTCACAACGATCAGGTTTTCATCGGGCACATGGTCACCGCCGTACACAAATTCACCGATGGCAGCCGCCTGACTGTCGTTCAAAACGAGAACTGGCAGTTTGTATTTTTTTTCAAGCAGCTGACTCAATGGAAGGTTTTGCCATTCCAAATTCACCGCATTGACCACAACCCCTTCGCGTGTGTTGACAAGGCCTGGCGTCCCAACGCCGATGCCCACAATAGGCTTTAATTTTTTTCGAGTAAGCTGGTCGAGAATTTGGTACACGAGTTGCAGCGCATTCTCACCGTTATCATCACGGACGGGAGCTTCCACGAGTTCTTTGATCTCACCCCGCAAATTGACAACAGCCCCGACAAATTTATCCTGCGCCAGATTCAAGCCGATCAAATAGCGCGAGTCGGCTACGATGCTCAACAGAATTGGGGTTTTCCCGCCAATTGATTCCCCGCGGCCAACCTCTTCCACCAAACCTTCCGCCAGCAAACCATTGACCACTTCCGAGACCGTTGTGCGTGTAAGGTTGGTCACACGTGCCACCTCGGCGCGGCTGATCGAATCGTGAGCGAAAATGGTCTGTAAGACCAGATCACGATTGTGCTGCTTGGTTTGTTGGTGTGTGGCTTTTTTCGGTGTCATGGGTACTTTTTCAATCCATTAACTTTCAGGTCACAAACCTGCCATATTAGTTTTAATACCTTTGACGAGTTCGCCGTCAACAACATTGAGTGAAAAATCCTCGCCGTGTCCCATTTGAGCCTCGGACTTTATGTAAGACATATTGCTTTTGCGAGAAATGGCCGCCGCAGAGTGGACCTCGTCCACGCCTGTTTTTAAGATGATCTCTTTTACAGTGGCGGGTGTCACACCCGCCGCCATGATCATGACGCGTCTACGGGCATGCGCGACAACCTTTTGAAGCATGTCCATTCCATCATAGGGATTTTCTGCCTGCCCTGAAGTCAGTATCCTTTTCACGCCCAATTCGATAAGAGAATCGAGCGCCTCGAAAACATCCCGCACCTGATCAAACGCGCGATGGCAGGTGACCTGCATGCCAGCCGCCTCTTTGATCAGAGATTTCATAACAGGGACATCAATATTCCCATCCGCGGTAAGCACACCCAAAACGACCCCAGGCGCGCCAAGTTTTTTAGCAGCGGAGATGTCTCGGTGCATGATCTCAATTTCGTGATCGGTGTAAAGAAAGTCACAACTGCGCGGACGTATCATCATGAAGACAGGCGAGCTTGCCCTCATGGCTGCTTCCATAAAAGCATAGGATGGAGTCAACCCACCTTCTCTCAGACTGGAGCACAGTTCAATTCGGTCCGCACCCGCTTTGAGCGCGGTAGAGAACGATTCGTAGTTGTCGACGCAAATTTCGAGATTCAAAGAGTCACCTTTTTATTTTTCGATCAACGCGAGACAAGCCAATCGAAGGTATTTGTCCAAAGTTTTGCATAAGCATCCCAAAAGACAAAATTGCAACCCCAATGCGGCGCTGGGTCAGAGGTATAGGCAAACACCTTGCCGTTTCCAAACTGCCCTACTGAAATTGCTGGAGAATTCTCGCCTTTCCAAGTAGCGATCACATCACAACCATGCCGTGGTTTTACTGTATTAAAGCCAAGCACAGGAGGCATCGTTGAAAGGTCAACGCCAGCAAGTATGGGATGATTTGGGAGCCTGGCTTCTGCAAAAAAGCCTTCCGTACTCTCCCGAAGATCCTCAACATCCAAACATTCACACGGAAGGATCTCGCGCAACTGCGTCCGTCCCCAACCGCCTTTGCCCATCTCCCCATTAAAGCTTAACCATCCGCCAAGGAACATCACATTGGTGCCTGAATGAACCGCTTCAACAGTCAAGCGGATGCGGTCGGGAAAGGTCAGAACCTTGGTTCCAAATAAATGTCGGTTAAAAAATTGGGGATGGAGCTGAAAGTTTTTAGCCTCTACATCAGAGAAGACAATAATGTCGTACTCATCGAGAACTTTTTCATACTCACCTGGGGGCATCATGTAGAAATCCCAGGTTGGGACGCTTACGATCTCATGTCGTCCGCTGGATTGGGCAGCTGAAACCAGCCATTTGCCATAGTTAATTACATCCAGCCCTTTGGGAGCATGATTAAACGATGTCTCTGCGTATACGGGACCGAGCTGCACTGCCCAATCACCGATGTAGTAAATCTTGGCCATTACTTTGATACCTTTTATGGATTATCGACCAATTCGCTTTTTCATTGCTTCCTACAAATTTACAAAAAATGCTACACGAAGCCAAAATCAACTCATGCAACACTTTGTAAATTCACTGGACTAACAAACACATTTTACAGACTCCCCTATCAAAAGTCAAGTACCAACCTTGACAAAGATAAATTTTGAGCTAAACTAATATTTAGGTAAGACTAAATATTAGTTTTCTATAGCCATTCCCGAGAAAGGAGTCCAATGCCAGAAATCATCACCCAATCCATTCAAGATTATCTAAAACATATTTACGAGTTGAGCGGAAACGGCGGCTCTGCCAGCACGAACGATCTCGCGGCACGCCTCAACATCGCCCCCGCTTCTGTTACAGGCATGCTGCAAAAGCTTGCCAATGCCAAGTCACCGCTCGTGGTATACAAAAAGCATCAAGGAGTTACTCTCACAAAGAACGGCGAGAAAGCCGCGCTTGAGGTCATTCGACACCACCGCCTGCTTGAAACGTTTCTGGTCAATACACTGGGTTATTCGTGGGATGAAGTCCATTGCGAGGCGGATAAACTCGAGCATGTGATCTCGGAAGATTTTGAAGCGCGCATGGCCGAAGCTCTAGGACATCCGACTCGTGACCCACATGGCGAGTTGATCCCCACCGCAGATTTGATCATGCCCGCCGACGAATCCTGTCCCCTCGCCTCACTGCGAACCGATGAAACTGCCACCGTCCGAAGGGTATCAGACGACGACCCGGCCTTGCTCCGCCACTTGCGCGAGATCGGTGTTGTTCCCGAGGTAAAAGTTACCGTCAAAAATTATTCCGAGTTCGACGGCAACCTTACTCTCAAGGTTGAAGGCCAAAAGTCGAATGTCGTTTTGGGAACGGCGGTTACAAGCCAGGTCTTTGTAGAAAGATAAAGGAAAATATGAATACAACAATTTGGCTTTTACTGGTTGCAATACTGACCACAATTACTTTTCTTCCGCGCGTGGGATTGATCGCCGTGTTTAAAACCTATCGCGCCGCGCTGAAACGCGAACGAATGGAAGATGCGCTCAAACATTTGCTGGACCGCGAACAGCATGGAAGGCAGGCCTCGCCTGAGTCACTGGCTGGCGCGTTGAACTTAAAGCGCGGACAAGTGATCAACCTTATCGAAGATATGGAAACTCAGGGCATGCTTGAGTCACGCGGTGTGAATTTATTTCTCACCACGGAAGGCGAACGCTGGGCGATGCATGTCGTCCGCGCGCACAGATTGTGGGAACGCTATCTCACAGACGAAGCGCGTATGCCGCTGGGGAAGATCCACGGGGAATCTGAAAGGCGCGAACACTCCCTGACGGAAGCACAACTTGATGAATTGGACGCGGCTCTCGGTCACCCAACGAGGGACCCGCACGGCGACCCCATCCCCACCCGAGAAGGGACTCTGCTCAAAGCGGAGGGAATGCCATTGACGGCATGGCAGGCTGAAGGTCCGGTGCGGATCGTTCACCTTGAAGATGAGCCTGCTTTAGCGTTTGAGCAAATCCTGGCAGCAGGACTCCGCCTGGGACAAACCATCCGAATATTAGATAGAAACCCACAGCGATATTTGTTGACCGACGGCGAGACTGAATATCGGCTTGCGCCTGCAGTGGCGGCAAATGTAAGTGTGGCTCCGCTGCCCGAAAGTGAAACTGCGAAAGCAAGCGCAATTCCACTGGCAGAGTTGACTTACGATCAACGTGCCGAGATCATTGTGCTGGATGAAGCCGTGCAAGGCTTTACCCGCAGACGATTTTTAGACTTGGGGCTGACGCCTGGCACAATGATCTACCCCGAACTGCAAAACTTTTTTGGTGACCCGCGCGCGTATCGTGTGCGCGGTACATTGATCGCGCTGCGAAAAGACCAAGCGGCACAAATTTGGGTGAAACCTGTTTAAAACGGTTGAAGGTTAGCAGGTTGCAAGTTATAGGTTAAGCACTAAACCTTCAACCTGCAACTTTTCTACTTTGAACCATTGGAGAAAAAAAATGACAAACACAAAAACCGTACTCCCCACCGAGCATTGCGAAACCTGCCCTGCATTTACTCAGCTGGAGCAGATGGGCATCAAGGTTGGAGATTTTGACCGCGTCATTGCATTGGCTGGAAATCCCAACACTGGAAAATCCACGCTGTTTAATGCCTTGACCGGGTTGAAGCAGCACACAGGCAACTGGCCAGGCAAGACCGTGACCCGCGCCGAAGGCGGATTTGAATTCAACAAGATGCGCTACAAATTGGTTGACCTGCCTGGCACGTACTCACTATTATCTGCCTCGCAAGATGAAGAAGTGGCTCGTGATTTTATTTTGTTCGGACAGCCAAGCTGCACGATCGTCGTCTGTGACGCGACTTCCTTGGAAAGGAATTTGAACCTTGTTTTGCAGGTAATGGAAATTACCGAAAATGTTGTAGTTGCAATTAACTTAATGGACGAAGCGAAACGCAAAGGCCTTGAAGTAGATCCGCGCTCCTTGAGCCGCGACCTTGGCATCCCTGCCATCGCGATCACCGCTCGAAGCGGCGAAGGGATTCACACTTTACTGGGCGCTGTTTCAGATGTGATCGAGGGGAAAATCGAGACAAAACCTTTACGCGTGCATGGCACCCCTGAATTCCAAAAAGCCGTGAATGAACTTGTGCCAATGATCGAGCAGATGGCTCCTGGCATTCCCAACGCACGCTGGCTCGCGATCCGTTTGCTGGATGGCGATGCGCGCGTGCAAAAGGCGCTGTCCACTGGCGAGTTGGGAGACATCGTCTCACGCCAGCAGCGCGCAGACGTGCAGTTCAGCGGGAAGATGTCGGTTAAAGGAAGGCAATAAACATGGAAGCGAATGAAATTTTAGCTAAAGCAGAATCTTTACGAAACGGACTCTCTACAGGGTTTCGTGACGAGATCGTGAAATCCCTTTACACAGAAGCGGAAAACATTGCAAAGCGTGCCGTCAAAACAACATCAGAAAAAAAATACGATTTTGACCAAAAGATAGACCGCCTTGTCACTTCACCTTATGCGGGGCTGCCCATTATGCTGCTCCTGCTCAGTCTCATCATCTGGCTGACGGTTTCAGGCGCGAATGTGGTTTCAGGCTGGATCGCAGTTGTGCTGTTCGGCATCGGCGATTATGGCCGCGCACTCTTCAATCAAATTGGCGCACCGTGGTGGCTGACAGGTTTCATTTGGGACGGCGTGTATCTCGGTCTCGCGTGGGTCGTCAGTGTAATGCTGCCGCCGATGATGATCTTCTTCCCAGCCTTTACTTTTTTGGAAGACCTCGGCTATTTGCCGCGCGTCGCCTTCAACATGGACTGGCTCTTCAAGAAAACTGGTGCGCACGGCAAGCAGTCTTTAACGATGGCAATGGGGTTTGGATGCAATGCAGCAGGCGTGATCGCAACGCGTGTGATCGACTCTCCGCGTGAGAGATTGATCGCCATCCTGACCAACAACTTCGTCCCATGCAACGGGCGCTTCCCGACTTTAATTATGCTTGCCACTGTTTTCGTGGCGGCGTCCTTCCCTCCAGCGTTGACCTCCTTCATCGCCGCAGGGACAGTTGTCGGCGTGGTGCTGATCGGCGTGATGTTCACTTTCATTGCTTCGTGGGTATTATCCAAGACCGTCTTGAAAGGCGAAGCATCCGCATTCACCCTGGAACTTCCCCCCTACCGCAGACCAAACATTAGCCGCATTTTGTACACATCCATCATTGACCGCACCATTTTTGTGTTGTGGCGCGCCATGCAAACAGCCGCCCCAGCCGGCGCGATCATTTGGATCCTGGCAAACATTCACCTCGGCGATTCTAATCTTGCGCGCTTAATCGCGGACTGGCTCAACCCGTTTGGCTTATTGCTCGGATTGGATGGCGTAATTCTTCTTGCATACATCATCGCCATTCCCGCAAACGAAATTGTCGTCCCGACCATGATGATGGTCTATATGGGCGCGGGCATGATGATCAATGGGCCAACCAGCAACTCAGCTATTTTCGATTTGCTGGTTAACGGCAACGGCTGGACCATGCTCACGGCGGTCAACCTGATGTTGTTCGCGCTGCTGCACAACCCATGCGCCACGACGATCATGACGATCTACAAGGAAACCAAATCAGTTAAATGGGCAACCTTGAGCGTGGTAATGACCTTAGGCACTGCCTTCGTTGTAACCTTCCTCACCGCCAGCATTGCAAGACTTTTCGGCTGGGCGTAGACAGAAAATAATATAAGAGAAACCCTGTCCAAGTATCTCTTGACAGGGTTTCTCTTTAGCAATAATATATGAATACTTGCTCACATATTCATAGATGATGAAGCTCACCGAACTCAAAGCTATCCAACTTGCCGAACTCTTCGGCGCCCTCAGCGACGCCAGCCGCTTGCGTCTTATCTCCTTGCTGATGGAAGGCGAACTGAGTGTCAGCACCCTGGCCGAAGGTCTCAAAATGACTGAGTCCGCTGTGTCACATCAATTGCGCGGGCTGCGCCAACTGCACCTCGTGCGTGCGAGAAAATCTGGCAGGCAGGTTTTTTACTCTCTTGACGATGATCATATATCGCGTCTGTTCTCCCTTGGCCTTGATCACGTTCAACACGGATAATCTTCCATGCAAATAATCCTTGTCGCTTACCTATTTCTTTTCTTTGGACTGGCACTGATCCTGCCGTCCTATCGAGTTTGGAAAACAACAGGTGTCAAACCATATAAATTTGGCAGATCCGAGTCAACACATGATTATGTAGGCAGGCTATTCCGCTTGATTCTTTTTGCCGTACTCCTGATCGTGGTTGTCGTTGCATTCCTCCCGCAGTTAAGTGTATATCTTGTTCCCATTGATTACCTGAGCAACGCAACTTTGAGCCTCATCGGTCAAATCCTGTTAATCATCGCAGTGTTCTGGGTTTTGGTCGCACAAGTCCACATGCAAAAATCATGGCGTATCGGTATTGATGAAGATATTAAAACCGAGTTGATCCAGACGGGCTTATTCAAACTTTCCCGTAACCCGATCTTTTTGGGAATGCGCACGATGCTGTTGGGGCTCTTCCTTGTCCTTCCAACTGCAGCCACACTGGCCACCTTCCTTTGCGGCGATCTGCTGGTTCAAATTCAAGTACGCCTCGAAGAAGAATTCCTCACCCGCACACACGGCGAAACCTACCGCGCCTATCAAAAACAAGTCCGCCGCTGGATATAAATATGCACACTCCCCCCCACTCCCATATCGGCGACCTCGCCAACCAAACCACAAAACGACTCTTGTTGTCGCTTGCACTCACAGCAGCTTTCGTACTTGTAGAAATCATCGCAGGCATCCTCGGCAACAGCCTTGCACTGCTAACTGATGCCGCGCATAACTTTACCGACGTCATCGCTTTGGGGTTAAGCTGGTATGCATTGAAGATCGCCGCTAAGCCCGCCAACGCTGGTAAAACCTTCGGCTACCATCGTGTTGGGATATTAGTCGCGCTGGTGAACTCCACCACGCTGATCTTAATCGCGATTGGAATTTTCTACGAAGCCTGGCACCGCTTCCTTTCCCCGCCCGTAGTTGATTCAGTTATTCTGATGGGAGTCGGCACTCTGGCATTTTTCATCAACGTTGGAACCGCCTGGCTCGTCAAAAATGGCAGCGAACACGACCTCAACCTGCGCAGCACCTTCCTGCATTTGATGGGCGATGTCATGTCCACGCTGGGAGCGGTTATTGCGGGCGTCATCATTTACTTCACAAAATGGAACTGGCTCGACCCGCTCGTCAGCGTCTTGATCGGCGGATTTATTTTATGGAACGCGTGGAGCATCCTGCAGCAATCCATTCACATTCTGCTGGAGAGCACACCGGAAAACATCGATATGCAGGAAATGGTGAAAAAAATCGAAACCGTGGACGGGGTGCGCGGCGTCCACGATTTGCACGTCTGGAGCATTAACGAAAACCTGCGCGTGCTTTCCGCCCACGTGGTCACGGACAATGTCACCATCAGCGATGGATTGGTCATTCAGCAAAGCATCAATGAATTGCTGGAGCGTGGCTACAATATCCAACACGCCACTCTACAGATCGAATGCGAAAACTGCGGAAACGGCCTGCTCTACTGCGATTTTGATGAAAAAAGACACCAGCATCATATTGAAGCATAAATCCCTAACATGCCCATCTCCGCCGCTTATTCAAAAATCATCAGAATCCCAAAATCCGCCATAGACGGGAACGGACACGTGAACAATGTGACCTACGTCCAATGGATGCAGGATATCGCCATGGAACATTACGCATCCATTGGCGGAGTCCAAGCTCAGGGACCAGACGCCACCTGGGTCATCCGCGAGCACAGGATCGAATATCTTTTGCCCGCGTTCGAGAATGAGGAAGTTGAAATCAGAACCTGGGTGGAAAATATCCGCCGCGTGCGCTCGTTGAGAAAATATGAATTTGTTAGAAAAAGCGACGGGAAGGTTTTAGTGAAAGGCGAATCAGATTGGGTCTTTGTAGACGTGAAGACGGGGCGTCCGCTGGCAATACCAATAGAGGTGGAGAATATATTCAAGGACACTAAAGGTCTTAAAGACCTTTAGTGTCTAACAACTTCCCGTATACTTTCAGCAACTTTTTCTGAGACTCGTGCCAGGTAAATTTGTCCAACACTCTTTCGGAAGCGGAATCAGCCAGGCGTTTTGAGAGTTCAAAATCATTTAATAAAGCAAGAGTCTGGCGGGCAAGGTCATTGGGGTCATTCGGGGAGAAGAGCAATGCATCCACGTCTTCGCGGACAAGTTCGCGTACGATCGGCATATTGGAAGCCAGCATCGGGCGACCCGCAGCCATATATTCCAATAGTTTTATGGGGCAGGCGCCTTGTGTGACGTTACGGTCATTCAACCCGAGCGGGGCTACACAAATATCCGCGCTTGCAATCACTGACGGAATCTCGTGGTGCGGCACCGCAGGCTGGACTGTAACGTGATCTTCAATTCCTAATTTTCGAATTTGCTTGGCAAGCATTTTACGTTGGCGTGAACGTCCACGTCCAACGATCTGAAGACGAACTATCTGCTGTTCAAGAATTCGCGGCAACGACTTAATGACAATTTCCAATCCCTGCCAATCAGCAAGAGTGCCGATATATAACAAAGTGGGAACACGTTCACCACGGGACGGCAATGGGGTTGCAGAAAAATCTGAAGGGCTGACCCCGTTCGGGATAACAGTTACCAGCTTTCGGTTAAGTCCGAGCGATGCAATGTAGTCGCGAGTCACTCGTGAGGGGCAGATGATCGCGTCGCTCAAATGCAATGTCGCGATTTCCTGTTCCTTTATTTTGGCAAGCAGGTCGGAATCCAAACCAGGGTAATGATATTTGAGTTCAATGGAGGGAAGTCCGTTCACCTCGAAAAGCGTTTTGTAGCCGTACTTCTTTTTGGTCTGTGCGATCTGAAAGCCATCCCAAATATTCCGAAAATGAACAACATCGTACTCGTGATGCAGGGCAAGATGCGATGAAACCGCCCTGCCAAAATGCACCGCGCGGGCAAGAAAATTTTGAGCAAGGTCCTGTGAAATGCGGGTAAGGCGCGCGCCATCAATAGTATCTTCGGGGGGGAGCAGTCCGTCGTTGGGAGTGATAAGATGGACATCAAAATGAGCATTGACCAACCCGCGAAGATTGTGCAAAATATGGGTCGAAGCGCCCTTGGGGCTTGGTACAATATCGAAGGCTGTATAAAGAATTTTCGGCATCGCTGAATTATATCGCTGTACATCTCTGGAGGATTGAATGGTTGTAATTTGTGGGATCATCCTGGTCATTGTGCTGCTGTTCTTTTATTTATTAAACACAGCGCGAAAAAAGACCCCAAAGCCAAGCGCAACGGGTAAGAAGGATTACACACCCGTTTATGTTTCCATCGCCGACAAGCCAGATTCCATTATGCGAGGCATGGATAAATTTGTAAGAGAGGTGCAAAAGACCGAATCAGCGGGCGATAAATGGCGCTGGTTCCCGATGATCATTTTTGTCGTTGGCGTTGGGCTCGTGGCTGTAGACGGGCTTTTATTCCTTTTTGGGTACATCTCATTTATATTTACAGTTGGCGCGATCTGTTTATGGCTGTCTGCCTTCATCATGGCGCGCAGCCTGCGAAAAAGTGACTCGAAGGATTTCTCTCCGCGCTATTTCGGCACAAAGGAAATTCTTCATACGCTTCGTGACGACCTGAAACCTGGCTCCACATTTTTAGGCCATCTCGATCTGACAGGTTCCATGCTGCCAACCAAAGTGGCGCGCGAAACCAAGGATACCCGCGACCGCACCACGCAACATTTCAGCGACCCATGGCTTTCGTTGAAAGCAAAACTTTATGACGGCAATGTTCTACGCGTTTCAGCAGTTCAAAAGACCAAGAACCGCAAATCCTATTGGAAGCGCAGCCGCATCAGCGGAAAGATGAAAATGAAACCTGAGAAATTCAAAGGCGCAGAACAGGAGTTGAAGATCCGTATTGTGGTAAACCCCGATGCGTATCAGATCAGGACAAACTCCACTTTCTCACGCGGAAAGAACGTTGGCAAATACACCATTGCCGAATTAAGTACCGAAGGCGGCATTATCAACATTCTTGCCAAATCGCCATTCGAGGACATAGAGCATGAACACATTCTCGGTTTTCTAAAATCTGCATATTCACTATTAGAACGAAAGGCTGCATAAATGAGTCGCAAAATCATCCCTTTTATCGTTGCAATTGTACTTTCCTGTCTCGTCATGGTTGTGGCGGGCATCTTCGCTTTCAGCGGCGCAGTAACCGCCGAAAAATTCGGAAGCAACATCATCTGGAATAAACCCTATTCAACCGCCGAAAGCATGAAAGTTATCGATGTAAGCGGAGACGGTCAGGACGACCTCTTCATCCAAAATACAACAAATGTCTCAGCGTACGATGGCAGCGGAAATGTCGAGTGGACTCTGCCGTACCAATCTCCGAAAACAACTCTTGGCGATGTGAACGGGGACGGCGTGGAAGACGTGATCGTGTACTACGTTGGAAACGGCATGGCAGTGGATGTTGTTTCCAAGGGACAGGTTAGCACCCTGGCACAGGCACTTGATGTTGGCTTCCCCTCGCGTGTAGCAGTCATTCGCTTCGCATCTGGACCTCAAATTGTACTCGGCGATAACTCGGGCGGAATCCTGTCTGTAGGTCTGGACGGAACCTCACTCTGGAGCGGCGACCTCGGCTCAGCAGAAGTCCGTGGTATGGACGATGCCCAAATTGGCGGCCAGGTCTATGTTGCCATTGCAACGAACGACGGCTCCATCGCCGTATACGATGCGCAGGGCAGCGCCATTTGGCAGGGTTCCCAGGAACAACTCCGCCGTATGCGCGCCTTTGATCTGAACAGCGACGGCAACAGCGAGATCATCACGGGCGGCGAGTATGGCTCTTTCAGAATTTACAATGCGGCCAACGGAAAAATTCTCTTTGAGAAATCCCTCGGACAGGCTATCAGCGAAGTCCGCGAAGTGGAGTTGAACGGCGATCCATCCTCACGCGAGATCGTGGTCGGCGGAAAAGAAGGCGGCATTTGGGCATTTTCATTTGACGGCGCCACCGCCGCCCAAATGTGGACGGCTTCCCTCTCGGATAAAGTGACCGAAATTTCAGGTCTTGACATTGATGAAGACGGCAAACAGGAAGCGGTCATCGGCGATGATTCGGGAAATGTGGCAGTCTTCACCTCAAACGGAACACGCAACAACCTGCCCAAGCATTCCACCGGCATCACCCGCGTGGACATTGGCAAACTCGGCAGCGACCGTTACGTGGTTATCGCAGACTATAACGAAGTTCAGGTCAACAAGGTGAATTTTAGTTCCATCCCCGGCTTCCAGTTTACCCCGCTTGTGGTTGGGTTTATTCTTTCTGCTGTCTTCCTCATCATTGCTGCTATTCTCGCATCCATTCCGCCGAAGCCTGAAATGAAAGTTTCCTTTCAGGATAACAGCAGGGAATCACTAAATGCACAGCGCCGCATGTTGAAAGAATCCATTGCGGATGTAGACCGTCTGCGCAAATCTGGCGAGATGAGCGGGGACGCCTACCTGGCACGCCTCAAACGCCTGCGCTCGGATCTGGCCGACAACGAAGCGGCGTACAAAACTGCAGGCTACCCCATCAAGGTCGAGACCTTCTCCTGCCCGCACTGCGGCGGGACCCTCGAACTCGGCATGGATAAATGCGAATACTGCGGGCAGGTAATTCTGTCGTAGTTCGTGAAGCGTAATCCATAAAGCAAAACCACACCCTCGAAAGAAAGGTTATCGAGGGTGTGGTTGTTTAAATGCGGTAGCGCAAGATTTATCCTGCGTTATGGTCATGAAAAAAACTATTCGCTATTAAGCAACATACGTGTAGCGGCACAAAGTAGCCGCCAAGAATCTATTCCGCCTTAATGACAATTTCGGACGCAAGCACATAACGCTTCCCATGCACGGCCAGCAAATTGCAATCCGAAACCTGTCCGCAGTCCGCGCAGTATTTTCCGTCGGGGCCGATCTCGAGTAACTTCCCTTTTTGCGCCAACAGATCAAGCATGGACGCAACTGCGGTCGGCTGAGCATTCATCCTTCGGCTGATCTCAAACAGGCTCAAGCCGTCCTTTTTTTCTTCCAGCAGGGAAAGTAGTTGAGATAACATATCCAGCTACCCTAACCCTAGCAGCCTTCCGCCCTGAAAGACGATGAAGGCAGCGATCCACGCCACAACAGTTTGGTATACAGCCGAGGTGACAGCCCACGAACTTCCAAACTCGTGCTTAATGGCGCCCAAAGTCGCTACACAAGGGACATACAGCAAAACAAAAACCAGAAGAGCAGCCGCAGTCAACGGGGTGAACTTATTTTGCAAAGCAAGGCTAAGCGCAGTATCCTGTATATCCGCCTGCTCATTTACCAGATTCACACCTGGAATAATGCTGAGCAGGATCTTTCCTGAACTGATGGCGGCATTCGCAAAACCGCTTCCGACGCCGATTAAATCCTCGCTCAAAGTTGTAGTTTCAATAGGATTTTCTTCCATGGAATCTTTGAGGTAAATCTGGCTCATCGAGCTGACCACGATCTCTTTTGCCATAAAGCCTGTCACCAGCGCGCCGCTTGTTTCCCAGTTCCCAAAACCCAGGGGAGCGAAGATGGGCGCGATCCCATTACTCACCTTGCCAAAATATGAATCGCGCTGATTCGTCACACCCCACGGAAGGTTGAGCAAAAGCCACATCACCACGGACGCAAAGAGAATCGTCGTCCCAGCCTTGCGGACAAATTCACGCGTGTTCTCCCACATATGGATCAACACACTCTTCATTGACGGCTGACGATACGGAGGCAATTCCAACACAAAAGCGGATGAGACATCAGGCTTGAGAATGGTGCGAGTGAAAACCAAACCTGCGACCATCGCGACAATAATTCCCAACGCATACATCGCCCAGATCACTGTCCCGGCGCGGGCGCCAAAGAATGCCAACCCAAAAACCACATACACCGGCAAACGCGCCGAGCAAGACATTAATGGGACGAGGAGCGCAGTCAGGATTCTGTCACGGCGGCTGGCAATTGTCCGCGTGGCGTAAATTGCAGGGACGGCACAGCCGAAGCCGAGGATCATCGGGATGAAGGATTTTCCATGCAAGCCAACCACGCGCATGAAACGGTCCATCACGAAGGCGGCACGAGACATGTAACCAGAGTCCTCTAAAAGGGCGAGGAAGAAATACAGGATCAATAACCCGGGGACAAAGACCAGCACGCCTCCGACTCCGGCGATGATTCCGTCAATGACGAGGGAATGTATCCAAACTGGAGCAGCTGTCAGATTAAGAATGAACGAGAATAATTTTGCGATCGGGCCGTTGATGACCGCATCTGTCCAATCCAAAAACGGCGAAGAGACATCGATCACCAATCTAAACATGATGTACATGATGGTGAAGAAAAACGGCAGGCCAAACCACTTGTGTGTGACGACATCATCGATGCGGTCAGTGAGTGTGATACGGTCGATGGCGGGGCGTTGCAATGACTGACGCACCACGCCGTTGATGTAACCGTAGCGGCGGTCCGCGGTGAGCAGGTCCACATCATCGCCCAGCATGGACTTTAATTTCTCAGCGCCTTTTTGCGCCGCCTTAATCACCTGTCCGCCGCCGGACATATTTTTGACACGTGAAAGAATATCTGTATCACCTTCCAGCAATTTGATCGCCAGCCAGCGCCTCGGATAACGTCCTGCGTCAAATTTTATTTCTTCAAACAAAGCAAGCAGATACGAAATCTCACGCTCCAGCTTGCTGCCATAATCCAAACGGAAAAAAGTTTGTGTGGTCGTCATTTTGTCACTTTCCTGCCAGCCGCTTCAACAGCCATTGAGATAAGCTCGTCAATCCCCGCACCGCGATTCGCCGTGGTGGATACAACAGGGATTTCACCCAACAGGCGCGAAAGATTTTCAATGTCTATTTTGGCGCCGTCTTTTTGCAGGGCGTCGGTCATGTTCAACGCCAGCACCACAGGCACATCCAGCTCCAAAATTTGGACAGTCAAATATAAATTGCGCTCAAGGTTGGTGGCGTCCACTACGTTGATGACGACATCGGGATGTTCTTCAATAATGTAATCACGCGCAACGATCTCTTCGGGAGAATACGCGGTCAGGCTGTACGTGCCGGGCAGGTCCACGATGTTGATATTCAAATCCCCGAACGTAATTTCGCCTTCTTTTTTTTCCACCGTTTTCCCGGGCCAGTTACCCGTATGCTGATGCAAGCCCGTCAATGCATTGAAGATGGTTGTCTTGCCTGCATTTGGGTTTCCAGCTAACGCAATGGTGAAATCAGCCATTCTTTTCCTCGTGCAAAATCACGTCGATCTGTGCGGCTTCCTCTTTTCGCAAAGCAAGGTGATATCCCTTGATGAAATATTCCACAGGGTCACCCAACGGCGCATGGCGCTCGATCAGGATCGTTTCCCCTTTTACAATTCCCATTTCAATAAAACGCCTGCGCAGAGCGCTGGCCCCGTTGATCCTGGCAATCGTCGCGCGCTGGCCAGGCTGAAGTAAATGCAGTTTGGTCATTTCGGTCATGAACATTTTCCCTCAGTTCTTTTTTGTTTTCACTAGCACAAACTCCGCCATCGACAAACCCAGCGCAACATCTTTCGAACCAACGCGCAGAGTCAACGGGCCTTGCATCGGCGCAACCTCAACCACGGTCAAATCCTGTTCAGGCAAAATATTTTTTTCCTGTAAATATTTAAGCACATCGGTCGCAGTCGCATTCACAGCCACCACGCGAGCCGCCTGTCCCAAGCTCAGCTCGCTCAATGGCAAAGCATCCAACGGCTTGAAAGAACCGTCTGCCGCAGGGATCGGATTCCCACGCGGGCAGGTCTTTGGGTCACCTAAAAATCCAGCCAGCGCTTCGGTCACTTCCGGCGCGGTGGCATGTTCCAGCGAGCAGGCAAATTCATGCACCTGGGCCCACTCGATCTTCAAATGGTCGTACAAAAAACATTCCCACAACCGTTGTCTGCGGATCACACTGCAAGCAGCTTCGCGCCCTTTTTTCGTCAGCCCCACGCCTTTGTATGGCGTATGCAAAACCAACCCCTGCTCCCCTAAACGCTTCACCATTTCATTTGCAGAAACAGGCGTCACACCCAAACGCTCCGCGAGGCGGCCAATCGACACCACGTCGCGGTCGTTCATTTCCACCATCGTCTTGAGATACATCTCCGTACTTTCGCTTAATTGCTTTACAGTCATAAGGCTAGCCTTCTACAAGTTTTATGGTTGACCTTATTATTCCAGACCGCCCATTTTTTTACAAGGATGGATGTCACCAGCCTGCCGGAGATAAGTTACATCGTCTCTTTCCGCCTTGATAGCTGATTCTGTGCCAAAAGCAGACTTCATTCTGTGAGCCTCGCAAAGGTATAGTTTGCTATAATCACCCGCATGTCCAACGATCTCTTTGACCACGCCATGAACGAACGCCTGAAATCAGAAGCGCCGCTCGCTGCGCGGATGCGTCCGCGCACACTGGAAGAATATATCGGGCAGGAACATATCATCGGCGAAGGCAAACTTCTACGCCGCGCCATCGAAGCAGACAAACTGTTTTCATCCATCATCCTCTGGGGGCCCCCTGGCACGGGTAAGACTACGCTGGCACAGGTCATTGCCAACACCACCAAAAGTCACTTCACCACTATCTCCGCCATCCTCGCAGGCAAAGCGGACTTGCGGGTGGTAATCGATGAATCGCTAGAGCGCAGGCGCTTACACAACATCCGCACCATCCTCTTTGTAGATGAAGTTCATCGCTGGAACAAAGCCCAGCAGGATGCGCTTCTCCCTCACGTGGAGAATGGCACATTTACCCTCATTGGAGCCACCACAGAAAACCCCTATTTTGAAGTTATCAAAGCTTTAATCTCCCGATCCCGCGTATTTCAACTTCGCAATTTGAATCAAGCCGAAACAGGCATCCTGCTTGACCGCGCCTTGACCGATAAGGAGCGCGGCTATGGGGAAAAACGCATCACGCTTGATGCAGACGCCCGCGCTCACCTGATCGAAGTTTCTTCTGGCGACGCACGCAACGCACTGAATGCCATTGAACTGGCCGTCGAATCCACTACGCCTGACAAAGACGGAACCATTCACATCACTTTGGATGTGGCGCAGGAATCTATTCAACGCCGCGCCGTACTGTATGACAAAGACGGCGACGCCCACTACGACACCATATCCGCATTTATCAAATCTGTCCGCGGCTCAGACCCAGACGCGGCCTTGTATTGGCTCGCAAAAATGATCTACGCTGGCGAAGATCCGAAGTTCATCATCCGCCGCCTGATCATTCTGGCAGGGGAAGACATTGGCCTCGCCGACCCAATGGGGCTTGTTGTAGCAAACTCCGCCGCGCAAGCATTCGATTACATCGGCTTGCCCGAAGGGATTTACCCGATCGTCGAAGCAACGCTTTATCTAGCTACCGCACCAAAGTCCAACACAGCGGGCGCATACTTCAAAGCGATGAAAAAGATCGAAGAGGAAGGGCTGGTCTCCGTCCCGCGCCATTTGCAGGATGGAAATCGGGATGCCGCCGCAACGGGGCAAGGCAAAGATTACGTTTACCCGCATGACAGTGAAGGTCATTTTGCTCCGCAGCAATATCTTCCCAAGAGATTGCTCGGCACGTATTTCTATTCCCCGTCGCAAGAGGGCTATGAGTCACAAGTCACAACACGGCTGGAAATGTGGCGCGAAGCCCAACGCAAAGCGCTGAATATTGAACGCAGGGAAGATTTGCCCAACTTAACCGAAGAGCAGATCATGGAAATGAAAAGAAAAATAAAATAAACTTAAAAAAGGTATTTAAATAACTTTAGTTTCCGCTAACATAAAGTAGGGGAAGGAGTTGAAGGAGGGATTTTAGCTAATCGCGCCAGGTGACCAGCGGGTAAATGTGAAGTTGCTGAATTCTTTTTTCGAAGTCGTCGAG
>Ga0172373_10001500_pt1 | contig 37765 bp, 30 predicted proteins | sample Lak10m_2_FD_114546 | JGI IMG/M metagenome (GOLD analysis project Ga0172373, IMG submission 114546) | Freshwater microbial communities from Kabuno Bay, South-Kivu, Congo - kab_092012_10m | ecosystem: Environmental > Aquatic > Freshwater > Lake | place: Democratic Republic of the Congo... | reverse complement strand
GCGGGGGAAAAGCTGCTGCATCAGCCCTTTTTTATGGGTCTTGAGCGCGTCCACTTTCCGCGCTTGCGCGGCCATCAGCTCGTCCACCGAACTCAGGCACTCGGCGATTTTTTGTTGTTCGGCTTTGGTGGGGTAAAGCGTGGGATACGCCTTCATTGAGCCAACGTCGCCTCGTGGCATCTTCACGCCTTTGGCACCAGTCATCACGTAGTCGATGAAGGCATCGTTTTTCAGCAGGCAGGAGAAGTATTGCGGAAGCAATTTCTCTTTCGCTCGGATGACAATGACATCGTTCGATGCTCCGCCTTCCCTGTCTGCAACCCAGACTTTTTTCAAGTAAGGTCGGATGTTGGAAACCAAAGTGTCGTTTGGTCTAAACCGCGTCACCGAACCTGTTGTCGGCAGTTTTGAAGCTTTGGCGACTCCGCCGTAGTCCGGCAGGATGTTTTCAGTGCTGACGTAGTTTTCTAGTGCAACTCGTTCGAGCGGGACTTTCTCGTTCACAAAACTCGCCACGTCTCCGAGGGCATCGGCATCCCAAACCTTTGCCCCCTGAAACTCCGGAAACCGCAGCTTCGGCACCAGCACGGGCTTGGCCTCTTCCTTCGTGGCGGTGGATTTCGTTTTGGCCTTCATGGGCGATGGAGGGCGGATAGTTTCCGAACAGGGCCAAAGGCCCGCCCGCATACCAGCCCAGGGCAACGCCCTGGGTATGTGGCACGGAGAGCACCGCGTTCTGAAGGAACGCCGCATAATCCGGGCGTGGGTGGACGATGCGACGATATGCGGCGTCCCTTCAGGACGCGGGCATGGGTGGTTCGGCATACCCAGGGCGTTGCCCTGGGCTGGTATGCGATTGCCCCGTTGGGGCATAATTCAGATTCATTGCTCATACGCGCTGAGTCCTGAGATGTCGCGGCCACCGGCGCGTTTGGTGAGGAGGGGGCACAAATCGGCCATGAGGGCGAGTTCGGCCTGGGTGCGGGCTTTCCAGCCGAGGTCGAGCGGGGCCATGAGGTCGCTGAGGTGCTCACCATCAAAAATCATGCGGTCGAGGATGCCGTCCACGAAGGTTTGCAGGGCAGCGGTGGCGAGGCCGTGCCGCGCGGCGATGGCGGCGATTTCCTTCACGTTCTTCTCGGCCTTGAACCGGGTGTAGCCTTCGCGGATGGCCGTCTCGCTGAGGCCTTCGCCCGCCTTGAGCGTGCCGATGTATTCGGCGATGTCGTCGCGCTCGTTCATGAACTTGGCATCGGCGCTGATGAGGCCGATGAGTTCCTCGCGGGTCATCTTCGACTTGCCCGGTCCCTTGGCGGAGAAGCGGGCGATGAGGCCCATGATGTAGTCGTAATCAATGACGGCAGAGGCGAAGAGGACGAACTCGAAATCAATCTGGTCCACGGGGTCGTCGGTGGCGTCGTCTTTGCCGCCGGTCTTGCCCTGCTGCTCTTTGAGCTTTTTGGCCGTCTCCAGATACTGGCCTTTGAAGCCGCGCAGGTTTTCCTCCGGCAGCACCTGGGCGATGGCGGTTTTGTTTTCCTCGGTGAGGTCGGTGTATTGGTCGAGCTGGGTCTTGAGCCGCTGGACTTCCTTGAAGTGGGTGATGAAGGCGGCCTTGGCGGCGTCACCCTTCAGATTCGCCACGGCGGAGGGCGTGCAGTCGAGGCCCTGGGACTTCATGAAGTCGCCCAGCTTCTGCACGGCGGTCTCCAGCTTCTGGATGACGACGGGGGCCTTGTCCACGAGCCAGATTTCCCGCGCCTGCTCGCCGGTCTTCTCGCCGCTGAAGAGGGCGATGGCGGCATCCACGGCGTCCTGCTGCTGGCGGAAGTCCAGGATGTTGCCGTAGGGCTTGGTGCCGTTGAGCACGCGGTTGGTGCGGGAGAAGGCCTGGATGAGGCCGTGGTGCTTGAGGTTCTTGTCCACGTAGAGCGTGTTCAGGAACTTGGAGTCGAAGCCGGTGAGCAGCATGTCCACCACGATGGTGATGTCGATCTTCTGCGCGGCGGGGTAGTCGGCATTCGGCCACTGCTGGTCTTTGATGCGCTTCTGCACATCCTGATAGTAGAGATCGAACTCGCTGAGACGGTTGTTGGTGCCGTAGCGGCCGTTGTAATCGGCGAGGATGGCCTTGAGCGCGGCCTTCTTGCCCTCGGGGTCTTCCTCGTTGTCCGCCTGCTCCTGCGGCAGGTCTTCCTGGATCTGCTTCACATCGGGATCGCCCTCGGCCGGCGGAGAGAAGACGCAGGCGATGTTCAGCGGCTGGAAGTCGGGATCGGCGGCCTGTTTCTCCGCCTGCATGGTCTTGAACAGCGTGTGGTATTCGATGGCGTCATTGATGGACGCGGTGGCGAGGATGGCATTGAAGCGGCGTCCGCCCGTGGCGGCATCGTGCTTCAACAGGATGGCCTCGATGACGGCCTTCTTCGCGATGGCCTCGCCGGGCTTCGGCGGGCTTTTGCCCTCGGGCTTGAAGTAGTCGATGTGGAAGCGCAGGACGTTCCCATCCTCGATGGCGTGAGTGATGGTGTAGGCGTGGAGCTGCTTCTGGAAGAGGTCCGCCGTGGTGCGCATGGAGGCCTGCTCATCCTCGATCTTCTGGAGGGAGGCATTGGCCTCAAAGATGGGCGTGCCGGTGAAGCCGAAGAGCTGGGCGCGGGGGAAGAACTCTTTGATGGCCTTGTGGTTTTCCCCGAACTGCGAGCGGTGGCATTCGTCGAAGATGAAGACGATGCGCTTGTCGCTCAGCGGAGCCAGCATCTCCTTGTAAGTGGGCTGGTCGTTCTTCTTCCGCTGCTTGTTGCGCTTGCTGGTTTCATCCAGTGCGAGGCCGAGCTTCTGGATGGTGGTGACGATGACCTTGTCCGCGTAGTCCTCGGAGAGCAGGCGACGGACGAGCGCGGCGGTGTTGGTGTTTTCCTCGACGCAGCCTTCCTGGAAACGGTTGAACTCCTCTCGGGTCTGGCGATCGAGGTCCTTGCGATCCACGACAAAGACGCACTTGTGAATGTGGTCGTTCAGCTTCAGCAGCGTGGACGCCTTGAAGGAAGTGAGGGTCTTGCCGCTGCCGGTGGTATGCCAGATGAAGCCGTTGCCATTATCTTCGTCGATGCACCGGACCATGTGTTGCACGGCATAGACCTGGTAGGGCCGCATGATCATGAGCTTCTGCTCCCCGGCCAGCAGGACCATGTAGCGGCTGATGGTGCGGCCGAGGTCGCACTTTTTCAGGAAGCGGTCGGCGAACTCGTCGAGGTGGGTGATCTTGCGGTTGTCCTCGTCGGCAAATTCGTAAATGGGCAGGAAACGCTCTTCGGCGTGGAAGGCGAAGTGGTTTTTATGGTTGTTCGCGAAGTAGTAGGTGCGGTCGCGGTTGCTGACGATGAAGAGCTGCATGAAGCAGAGCAGCGTCTTGGTGTAGCCGTTGCCGGGGTCGTTCTTGTATTCGACGATCTGCTCCATGGCCCGGCGCGGCTCCACACCGAGGGTCTTCAGCTCGATCTGCACGCAGGGCACGCCATTGATGAGCAGAATGACATCGTAGCGGTGGTGGCTGTTGTCCGTGTTGATGCGGAGCTGGTTGATGACCTCGAAGTGGTTTTTGCACCAGTCCTTGAGGTTCACCAGGGAGTAGTTCAGCGGCGTGCCGTCGTCGCGAGTGAAGCTGTTGATGCTGCGCAGGGTCTTCGAGGCGGTGAAGACATCGGCGGAGACAATTTCGTCCAGCAGGCGGGCAAACTCGGCATCCGTGAGGCGGCAGCGGTTCAGCACCTCGAACCGATGGCGGAAGTTGGCTTCCAGTGTGGCGCGGTCGGTGATGTCTGGGCGGTAGTCGTATTTAAGCCCTTGGAGCTTGTCGATGAAGCCGGATTCGATGCCGTGCTCGTTGAGCACAAGAGCGGAAGGCTCATGAGGCGGATAGGTGCTGTCGGAGGTGGTGGGCATTGAGTTTAGTGGTTCAGACTCACGCCAACTGGGACGCCGAACTGCCAGCGCACGTCGTCCTTGCGGAACCTGTCGGAGTCGTTGAAGGGCGGGTTGGCGAGGCTCGGGGAGACGGCGTTCCGGCCGGTCATGCCGAGGAAAAGTCGCAGCGGATTTCGACACCTCACCCCGGCCCTCTCCCCGGTCGAGGCGGAGAGGGAGTCGGCGCGGTCGGTGGTTGGGCTTCGTTCCATGTGCGTCCGTTTGCTCCGTGGGAACCGCTGGAAGTGTGAGGAGGTGAGGAGGCTGGAGGCAAGGGAGTTTTGGGGGAGGTTGAGCGTTGAAGGTTGAAAGGAGGATTAAGGGGGAAGGGTGAGGGCTGAAGGTTGAAGGAGGCTTAAGGCAGCAAGTTGCGGGATGAAGGATGAGAGTTGAGCGGAGGGGGGAGTTAAAGGTTGAAGGTTTGATACGGGGCTTAGCGGGGGTGGGTGCGTAGGGTGCGGGTTCTTCGCAGAGGATCAAGGGGCCGTGGGCGGCCGCGCGCGGGACGAAGCGCGAGCGAACGGGCGCGCAGCTCATCGAGCAGGGCGAGCTTCTCGGCGATGGAGCGGGCGGCAAGCCGCTGCCAGGCTGGGGTGAGGCCGTGTCGCCGAGGATGGATTGAAACTTGGAAGTCGCCAGCGCCCCCTCTCCGATGAACTGCAGGAGGCGGGTCTTGTCCTTGGCGCGTCCGGTCTGGAGGGCGATGGCGAGATGCTCGGGGGTGAAAACGCGGGCGGGCGTTCCGGCGATGTCGTGCCTGGCGGCCTTCGCGGTGCGTTACGCTTTCTATGTCTCCGCTGGCGGGTTCAATCTGCATGGGCCTTGCCCGGCCAGTTCACCCGGCGCTTCTTGCGTCGCTGGCACAGCGTTAAACTGTAGCCCCCAACCTCACTGCGTTGATTTGGAGCCGGCCGCGGACCTAATGGGAACTTCGCAGAAGGTCAGCGCCGCGAGGCCGTTGGCGCCGAGGAGCAGGGTGTCTTGGTTCCAAGCAACTTCCTTCAGGTAGGTGATGTGTTGGGCGGTGGTGGGCGTTTTCAACTTCAACGTGAGCACGTTGCCAGCGACGCTGCCGGAAGCGACTTTGCCCGGCATGCCGTCGAGATAAAACTGGCCCGCGAGCGCGTCGATCCAGGTGACGGGTTGGTCGAATTCAAGCGTGACCGCATCCTTTACCGCACTGGCAAAGACGGCGCGTTTCAAATTCGGCGGCGTGAGGGGCGCGGAGGCTAATTTCCCGTAAACATCGCGCTCAATGAGCGGCTGCACCATGCGCGCGAACTCGCCCCAACCCGCGAGCGGGAAGTGGCAGCCGCCCGGCGGACGCACACCGAGCGTGGAGAGGATGCTCAGGTTCGAGAAGAGCTGTGGCAGCGTGCGCTGCTTTTCGCGGAGGCGGTCGCCCGCGCCGTCGCGTCCGCCCATCGCGCAGGAGTTCGGCCAGATTTGGAAAACGTAGTAGTGCTGCACGTTCGGGAAGTCCTGTTTCCACGCGCCGGCCATCTCGATGAACAGGCGATGGTAACTTTCCCAACCGAAGCCGCCGGTCGGGCCGTCCGCGCCCTGGTCGTTCTCGCCCTGATGCCAGAGAATGCCGCGAACGCCGTGCGTGAGCCGCGCCTGCCGCACGCGCCAGAGCATCCGGCCATACATCGTGCTGAGGTCGCCGTGGTCGGCGGGCGACGCCTGATGCTCGTCTATGCGCGAGCCACCGATGGCCGCCTGGATGATGCACACGGGCATCTGGTTGCTGGCGACGAGCCGCTTCGCCAACTCCATGCCCCACCAGCCGAGTTCGGCCTGATGCTCGGGAGCGCTGCGTTTCCAAACAGGGCGGCACCAGAGATTGGGCCGCGCAAGGCCAGTGGTCTTTTGGCGGTCGCGCAACCACGCTGAGCCATCCGCGCGCCCCGTCGGCCCGCCGTAGCTGCGAATCCACTCATGCGTCTCCGGCGGCGACTTTTCGCCGGTGTCGGTCGCGAGCGCGTTGGACTAGCCATCAATGAGGAAGGCGTCGCCGCACACGAGGTCACCCACGCGGCGCAGCACGGTCTCGTTGCCGCCCGTGCGCGAGCCGAACTCGACGCGGTATTTCACCAGCCCGGGCTTGAGCTTCACGGCGAGGGCGAAGAACTTGTCCGCGCCGGGCTTCGCCGTCTCGGTATTAACGAGCTTCTCGTCTGCGAAGAGCTTCAGAAAAACCGCATCGGCCGGTTCCGCGAGCGTGCCGTTGTAATGGAGCGTGCCTTCGCCGCTGCCGTCGCGAGCGTAAAACTGGCCGTCCTCCGGCTGCTCGTCCTTCGCCGGCACGCGCGTGACCCACGTGTCGCGCTTCGGCTCGGTCACGGCGATAGTCACGGACTGCGCCGTCGGCTTGCCGCCGTTGCTCACGGTCGCGGTGACGGTGAGCGGGCCACTGTTTTGCGCGCGCAGCAGCCGGAGCTTGCCGGGCACGACTTCCTTGATGACCGCGAGCGGCCCCGCGCTCCACTCGAACTTCAACTCGCCCGCGCCATGCGCCTGCATTGCCGCGAGGTTCGCGACTTGCGACGCCACTTCAATCGTCGCGCGCCCGTCCCAAGCCGCCGGGGCCTTGAGCGTGAACGCCGGCTCGGGAATCGCCTCTTTGATCGCGATGGCGATGTCCTTGGTCTTCACGCCGTCGGCGAAGACCGCCTTGAATTGCAGTGTCGCCGTCGCATCGCCCGTCACGCGCCCGGCGGCGAAGGTGAACTTGAAGCGGTCCGTCGCCACGACCTCCTCGCGCCCATCACGCTTGAGCAGCCAGTAAACTTTCTGCGCCCCGCCCGCCTGCGCGGTGAACTCGGCGCTCTTGCCTTCCTCCACGATGGCTTTCTCCGCCGACACGCTGAACGCATTGCCCGGCGGCACGAGCGGCCCGACGAGCGTTTGCAGCGGCTTCTGGTTTTCGTATTGCAGCCGAACCCAATCCGCCGAGCGCGTGACGCTGGAGATGCGGACTTCGTCGAGTTCGCCGATGAAGTTGTAGTTGTTATACCAGCCGCCGAGCCAGAGCCGCGCGGGCGTGCGGACGTTCAGCGGCGAGCCTTTGGTGGCGTTGGTGCCCGCGGGTTGGCCGTTCACGTAGATGACCGACTCGCCTTGCCGATAGGTGTGGACGACGTGCGTCCAGTCGCCCAGCGGCAGGCGGCTGCCAGCGACATCGCCGCCGGAGAAGTAGCAGTCCATGCGGATGTGCGGCGGACTGCGAAGCTGCATCACGACCTTGCCTTGCCCCTGCTCGTTGCCCCAGCCGACGAGCGTGGAGTTCGCCGTGCGCGTGCGGAACCAAACCTCGGAGCTATGCGGGCTCGCACCGGTTGGGTAGTTGGGAATCTTGTCGCCCCCGAAGACGCCTGCCTTGCCAGGAAAATGCCGCGCGCGCCCAATGATGCCATTCGTCACCGATGTGCCCGTGTCCTTCGATTCCAACGTGCCCACTTCATCGCGCACCGTATCGCCGAGATGCCACACGCTGAGGTAGCCGTTCGACTCATTGAACACTGCCTTCCCGTTGGACTCGCTGGCCGCGTCCGCCTTGCCCCAGTGCATCGCGAGCGATTGCCGCGCGTTGCCCTCGATGCGCGGCACGCGCACCCAGATGCTCGCGGTCCCGCCCGCCGCATCCCACTCTTCGATTTGATACGCGAGCGCCTTGCCCGCGTGGTCGGTGAATCGCACATCCGCGCCGTCGGGCTTGGCCTGCGCGAAGTCGAACCAGTCCCGATGCAGCCGCACGAGCACCGGAAACTCCTCCACCACGGCGCCGGCGCGCAGATCGGCTCCTTCCGGCGTCGTCAGCAGCGTCAGGGTCCCATGGTGGCGCCAGTTGGTCAGTTGCCCGGGTGTGCCGCCAGCGTTTTGAGCACCGCTCCGGCCCGAGGTAAACAAGGTTGCCAGCAGTAAAAACAGTGCGTGTCTCATGGGCCGGGATTCTCGCCGGAAGCGGCCACACCGGTCGATGTGTTTTCCAAGCCGGGCGGCCCGGAGATAGTTGCCGACCGGAGATTCGGATGCAGATTGAGGCGCAATGATTTTGGTTAGCCGCGTGCGCCGACCATCACCCTAATCGCCTATGGCTACCATGACTGCGTCCGACCCCGCCCCGCGCTGGATGCGCGCCATCCTGCTGGCCGCCGGCGCTTACAACGTCGTCTGGGGTGCATTTGTGGTGTTGTTTCCGACGGCGATGTTTCGGTGGCTGGAGATGCCCCTGCCAAACTATCCGCAGCTGTGGCAGTGCATCGGGATGATCGTCGGCGTTTACGGCATCGGCTACGCGATTGCCGCCTTCGACCCCGTTCGGCACTGGCCCATCGTGCTGGTTGGGTTCCTGGGAAAAGTTTTTGGCCCGCTGGGCATGCTCCAAGCGCTGTGGACCGGTGCTTTGCCATGGGGTTTCTCACTGAATTGCGTCACCAATGACCTTGTCTGGTGGGTGCCTTTCTTCCTGATCCTCAAACATGCGTGGAAGCAGCAGCGTCCCGCGTCCGCCGAACAGGAGTTGCCCGACGAGTCCGCTCTCCTCAAAGCAGCGCGGACCAGCGAAGGCAGAAGTCTTGCAGAGATTTCCCGCTCACAACCCACGCTGGTGGTTTTCCTGCGTCACTCGGGATGCACCTTTTGCCGTGAAGCGCTCGCAGACATTGGCGCACGGCGCGCCCAGATTGAGCGTGAAGGGACGGGCATTGCGCTGGTCCACATGAGCAGTCCGGAGGCTTTTGGAGCCTTTGCCAAAGCCTATGGATTGGAAGATCTGCCGGCCGTCTCGGATCCCACCGGCCGACTTTACCGGGGGATCGGCCTGCGGCGCGGAACTATGGCACAACTGTTCGGCTGGAGTGTCTGGAGGCGCGCCATGAGCGCTCTGCTTGCCGGCCATCGCGTGGGATGGCTGGACGGTGACGCCACGCAAATGCCCGGAGCCTTCCTGATCCAAAACGGGCAGGTGGTGCGCCGTTACATGCATGCCAACGCAGCCGACCGGCCCGACTATCTGGAGCTCTGCCGCCTGCCGACGTCGTCATGAACACGCTGATCGCCACGCATGCCGCCGCCACGTGGGCATTGGTCGGGCTCATCTGGATGGTTCAGCTCGTTCACTATCCTTTGTTCGCGAAGGTGGGAGTCGAGCAGTTTCGCGATTATCACGCCCTGCATAGTCGGCAGATAACTTGGATCGTCGCGCCGCTCATGCTGGTTGAGCTGGTGACAGCGGTGCTTTCGGTGGCCGGTGGCCGAAGGGAGTTGTGGCTGTTGGTTAGCTTGTTGCCCCTCGCGTTCGTATGGTTGGCAACGTGGCGCGTTCAGATTCCCCTTCACCATAAGCTCTCGGCCGGCTTCGATCCCGAGAAGCATCGCAGGTTGGTCAGCACCAACTGGTGGCGCACGGGGGCGTGGACCCTTAGGGGTGGCTGTTTGCTCTATGGACTGAGCTGATCAGCGTGAGCACCTAAGCTTGTTCAACCCCAGGTATACAGCAGGGGATGGCTTCAAATATCGGCGTGCGGGGAGAAACTAAAATCGGCCGGTGACCGACACGCTGAAGTAGGGCGCGCCATCGCCGTTGAGCTGCAGCCGGGCGTCGTTGTAGACGAAACGGCGGTCAACTACCCAGCCACCCTCGACGCCGACTGACAGGTTCGAAGTCCACCGCGTGGTGAGGCCCGCGCCAACCCGGATTTCGCGATAGGTCATGGTCTGGTCATTCAACGCGGCCCGGCCGTTGCGCGTCCCGAAGGTTTCGTTCACCCGCCATGCGCCGCCGACCAATTCACCGCCGCCGTAGACAGTCCAGTCCGGCTGAATCTGATATTCCAGCGTGGGCTTGGGCAGAACCGCTGACAGGGTCCAGTCCTCGGCCAGCCGCCAGCGCACACCGATGCCGCCGATCGCGGGGATGTCGCGACGGGGATCCACGGTCACGGCCGCCAGCCACGTGAGATTGGAGCTCTGCCTGTAGGCGAGGGCAATCAGCGCGGTCGCGTTCAAGTCGCTGGCGGAGAGATCTTCGAAGTCGCTCTGCAAACCGGGCCGCAGGCTCGCGCGCAGGCTCCATCGATCCGTGAACTTCCAGGAACTGCCGATATCCAGGGCGAGCGTTTGAACCGTGTTTGGAATCGGCGCATTGGCCGGCACGCCAAACCCACACCGCTCCCAAAACACCCCCAGCGACCAGCCAAAGTCGGCCGAGGACCGCTCCTGCCAGCTGTAAAGCACGCTCGTGTTGAACGCATCCGCCTGCCCCAGCCGGGCCAAGCCAGCGGAGACCCGCGCCGGACCGGAATGGGACACCGAGGTGGACACCATCTGTTTGTCAGCGGCGGACAAACCTCCCGCGGGCAAAAGCACCAGGGACAGCAAAACGAAGGTGAACTGCAACAGCGTGTTTCTCATATGGCGGGCGGAAGCTAGGCCGACCAAGACAGAATGCAAATCTGAAGCGGGCAGAAAAGGGATCCAGCCACGGCCCCGGGCGAGCGCATGCAACGGTGTTCAAGCGAAGCCCGTTCCCAAGGAAGCCAGCGGCTAGCACGGCCGGGCGGCGGCGTCCACGATGGCGCAGGTGATGCGGGCTTCCTCGGCAGTCGGGTAGAGGTGCGCGACGGCATCGCGGGTTTCGCCGGCAAACTTCACGCGGCACACGGCCACGAGGCCGACGGTGAGGCTGTCCACGCCGTAGCCGACGTAGGCGCGCGTGCCATCGGCGCGGAGGACGTCGCGGGTGAAGTGTTGTTGCTCGTGCGCGAGCCGCCGCCCAGCCCGGAGGGCTGACAGCCATTAGCCGGGGGTCGAGCGAGCAACGCGAGCGACTACCCCCGGAAAACGTCCCCAAAACAACACGACCCTGAAGGGGTCGAAGCACGGTGAGGCGGTTTCAGACATAGCGAGATGGTTGTGGCACCCTTTCAGGGTGCGAACCCTCGGGCATTGGCACCGGGGGTGCCGTCGTCCCGCTTTGCGGACTCCTCAACCCCCGGCTAATGGCTGGCATCCCTTCGGGATGACTTCAGGAGTTCAGGTCGCGCACGCGGGCGGCGGCGGCCACGATGGCGCAGGTGATGCGGGCTTCCTCGGCGGCTGGATGGAGGCTCGCCACGGCGTCGCGGGTTTCGCCCGGGAATGCCTCAATTGCCAATATCAAGAACTGACCCCTTTACGCTACCAACTGGATGGCGAACCCCTCCGGCAACTCAAAGGCCTTGAGGGCATCCACCGGACTCAACCAGGGCGTGGACCGGACCATCTCCGCGAACGGATCGGCCGCGCGCGCCGGGACCGGAGCGAACCGCAGAATTCCCGTCTATCCACCCAGGCAGGCCGCAATGATCGTTCGGAAGGAAGGAAGGGCATTCATCGGGAACTGATAGGAAATTGCTTTCTGGACGCTGCGCGGTTCAGGACAGTTCCGTGCTGCTTTGTCTATGAATTACTTTTGTCTGTGGGAAAACGATCAGGCACGAGCGAGTTGGGTCTTGTATGAGCTTGTCAAAGCCGGGCCGAAGCACGTCCGCAATCCAAGACTGCGGCCGGTGATGTATCAGTTCTTCGGCCCTCAGCCTGACGGCGAAATGCAAATGAAGCCGGAGTATATGCCACTGTGCTGCAAGAGATGTGGACGATACGACGAGGACGCCGTGTTCAAAGTGGGCTTTCGCGAGCCCGTGAGCATTCGCATCAAGGGCGACTTCTCGCACACCCAAGACCGGGTGTTCATCGTCAGCGACAAGTTTCTTTCTGTCGTTAGGAAAGCGAAGGTTCGAGGTTTTGAAGCCAAGCCCGTAGGCAAAAGCGGATGGCACGCACTCACTGTAACTCATCTGGTTGATTGTGCGGAGGGCGTCCTTAAGCCAGCCGAGCCGTATTGTTCGGAATGCGGTCGTCCCGATGGAGCCGTCGGGGCGTTCGAGCATGCAAGGCAGTTGGCATGCCCTCAATCGGGCAGCACTTTTTTCACAACGAAGATCAATTATCATAGGCGGCTCCAGGACCGAGAAATCTTCATAACCGAAGACGTGGTGAGGGCGCTGAAGGACGGCGGAATCAAAGGCGGCTATTGCAACCGGCTTTGGACGAGTGAAGAAGTGCGGACAGCGGAGGAGAAGGCGAAGCAGGGGAAGAAGTGGAAGCCACCAGGTTCAACCGTTCTGCTCTGAATCCCAACCAGTGTCCGCCGGATTCGTTTGTAGAACCCATCTCATAAATAGTAAGCGTCACGCGGAGCACCGCTTGACGAGTATGGTGGAGGGAACAGAGACGTCGTAGCAGAGGAGCTACGACGTTTATGCAGCGAGCCGTTGAAGCGGGCGGGCGGCGTGAGCCTTGGCCTAGGCGGCTGGTGTCGGCTTACGCTTTTTTTGGTTGAAGAGCAGTGCAAACGGCCACTGGGGTATGTCCCGACGTGACAACTAATCTCTCGCCCGGCGTGGGTAGGCGGCCATTCATTTCGGGCACCAGTGCGGACAGTTCGACCAGAGTGCAGGTGGTTCTATCGTTAGAATCTCCATTCAAATAGCGCAAAACGATACTAAAAAGCTCGTCAGATCCATTGGATTCCCGATAGCCAGCGGTGGACGTGAACGGTCCCTTAGGGCGATTGCGCTGCCCTTGAGGAACGAATACCTCAGGAAACCATTTAATCGTAGCAGTTACAGACATCGCTTGGCTCATTGAGGAAGAATGTTGCCCGTCAGCACCTCCATTTGTAAAAGGGTCAGTTCTTGATAAGGGATAATCGCAAAGGACGGCGAGTCAAATCGCCTTCTCGTAAATCCTCTGGAACACCTTGTCGGCGCCTTCGCTCGCGCGGTTTGGGTCGCAGATGGTGATGCCGTCCGGGCCGAAGCGGGCGGTGACGGTCGCGCCTTTGCCTTCGGCCATGTATTTGAAGTTCAGGTCACGCACCTTCGCGGCGGCGTCCACGATGGCGCAGGTGATGCGGGCTTCCTCGGCGGTGGGATACAGGCTGGCCACGGCGTCGCGCGTTTCGCCGGCGAATTTCACGCGGCACACGGCCACGAGGCCGACGGTGAGGCTGTCCACGCCGCAGCCGACGGAGGCGCGCATGCCGTCGGCGCGTAGCACGTCACCGGTGAAGTGGTCGTTGCTCGTGCGTGAGCCGATGCGCATCAGCCGCAACGAGACCGACTACTCAAACCCAACGTCGTCCAGCAGTCGCACTTTCTCTGACGGCAACTTCCCATGTTTGAAGAAGTGCCGCTGCCGGGCGACCCAAGCCCCAAGTTTTTTGTTCTCCGGCCACTTCGATGGCACTCTACAGTCCCCAAATTTGTCCTTGTAGGCTTTTAGCTGCTCATAGCGAGTTGTCCACTCCTCTTGGCGACTGTCGGAACGCCAATCGAACTCGATTGAGTCGAGGTGTTGGCAGCGTTCGGGGCTCAGCTTGCCGGACTTTCCGAGCGCGCGTTGCGCTGCGACCCACGCACCAAGTTGAGGGTTTTCACTCCACTTTACAGGCACATCGGAATGGCCGTTTTTGGCTTTGAATTCAACCAATTCGCGAAAACGGGCGTCCCAGCTACTGCGCTCTCTTTCTTCCCATGTAAAACCGAGCTCGTTAAGCATTTCTTCCCTGTCTTGGGTGAGTTTACCCGACTTTTTCAAGAAACGCTGCCGGATGACCCACGCCCCAAGGTTCTTATTCTCCAGCCACTCCACTGGCACCCGACAGTGCCCAAACCTGGTCTTGTAGGCTTTGAGTTGTTCGTATCGGGTGCCCCAACTGTCCTGAGAACTACGTTCTGAAATCCAGTTGAACCCGACTTCCTCCAATCGCTGTTTCCTCTCAGGGTGGAGGGTGCCGCTCTTCTGGCAATAGCGTTGAAAATTTACCCAGTTACCTAGTTTTGGATTCTCATCCCACTTGCCTGGGACATCGCAATGACCGTGCGTGGCCTTGAAACTGAGGAGTTCTTCGAAACGCGCCTGCCAATCCGCACTGATGCCTTCCCCTTCAACTATCGTCGCGCGGCCGGAAGCCCAAACAAAGCCCACCTCATCAAGTTTCGCGATACGTTCCGCCGACAACGCACCCTTGTTTCGATCTGTCCGCATGGCGTTCACAAACCGGCCGAGTTTTGGGTTTTCAGGGTAAATTGTCGGGATTTCACAATGACCGTTTTTCGCTTTGAAGGCTGCGACTTCTGCCAAACGTTCTTCCCAACTCCCGCGCTCGCGGTGTTGCCAGGTGAAGCCAAGATCGTCCAAGAGATGCACCTGCTCGGCTGACATCAAAAGCCTTTTACGCCTTTGCCGTTGAGCCCCAACCCAAACGGCAAGTTTCATATCGTCTTTCCATCGGTGAGGGACATCCGCGTTGCCATGCTTCGCGTGATACGCCTTTAGCTGCTGATACATTTCATTCCATCGCCGGTCCCCCAGCTCACTCGACCAAGCGAAGCCAAGTCCATCCAGCTTCGATTTGCGCTCCTCAGCAAGTTTTCCATTTGCGAGTAGCTGTCGCTGTTGGTTGACCCAACTAGCTAGCTTATCTTCGCTTCCATCCTCTAGCCCGACTTCACAGTGGCCATGCTCTTCTTTGAACTGCTTCAGCTTCTCAAAGTTCTCTGCCCACTTTTCACTGCGCGCGTCCCAGTGGAAGCCAAGTTTGTCGAGCAAGGAGACCTGTTCTTCACTTAGCTTCGGCGCTTTGCCGTAGTTCTGCTTCCGGCGGATCCGCTGAATCCAAACCCAACTCGCCAGCTTGGTGTTCGCGTAGGTGCGCGGGACATGAGGATTGCCGTGTTCTTTCGCGTAATTCACAAGTTCGCGATACCACTTCAACCAAGTTTCGCTGGTCTTCTGGTCTTGATAATCCCAAACGAAGGCGAGGCCATCCATCCGGCGGATTTGCTCCTCAGATAAAGCACCTTTTGTCCGGCGGGTCCGCTGGGCGGTGACCCACCTCGCAAGCGAGAGGTTTTCTTCCCAAAGTGTTTCCACATTGCAGTGACCGAACCGCTCCTTAAAGGCAGCCAGCTTGCCGAAGTATGTGTCCCACGACGAAAAGAGACTTTCAAAGCAGCGAGTTGCCACTGAGGCTCTCAGCTCTTCGAGTCCGATTTGGAGTCCGGCAATATCCACTCGGTCCGCAAAGCCGCTGTCGTCGAATCCCCTCCCCCGTCCTTTCTGCTCACCCATTTTGCGGATGAGTTCAGCCAGGACATCATCCTGCTCTTGGAGCGAGTGCAGAACATCCCAAACTTCGTCGAAGTCAGACCGGCTGACAGCGGCTTCAACGCTCTCGTCTGCGGCCTGTTCGACGAAAAGAGGGACGAGGACATAGCCAGTCGTTTTGCCTGGCGAGCGACGCATGGCCCGGCCGGTGGCTTGCACGATGTCCACACGGCTGCGCCTCGGTGAAAGAAACGCGACCATGTCCACTGCGGGAACATCCACGCCTTCTGTGAGACAGCGGGCATTCGACATGACGGCGCGGTCTGCGGCCCGGAAGTCGCGCATCTGACGTTCGCGGCGGGCGGTGAGCATTGTTCCGTTAACGTGGAATGTCTGGAACTCGGGAAGGTGGGTTCGAATCCCCTCGCTGCCATCGGTGACGAACGACTCGGCAGATGCCACCGTTTTGTGAAAAGTGAAAACCTTCCTCGCGCCGTATTTCTCGATCGCGTCACGTAGCGCAATCTGGTTGGCAACTTGTCGGGCACGGACGGCATCGCCGTTAACCAGCACGTCACCCCGCTTGAGTAGTTCGTTGGTCACCATCTCGGAAGTAATGACGGAGATGATGACTTTGTAGCCGCAAATAATGCCGCGCCGCGCCGCCTCCGCGAAAGTAAGACAAAAAGCCTGCGGTCCGTAAACGTCCGGGCGGTCCATTGAAAACACGAGCTGCGCCTCGCCTTCACGGTTGTGCTCGTGCGGGTTGTAGTGGCGCGGCGTGGCCGTGAGGAAAAGTCGCTTACGGATGGGTAGGTTGGCGTCTTCGAGAGCGAAGGCGAAGTTGCGGCCTTCGCGGCCAGCGGTCTTGTGGGCCTCGTCGAACACTGCCAAGTCGAAAGCCTCTCCCGGATTGAGTGCTTTACCGATTACCCACGCCGACTGATAGGTTGAGAACACCACTTTTGTGCCATCAAACGGCGCATCAAGAAAGTCGCGGACGTTCGTGGTTTTAGTGGAGACCTGAAAGTCGAGGTCTGATTGCTTCGTCTCGATTGAGTCCAAGCCGTCCTTCACCGTGGTATCAGAGCAAACGCAAAGATAAGCAAGATTGGGTAAGCTCGATTCACGCAGCCATTCATGGAGCACTTGGCGCAACAAGGCGAGCGAGGGTAGTAGAACCAGAACCCGCGATGCTTGCCTGCGCTCAGCCACCCAGAGTGCGACCAGCGTCTTGCCCGTGCCGCACGCCATGATGGCAGAAACGCGGTCATGAATGTTCAATGCAGGTAGCAATGCATCCAGAGCCTCGGTCTGATGCGGCTGTGGTTGCTTCTTCGGTGCAACGAAAGCCGCGTCTGCCAGCCATGCTTCGATGGCACGCAGGTCGTCTGCTTCCATCCGGTCCAAGTCCGCGCCGCGAATACAGAAGAAGCCCTTCCGCTCGTTGAGCACCGAGGGCAACTCGTCGCAATTTGTGAGCAGAACGCGGCTGCGGATTTGTGGACTATCGGCCAACCCCATGAACGTGGACAGTTCTCGCCAAGATAACGAGGGCCGGTTCGTGCGGAACTTTACTTGGTATGCGTTAAAGTTTCCGAGCAGCGTCTTGAACACCCCATCAACGCCGTAGTCCTTGGTAGCGAGACCGAGCGTTTGGAGGACTTGATATGGAACGGCAGGTAACGGCCACACATTAGCGGCATCGTGCTTTCGTTGAGTCGCCAAATAAGCTTCCGCGAAAACCTCGAACGCATCGCCGCGGGACTGCTCATCCGGCAGGGCCTCGACTCGGCTTTCAAACTCCGCGAACGATGTTGCGCCAGCGAGCAGGTTTTGCCGGCCAAACCACGTCGCTTTCGGATGCAGGGCTTTCGGCATGGTTCGATTCTAATAGGCCAATGGGTTTTCGTGAAAGCCTCTTTCAAGATTCCTGCAGACCAAATCGCTCGTCGTCAACCCTTGGAAGACTTTCTCGGGCCTTTGCCTTTGGTCAGATGTTTAAGGTCCGACCGCGGACCTTGCGCGGCGGGATCCGCGTTAGCGCGGTTGATGCAGGCTTCCTCTGTGGTTAGGCAGTCGTGGTGGCGACTTGGTGGGCTTCGCCGTTAAGTCCGGGCCGATATCAAGAACTGACCTCCGTCCGAAGTCTGCTACGCTCATCCCCAGCCGCGAGGCAGTCAGCCAGTGACCTCGGATGAATCTCGGGATGATGCTCGACAGCATCCGAGCGAGCTTCAAATCGCAGTTGCCTGAGCCTCAAGGAAGCACCTGGCTCAATCCGGCCAAGCCAAGACTCTCTCAGCAGAACAACAGCACCAGAAGAATAACAATTACTAAGATGACGGTCATAGCTTGCTGATAGCTGCGAGCCGCCGGAAAACAAGACTTTTCGTCCCTAAACTCCGGAATCGCAAAGGACACCAGTTCAAATCGCCAGGTCGTAAATCCGTTGGAAAACCTTGTCAGCTCCTTCACTCGCGCGGTTCGGGTCGCAGATGGTGATGCCGTCTTTGCCGAAGCGGGCGGTGACGGTCGCGCCTTTGCCTTCGGCCATATACTTGAAGTTCAGGTCGCGCACCTTGGCGGCGGCGTCCACGATGGCGCAGGTGATGCGGGCTTCCTCGGCGGTGGGATACAGGCACGCCACGGCGTCGCGAGTTTCGCCGGCGAACTTCACCCGGCACACGGCCACGAGGCCGACGGTCAGGCTGTCCACGCCGTAGCCGACGTAGGCGCGCGTGCCGTCGGCGCGGAGGACGTCGCGCGTGAAGTGGTTGTTGCTCGTGCGCGAGCCGCCGCCCTTGTTCCACCAGCGGAAACCGCGGTATTGCTGATCGCTTTCCACTTTGCCGTCGGCGCCGACGATTTCGTGCCCCTGGTTCACCGGCCCCTCGAAGTCGGGCGGCGTGATCCAGTTGTTGTGGAAGTTGATGCTCATGCCGTTATCGAAATCCACGCGCACCTGCACGGCGTCGTAGGCGTTGATGCCGTCGCGGACTAGGCGCTTCTTCTGGCCGACGGCGGTGAGCGAGACGGGCTTGGCGCGATAGTAGGAGTAAATCAAATCGGTCCAGTGCGGCCCGACGTAGCTGAAGGGGTCGCTCGACTCGACCCACTTGAAGGTGCTGGTGCTGACTTCCAGCGGCTCTTCGAGGAACGCGGTGCCGTAGAGCGGCGCGCCGATGCGTTTCTGAATGTCGTCGCGGATGCGCAGGTGGTCGGGGTCGTAACGCTTGTGCATGTCCACGGCCACGATGCGGTTCTTCGCGCGCGCGGCTTCGATGATCTGATCGGCCTCGTGCGTGGTGAGGCACATGGGCTTTTCCGTGAGGACGTGGACGCCCTTCGCGAGCGCGGCGAGGATCGGCTGCGTGTGCAAATGGTCCGGCGTGGCGACGGCGAGCACGTCAAGGTCGGGAAAGTCGCGCAGAATGTCATGCCACGGTTCGTCGCCGAAGTAGCACTTGGGCGAATGGCCGGTCCAGTCCTTGAAGGCGGCGGCGGATTTCTTCGCCGAGGCTTCGGTTCGCGTGGCGACGGCGACGAGGTCGAACTTCACCGGCGCGAGTTCGCGGTTGAACTTGTCGAGGCCGACGCGCGCGAGCTGGCCGGCGATGCCGAAGCGTTGGAGATCGGCGTAAGCGCGGAGGTGGACATCGCCGCCGAACATTCCGGCGCCGACGAGGGCGATTTTGATGGTTGGTTCCATGGGCAGAGTATTTAGCCGGAGATTCTGCCAGCCACCCCGCGATTCGTCACGGGTTCAGATGCTTTTGTGACGAAGGACCGGTCCGGGAGCGGCTACCGGTGGTTCGCTCCAGCAGCGTCGGCATCAGCCGCCGGCTCCAGGCGGGCAATCGCGGCCATGAGTTGGTCGGCGATTTCCTGGTAAATCTCCTTCAGGCGCGGCTTGGAGCAGGTCTTTGCCTCTTCGCGCAGGGCCCGGAAATCCATCGGCACGCCATACTTCACCTGCACCTGGCGCGGGCGGGGGAGCTTCTGGTTGCGGCTCCACGCTGCGAACGTGCCGAACACCCGCACGGGCACGACCGGCGCATCGGACTTGATGACCGTGAGGCCGATGCCGCTGCGGGCGGGCTTGAGCTGACCGTCCGCCGTGCGCGTGCCTTCGGGGAAGAGGATGACCGCGCCGCCAGCGTGCAGGCGGTCGAGGATGCCCTTGAGGCCGGCCGCGCCCGCGCCATCGCGGTCCACGGGCACGCAATTGAGCGCGCGCAGGTAGGCGCCAAAGCCCGGGAAGCGGAAGAGTGACTCGCGTGCGAGGTAGTTGATGGCGCGCGGCAGGCCGCTGCCGATGAGCGGCGGGTCCAGGAAGCTGGCATGGTTCGCCGCGAGGATGACCGGGCCGGCCACGGGCACGCGCTCGGGATTGAAGACCCGCCAGCGGTGCCAGAGCGCGTAGTAGGCGCGGCAGGCGAGCCAGGTGAGGCGGTAAACCGGCTTCATGCGGCCTAGGTGACCGGCTTGAGTGGTGCGAGGCGGTTCGCCTTCCGCCGGCGGTTGATTTCCTCGAGCATCACATCGCACGTCTCCTGCACGGTGTGTTGCGAGTTGTCCACGATCATCGCGCCGAGCGAGGGCATCAGCGGCGAGTGGGCCCGGGAGCTGTCCCGCTTGTCGCGCGCGTGAACGTCTTCCTGCACGCCCTCGCGCTCGCGGCGCTGCTTGCGGACCTCGGGACTGGCATCAAGGAAGAACTTGTAGTCGGTCTCCGGGAAGATGTTGGAGCCGATGTCGCGGCCCTCCATGACAAGACTGCCGAACTGGATGCACTCGCGCTGCTTGGCCTTCATCCAGTCGCGGACGGCGCGGATCTGCGCGACGTGCGCGACGGCGGCGCTGGCTTCGGACGTGCGGATTTCCTTCGCCGGAAAGTAATTGTCCACGAGCAGGCGCACCTGGCCTTCCTCGGCCACGAGCTTGGTCTTCCACTTGCGGCAGAGCGCGGCGACCTTCTTGTCGTCGTTCACATCCACCTTCTTCTGGAGGCAATACCACGCGAGCGTGCGATACATCGCGCCGGTGTCCACGGTGAGCAGGCCGAGCATCTGCGCGAGGCGGCGGGAGGTGACGCCCTTGCCGCTGGCGCTGGGGCCGTCAATGGCGATGACGAAGGGTTTCGAGTTGGGCATGGGTTTTAACGCAAAGACGCAAGGGCGCGGAGACGCAAAGGATTAAGAATCTTCAAGGCCATTCACGATGCGGTGAATGCCGTCTTTGACCAAACGCTCGCCGAAGTTGATGACCAAGCCGAGCTTTAGGCCGGTCAAGCGCAGGTAAGTGAGCATCTGCGCGGCGAACACGGGGTTCCACTCCTCAACCGCCTTGCAATCCACGAGGACCAGACCACCGACCTTGAGATCGAGACGAAGCGGCGTGGCGAGGATGTGGCCTTTGTAGTTGATGGGCACGGGGCGCTGCCGCTCGACCGTCAGTCCGGCCTGCTGCAACTCGAACACCAGCGCCTCCTCATAAACCGACTCCAGCAACCCCGGTCCGCCGAGCGTGCGGTGCACCTCGATGGCGCAAGCCACGATGACTTTGGCGATTTCGTTCTCGCGGCTCATGGAATCTCAACGCAAGGGCGCAAGGGCGCAGAGACGCAAGGAAGACAGGTGAGGGAAGAAAATCTGCTGCAGAGCGCACTGGCTTTAAGTTTGAAATCCCTCTTCATCTTTGCGCCCTCGCGTCTTTGCGTCCTTGCGTTAATCCGCAAACAACTCCTCCAGCGCGAGCTTGCGGCCGGTGACGGCGTCGCGGATTTCGGCACCGAGGCCGTGGGGGGGCGGGGTGGCGAGCTTCTGGAAAAAGTTGGGGAAGGTCTTCTTCACGCAGGCGGGATGCTTGAGTTTGATGCCGGGCACTTTCAAGCCGAGAACCGCGAAGCACATCGCCATGCGGTGGTCGTCGTAGGTCTCGATTTCCGCGCCGTGGAGCGCGGAGGGGAAGACCGTGAGCGTGTCGCCCTCCTCGATGACCTTCGCGCCGCACTTGGTCAGCTCCGTCCGCAACGCGACGACGCGCTCGCACTCCTGCACGCGCAGGCGGCCGAGGTCGGTGAACTTGAATGGCAGAGGAGCCAGCGGTGCCAGCGCAATCGCCGTCATGATGCTGTCGCCCAAATCAGTTTGCCGCGAAATGATCTCCATTTCAGGACGAGCGGGTTCGCCAGGCTTTTGGTTTAATGCATTCACATGCGCTCGCCATTCCGGTCCGTAGCGCTTCTCCATGAGAGCATGAAGTTCTACCTCTTTCTCCGGTGGGAGAATTCGGAGTCCGACTAATGACGGCAGGAAACGGACGAACGCTGCGTCAATCTGCCAGCCTGACCACGGCCAGTTCTTGACGTTTAGAGTTAGTGAGAAGGAGCCCCTTTCGTATTGTTTCCAGCCTTCTGCCGAGGACGGCTCGTTTGATTGCTCACGCTCGAACGTGGCCATCGCCCAAAAGTAACTCCCGCTCGACGCGTCCGGCTCGATTTGGAACTCGCCGCCCTTGGCCGGGAAGACCTTCACCAGCTCGCGGGTCATGTCCACGTAGGGCAGTTCGTCCTCGTTCGCGCCGGTGATTTCCACCTGCCAGCCGCTCACGCCGCCCGCCAGCAGCAGTGCGGAGGCGAATTGCGAGCTTTCCGCCACGCTGACGGAGCACCTCTTCGGCGTAGCAGCCGACGTGAGGAGGCTCTGACTTTCATTCCGCACTCCGCACTCCGCACTCCGCATTTCAGATGGAGCCTCCTCACGTCGGCTGCTACCGAAGATGAGGGCGGGCAGCTTGTCGTTGCCTTGTTCACTCTCCACGCGGTAGCCCAGCTCGCGCAGGGCGGCGAAGAGCGCGGCTTGCGGGCGCTCGTGCATCCGGGGCACGCCGCTGAGGCGATACACGCCGTCGCCGAGGCAGACCATCGCCGCGAGGAAGCGCGCCGCCGTGCCCGCGTTGCCGACGAACAGCTCCAGCGGCCGCTCCGCCGTGCCCGCGCGCGGGAGGCGTCCGCCGAGGCCGTCCACGGTGATGGTGCGGTTGCAGGACTCGGCGGGGTCGGGCTGCACGTCCACGGTGAAGCCGAGCGCGCGGAGGCAATCGGTCATCACCTGCGTGTCCTCGCTCCAGAGCGCGCCGCGCAGCGTGGTGCGGCCGTCGGCCAGCGCGGCGAGGATGAGGGCGCGGTTGGTGATGCTCTTGGAACCGGGCACGGTGATTTCCGCGCGCACGGGGGACGTGAGCGGCACTATCTCGATAACCGGAGGAAGCGGCACGGCAATGGCGGAGGACGAATTCCGAAAAGCGAACTCGTTCTCCGCGCGGCGCAGAGTTTCCAGCCGTCTGGCGAAGCGTCAACTGTTTTGGCAGGAGCCAGTATTCAGTGTTCAGTTTTCAGCATCCAGTGCTGGCGCAGGCCGGTGGATCCAACCGACTACTGTTCACTGAATACTGCTTACTTCTTCGGCTCTTCCTTCTTTGCCGGCTGAACTTTCGGCTTGGGCGGGGTCTTCGGATCGAGGTTGGCCATGAGGTCGTCCTGCGTGACGCTGGATTCCACGCCGTTGGCCGGCACGTTGTGCTTGGCAATCCAGAGGATGGCGTTGAGGACGAGCTTGCGCTGGTCGTTGTTGCCCCAGCCGAGGTGGTTGTGGCCGCCGGTGAAGCCGAAGCCGCGGCCGCCGTCCGCCCGGGTGGCCGCCCACATGACGTGCTGCGGCGCGCCGCTCTTGACGGCCTCGCGCACGGCGGGGTTGCCACTGTGGGGACCGTCACCGCGCGTCATGGTGCTGGCGGGCGCAACCGCGCTGAGGATGGGCGTCACGTCCTTCATGCCGTCGCGGAAGCGCATGTGGAAATACCATTCGTCGTTGGTCTTGAAGGGCTTCACGCCGCTGGTGACGGGGTGCTTGGGCAGTTCCTTGAAGTCGCCATCCCAGTGCGGGTTCACGCTCCAGTGCGTCTCGAAACAGCCGCCGATCCAGTCGCGGAATTCGGCATTGCCCTTCTGCGTTGTGGGCTCGACGGCGTAATGAATCGCGCCGAGGCCGACGCCTTTTTTCATCAGCGCGCCGATCTTTTCCAGCCGGTCGCCTTGCAGAAACGGATGGCCGCCGCCGCCATCGCTGTAAACCACCACCGCGGCCGCGCCCTCGAAGACCTTCTCGTCGCTGACCCAGCCGTTGGTGTGGACCTCGGTGACGACACCCTTCACGCCGGCGAGGGATTTCTGGAGCAGCAGGCAGCCGGCACGGTGCTCGTGGGCGAGCGGTCCGTGGCTGGGCCGGCCGGCGATGAAGATGATTTTGGTGTCGGCGGCCGGCGCGGCGCACGCGGCGAGGAGCGAGAGGGTGAACAGCAGTTTTTTCATGTCGGTTGCGGGTCAGACTGACGCGGGCAAAACCGGCTTCAAGCGGAAAACACCTTTCGCCGAAGCCCCGCTTCGCGTAAAGCGGCGGCGATGCACGACGGCAACGCACGGCCTCCGCTGGCCCCGGTGTTCCTCGCCGGCCCCACGGCCGTCGGGAAAAGCGCCGTCGCGCTCGCGCTGGCCGAGCAGATTGGTGGCGAGATCATCTCGGTCGATTCGATGCAGGTCTACCGCGGCCTCGACATCGGGACCGCGAAACCCTCGGCTGCGGAGCGGGCGCGGGTCCCCCATCACCTGATCGATGTCGCTGAACTGACGGACGCATTCGACGCGGCGAAGTTCCTGCGGTTGGCCGAGGCGGCAGTTAAAGACATCCAGGGCCGGGGCTGCGTGCCGATCTTCTGCGGCGGCACCGGGTTCTATTTCAAGGCCTGGCTCGACGGCCTGGGTGAAGCCCCGCCCTCAGACCCCAAGCTGAGGGCCGAGCTGGAAGCGGCGCCACTCGCCGACTTGCTCGCTGAACTGGAACGGCTGGACGCGGAGACGTTCGCCCGCATTGACCGACAAAATCCCCGCCGGGTGGTCCGCGCTCTGGAAGTCATCCGCCTGACCGGCCGGCCATTTGCCGGTCAACGGGCTGCCTGGAAACCCGGACCCGAAATACGGAGCGCGGCTCAGGTCACCTGTTTTGCCCGCGAGCCCGCCGATCTCCGCGCCCGCATCGAAACGCGGGTGGATGCGATGTTCACTGCGGGCCTGGTCGAAGAGACATGCCGGCTGCTGGCTGTCGGGCTGGACCACAACCTGACCGCCATGCAGGCCATCGGTTACCGGCAAGTCGTCGAGCACCTGCGCGGGGTGCGCGGGCTGGCGGACACGGTCGCGCTCGTGAAGACGAAGACCTGGCAGTTTGCGCGGCGTCAAGGGACCTGGTTCCGGCGGCAACTGCCAGTCCACTGGGTGCCCCTGGCACCTGACGCGGACCCCGCGCAGGTGGCGGCCATGCTCCGCCAAGCGCAATCTAGTTCTCAAAATTACCCCTTGCACCGTGGATGCCCATTGCCTACAGTGCGCCCTCTTTTTCGAGAAAGAGCCTAACTTATGCGTCGTCCCAAAGGCATCAAGACCAAGAAATCGGTGGCCAAGCGGTTCAAGATCACCGGCAGTGGCAAAATCCTGCGCGCCCGCGCAGGCCGCCGCCACCTTCTCACCGGCAAAAACGCCACGCGCCGCCGCCGCCTGGGCAAGGCCGCCTTGGTGGACAAGACGGACGCCTACCGTGTCTTGGCCAGCCTGCCGTTCAGCCACTGAGCCGCCCCGGCAACATTTTCACCCTTTAACCCATACTGATCCATGCGCGTTACCAACGCTCCCGCCTCCCGCCGCCGTCGCAAACGGATGCTCAAAGCCGCCAAGGGCTACCGCCTGAAGCGCTCCAAACTTTACCGCTACGCGTCTGACGCCGTAGATCACGCCCGTCAATACGCCTACCGCGACCGCAAGACCAAGAAGCGTCTCTACCGCCGCCTCTGGCAGGTCCGCATCAACGCCGCCGTGCGTGCGGCCGGCCTGTCCTACTCCCGGTTCATGGAGGGTCTCAAGGCCGCCAAGGTCGCGCTGGACCGCAAGGTCCTTTCCGACCTCGCTGCCACGGATGCCGCAGCCTTTGGCGAACTGATCAAGACTGCGCAGACCGCCCTCGCCGCCAAGCCGGGCGTCACGCTCGCCAAGGCTTAAGCGTCAGCCATCTCCGCTTTCACCACGGGCGACCTGCACAAGGCCGCCCGTTTTCTTTTTCCACCCAGCCACCGCGAAACCCCGCGCCCGTCCCAGCATTTTTCCTTTGCGTCCAACGCGCCCTTTCGCGGCTAATTCCCCCGCCCTATGTCATTGCTTGCACAAATCGACCCCTTGAAAGCCGAGGCACTTGCCGTCCTCGCCGCCGCCGCCGACCTGCCGCAACTCGATCAGGCCAAGGGCGCCTACCTCGGCGCCTCCGGCAAGTTCACCGGCCTCATGAAGCAGCTCGGCACCCTGCCGAAGGAGGAAAAGCCGGCCGTGGGCAAACTCATCAACGCCGCGAAGGTCGAACTCGAAGCCGCCCTCACCGCACGCCGCGAACAGCTCGAACTCAAGGCCGCGCTGCCCAAGGAACCGACCGATTGGACCCTGCCCGGTCGCCGCCGCGCCGTGGGCAAACTGCATCCGCTCACGCAGGTCACCGATGACATCGTGAAGGCGTTCCGAAAAGTGGGCTTTGCCGTCGCCGACGGTCCGGAGATCGAAGACGAGTATCACTGCTTCGATGCGCTGAATACGCCCGCCGACCATCCAGCGCGCGATTCACAGGATACGTTCTACGTCGCCGCGGACAAACGCCCCCTCCTCCGCACGCACACCAGCTCGGTGCAGATTCGCGTGATGAAGTCCCAGCCGCCGCCCATCCGCATCATCGTCCCGGGCCGCGTCTATCGCCGCGACAACGCCGACGCCACGCACAACCCGACGTTCCACCAGATCGAGGGCCTTTACGTGGACAAACACGTCACCGTTGGCGACCTCAAGGGCACCGTGGAAGCCGTGTTCAAGGACGTGCTCGGCAGCGACGTGAAACTCCGCTTCCGTCCGCACTACTTCAGCTACACCGAGCCGAGCCTGGAAATTGATTTCACCAACGCGCTCGTGAAGAAGCTCGGCAAGGATTGGCTGGAGATCGCCGGCTGCGGCATGGTGCATCCGCAAGTCTTCGAAAACGTCGGCTACGATCCGGAAGTCTGGTCTGGTTGGGCATTCGGCTTCGGCATCGAACGCATCGCCATGCTCCGCTACGGCATCACGGACATTCGCCTGTTCTACGAAAACGACGCGCGCTTCCTGAATCAGTTTTAAACCATCCGTGTGAATCCGTGTTCATCCGTGGTTAAGCAATTTTCCGAGCAATGAAAGTCACCCTCAACTGGCTCAAGCAATACGTTGATTTCAACTGGTCGCCCGAGGAACTCACCGAGCGCCTCACCATGCTCGGCCTCGAGGTCGAAGGCGTGCAGAAGCTCGGCGGCGAGTTTGAAGGCATCGTCGTCGCGCAGGTCATCACGCGCAACAAGCATCCCAACGCCGACAAGCTCTCCGTCTGCCGCGTCAACGACGGCAAGGGCGAACGCCAAATCGTCTGCGGCGCGCAGAATTTCCAGGCGGGCGACAAGGTGCCGCTCATTCTCCCCGGCGCGTCGCTGCCGCTGAAGCCGGGCGACAAGGAACCGTTCACCATCAAGGTCGGCAAGATTCGCGGGGTCGAATCGCACGGCATGATGTGCTCGCCCGCGGAACTCGGCCTGCCCGATCAAGTCGATGGCTTGCTCATCCTTCGCGAGGACGCGTCGGTGGGCCAGCCGTTTGCCAAGTATCTTGGCCGCGCGGGCAGCGACGTGATTTACGATCTCGAAGTCACGCCGAACCGCCCTGATCTCAACAGCGTCATCGGCATCGCGCGCGAAATTGCCGCGCTCACCGGCAACCCGCTGCGCATTCCGGCCACCGGCATCGCGCCCGAACCCGAGGCGATTGTCGGCGCCGCCCCCGGCACCACGATCGACAACTACGTCGCCGTGCGCATCGAGGAAGCGGAAGTGTGCGGACGTTACACGGCGCGCGTGGTCAACGGCGTGAAGGTCGGCCCCAGCCCGGACTGGCTCCGCAGCACGTTGGAAAAGGTCGGCATCCGCAGCATCAACAACGTCGTGGACGTGACGAACTTTGTGATGCTCGAAACCGGCCAGCCGCTGCACGCGTTCGATTATCACCTCATCGCCAAGGGCGCGAACGGCAAGCCGACCATCGTCGTGCGCCGCGCCGCCGCGGGAGAGAAGTTCAAGACGCTCGATAATCAGGAGCGCACGCTCACGAATGAAATGCTCCTCATCGCCGACGAGCAGAAAGGCATCGCACTCGCCGGTGTCATGGGCGGCGCGAACACGGAGATTCGCGACGACACGAAGGACGTGCTCATCGAGAGCGCGTATTTCACGCCAACGAACATCCGCCGCACGAGCAAAGCGCTCGGGTTGCGCAGTGAATCCAGCTACCGCTTCGAGCGCGGTTGCGATATCGGCATCGCCGATTACGCGAGCCAGCGCGCGGCGCAACTCATCCTTCAGACTGCCGGGGGCAACCTCGCTCCCGGCGTGGTGGACGCGCATCCTAAGGCGATCGTGCCGAAGCAAATCACGCTGCGTTTCGCCAAGACCGACGAGCTGCTCGGCATCGCCATCGCGCCGGAGCAGCAGTGCAAATTCCTCGCGAGCCTCGGCCTGACCGAGTCCGCCAACCGCACCTCACAATCGACCACCTTCTCGGTTCCCACCTTCCGCGTGGACCTGAAGCGCGAGGTTGATCTGATTGAGGAAATCGCCCGGTTGGTGGGCGTGGACAAGATTCCCAGCACCGCCCCGCGCGGCGCGGTGGGTTCACATCCGTTCGACGCGGTTTACGACCAGATTGCTGACGTCCGCCGTTTGCTCAGCGGGCTCGGATTGAACGAGGCCCAAGGCCAGACGCTCATTGGCGATGCCGCCGCCAAGCTGACCGTCCCCGCGGAAACGCTCGTGATGCTGGAGAACCCGTTGAGCAGCGACATGAACGCCCTGCGTCCGTCGTTGTTGCCCGGCCTGCTTGATTCGCTCCGTCACAACGTCAGCCGCAAGAACTACGACGTGGCGCTGTTCGAGATCGGCCGCGTGTTCGTTCACGCGAACGGCCAGGCCAAGGAAGAACGCCGCGTGGCCATCGCGCTCACCGGACTTCGCGCGCCCGCGTTCTGGAGCGGTGATGACCGCGACGCGAAATTCGACGCGATGGATCTCAAGGGTCTCGTGGAAGATTTGCTCGAGCACTTCGGTCTGCGCGGCATCCAGTTTGGCAAACGCATCGAACCCTCAGCGCTGTTCCTTGAATCCGCCGGCATCACGCTCGGCGGCAAGCTACCGCTCGGCGAACTTGGTCAATTGCTCCCGACGCTCGCGAAGAAATACGATCTGCGCGACGCCGTGTTCCTCGCCGAACTGCGCCTGGACGAACTCTTCGCCCGCCGCAACGCCACGAAGTCCTTCAAGCCGCTGCCGCAATTCCCTGCGAGCCGCCGCGACGTGGCGATGCTAGTGCCGGAAGCCACCACGCACGACGCCGTGCTCGCCGCGGTGAAACAGGCCAAGCCTGCGAACCTGGAGAGCGTGGAGTTATTCGACGTGTTCCGCGGGAAGAACGTCCCCGAGGGCCAGAAGAGCCTCGCCTACGCGTTCACCTACCGCGCCGCGGACAAAACGCTCACGGACAACGACGTGAACACCGCGCACGCCAAGGTCGTCGAGGCGCTGAAGCAGAAGCTAAACGCGGCAATCCGCGAGTAGCCACTCCGCCGGTTGCCGGAAAGCAAAACGGGCGACGGCAAAAACCGTCGCCCGTCGGCTGTTTGAATCCGGGGTCAAGCCCTCGCCAGCATGGCGGACAGGGCCGATGAGTGGGCGTGCTCCCACTCATGGAAGGCGACGATGAGCTTCTCGCGTGCTTCGCGGAACTCCAGGGAGAGCTCATTGAGTTTTTCGCGGGACGCCTCGATTTTCTTCTCCATGGCGCGGCGATACTCGATCTCAAGCTTCTCCCAGTGCGCGAAAGCCTCGTGGAGCCGTGCCTGCACGACCTCTACCTGAGCGCGGAGCGGGGCGGCTTGAGCAGCAGGCATCGCGGCCATCTTCGCGGCGAGCTGGCGCTGCTGCTCGGTGATTTCAGCGTGGCGGATGCGCTCGGCCGGCACGCGGCGGAGCTGCGAGGCGAGCCCAATCTTGGACAGCAGCCAGATGGACCACTTGGTGGGATCGAACTGCCAGGCCTTCACCCCGTTGCGGTAGTCGTGCTGGAAGGCATGATGGAAGTTGTGGTAGCCCTCCCCGAAGGTAAAGAAGGCCATCAGCCAGTGGTCGCGGGCGGTGCACCGGTCCGAGTAGGGTTGCTTGCCCATGGTGTGGCAGAGGGAGTTGATGAAGAAGGTGGAGTGGTGCACGAACACCGTGCGCGCCACGCCCGCGATCAGGAACGCGCCCAGCGCGACCTCAGCCCCGCCCCAGAACCAGCCGATCACCGCCGGCAGGACGAACCCGGCCAGCAGGCCGATCAGCACGTAGTTCCGATGTTGCCAGCGCACGAGCGGGTCGCGCTCAAGATCGGGCACGCAGGCAAAGGACGGCGGCTCGCCGAGCTTGAACATGATCCAGCCCATGTGCGCATGGAAGAAGCCCTTCGAGATATCGTAGGGATCCTCATCGTGGTCGGTATGCTTGTGGTGCTGCCGGTGGTCGGCGCACCAGGTGAGTGCGGAGTTTTCGAACGCCGCCGCACCGAAGATGAGGGTCAACAACCGCACCGGCCACGCGGCTTGGAACGAGTGGTGGGAGAAAAGCCGGTGGTAGCCGAGCGTAATGCTGAGACCGGTCAAGATGAAGAAGAGCACGAACATGCCCAAGTGGAACCAAGACATGCCGTAGCGCCAGATGTATGCGGGAACCGCCGTGAGAGTTAACGCCAGCGTGCCCAGAAGGAACACGGTGTTATACCAATTAACCTGCTGCCATGTAATACGAGCCATAATTTCTCTTTCGTCAGGGAGTTTGACGGCGCGGACAGGCGAACCCAAGCAAAAATAATCGCACCCTTTTCTGGCTCTGCACCGCAAGAAACGGCCTGCCCAACGGCTTGCCAGCGGACCGATTCTCAAAACTTTACCGTCAGTTGCGCGGCAAAAAGCTGTTCCCCCTGCTGCACTGGACCGCTTTCATGCAAAAGGCTGTATTGCAGCTTGCCCTGCGTGTGGCGCGTGAACCGGTAGGCCAGTGCGGTGTCCACGCGCCAGATGTTCCGATCCCAATGCTGCTCGCCGCCTGCACCATCCGGCACGGTGTCAAACAGCTGCTGGTTCCATCGGACCGCACCGGAAAGGTTCGGAGTAAACTTGTATTTGGTCTCGATGAAGTAGGTGAAGGTGTCTGCGTTGCCCACCCGCGGCACTTGGAACCGGGCCAGGATGGCCTCACCCCAAACCTGCCAGCCGCGATGGGACCACGAGACATCGGTTCCCAAGGTTGTCTGGCGATAGCTCCCGCGCCCGTAGCCCGCGGGCAAAGTGGGCTCGGCGGCGGGCAGCAGATAGGAGCCGTGACTGGCGGACAGACCATAATTCCAGGCCGCATTTGGGGTATGGGCCACGCGACCGGACCAGGTGGGATTCTCCCAACCGGTGTCCACGACATCCCAGGCGGTGGGACGCGCGGAGATTGATGTGTTCTTGAACTCGAGGGCGTAATCGTATGCCCCCACTTGGCCGAACACGCTCGCGCCGGAGTTGTAGGCCGGCCCCCAGATGACGGGCAGCCAGGTGGCCTTCGTATCCGCCACGCTCCGCCGGCCGAGGAACCCGCCGGGCCCGCCAGGGGCGACCTGATCAGTCATCACGGTGACATTTTCATACGGCAGCGGTGCGGTGATGAAGGGGTTGTGCCACGAGTCGTGCCGCTGCACCCATTTGCCGAAGACGGTGGCGAACTTGCCCGCCTGCACGTTGAGCCGCCCATCGGCCCACGGCGTCCAGCGCAGCAGGTATTCATCGAAGCGCGCGTCGCCAGCGGGCTTGAGACGTGGGTCGAACCCCCGGTCTGCGCGGAACTGCACAAGGCTGTAGAACTGCTCACCGAGGTGAGTGTCGAGGAAGAGCGTGAGGCGCGGGTTGAAGAAATCCGCGTTCCCGAAGATGAGGCCCGGCGGACGCTGGTCCACAAAGTAAGCTTCCAAATCCACCAACCCGCTCAAGTCAGAGCGAAAGCGGCCGGCTGGGGACTGGTAACTGAGGACGTCGTCAAGCCGCTGCAGGAGGGATTCCTGCCCAGAAACAAGCCGTGCCAGGCACAGCACCAGGATGATGGTCAGCGAGGTTTTCACGCGGTTTGAGTGACGGCTCGCACCTCAATCAATTTGAACGCCCGGATGCTCTCGCTGAATCCCTTGAGCTGGAGCGGGTCCATTTCCTGCGCTGTGATGAGGTCACCCAACAGCTCGCGTGTGGCCGGACCGATGACGATTTCCCCACGCTGCGCCACGCTGCACAAGCGCGCGGCCAGATTTACGCGCTCGCCGAGGACCGTGTAGTTCGAGCGATCGGCGGAGCCCATGTTGCCGGCCACCACCTCGCCGGTGGCCAAGCCGATGCCGATTTGGATCTTGTAGCGCGAGGTGCCGTTGAGCTTCGCACGCTCGGCCATCATCTGCTGGGCGCACCGGACGGCATTGAGGGCATCGTTTCCATAGCTCTTGGGCGCGCCAAAAATGGCCATGATGGAATCCCCGATGAACTTGTCCACCACACCGTGGTGTTCGGTGACGACACGCGTCAGCACGGTCATGTGCTCGTTGAGCAGGCCAATGACCTCGGCGGGATTCATGTTCTGCGTGAGGGCGGTGAAGCCGCGGATGTCACAAAACATGACCGTGGCCTCACGCAGCTCGCCACCGAGCGCGATTTTGCCATCGAGAAGCTGCTGGGCCACGTCCTTGTCCGCAATCGTATGCAGAATGCTGTGATACTTCTCCTTTAGCGCGAGGCCGGCGGCCATCTCGTTGAAGGACCGCGCGAGCTGGCCGAGGTCGTCCTTGCTCCGCACGGGCACCTGCACGCCGAAATTGCCCCGGCTGATCTGCTCGGTGCCGCCGACCAGCTCACGGATGGGGACTGACAACCCATGCGCCAGCAGCAGGCTCACCACCAGGGCGCCGATCAACGCGGCGGCGCTGAAACCGAGAATCTGCGTGCGCAGCTCGGCCTGTGCCTTGAGCGCCCCCTCCCACGAGTAAAGCCCGATCTTGTAGGCGGTGGGCAGGAGCGAGCCTTCATTGAGCGCGGTGTAAAAGACCCGGTGCGGGATGTCGTGGAGATCGAGGATGAAGTCGTCGCGCGGCTCGGCGTGCTGGCGGATTTCCTCCGCCAGCTTGCGGGAAAGCTCGGTGCGGATCTCGGCCGGAATGGTGCGCGTGTAGAGCTTTCCCTCCAGCCATGTGCCGCTTTCGATGTCGCTCACGTCGCTGATGACCTTCTCGGTCACGGCGGAGGCAATGTCGAAAAACTGGATGCCATACACCGCCGCGCCGATGACCTGCTCCCCGTCGCGCACGGGCGTAACAATAACTTCGGTGAGCCGCTCGCCGCCGAGATCGAGGTAGCCGACTTGCTGTGACTTCAACCGGGACACCAACGGACCAAAGCGCTTCAGCCCAGCCAGAAACCGCTGCCGGTCCGGGGTGAGAAAGCGGGAGGCTTCCGGGATCTCGAGCACTTTGCCCTCCGCGTCAATGAAGCCGAGGTAAGGCGTCCTTGGCATCGGTGCCGGCAGAGCGGGGCGGCTGCCGCCCTTCTTGGCCGTCTCCGCCATTTTGGCCGCCAGCCGTTCCACGCCCTTCGGCGCCTCAATCATCTTGGTCGCCAGCCGCTCCAGCTGCCTGGTCTTCAGGTCGGCTGCCGACGGAGCCGGATTGGGCGCCGCAGGGGGCGGAGGGACGGGGTTGTTGGTCTCCCCGGCAGACAGTTCGTCCTCAGTGCGCAGGATGATCTTCAGCTCATCGCGGCCCACGCGGTAAAGCTGCTGGGCGTCCCCCTCGCTCATCGCGGCGATGATGCGCACGGACTTGGCAAGGCGCTCGCACTCCAGCTTGATGCTGCCGATGCGCAGTTCCTGCTCGCGTGGGACGTAGGTGATCTGTGCCTCGAGTTTGTCCTTGAAGAGCTTTTCGTAGGCCGCCTGCACGCGCACCTGCGTGAGGTAAAGCGTCACGCCGGACACCGCGCCCACGACGAGCATCATCGCGAACAGGAGCTTGAAACGGAAACTGAGGCGCGGCATGGCGGCTAAGGGCCGGGGAAGTTGACGCGCGCGGTCGCGCCCGGTTTCAGGTCCACCGGCTGCTCGTGGGAGATTTTGTCGTCTACCCAAGCCTTAAGCTTGAACTGCCCGGCTGGCAGACCGGTGAGCCGGTAAACGCCGTTGGTGTCCGTCTTCACGAAGTAAGGCGTGTCCAGCACCACCACCGTCCCGCGCATGTGTTCGTGGATTTCGCAGAAGAGCCGCACCACGCCCGGCTGGTCGAAGACGACCGCCGGCGGCTTCTCGTCCTTCAGAAATCGGCCCAGATCGAAGCGCTTGGCCTTCGAGTAGGAGAACACGTTGTGGTAGAAATCGTCCTGATTGGGAAATTCCACGCGGGTCCCCTTCCGCACCGCCAGCAAACCGGGGGCGAACTGCATGCCCTTTTGCAGCATCCGCACCACGCTGGTTGCCGGCGTGTCAGCGGCAGGCAATGGGGCGCCTTCCAGAAACACCACGGCTGTCGGCGGCTCCGGCGGCAGCAGCGCCCCCGCCTGCGATGCGTAACGGGCATTGAGCTTGGCCGGCAGGGCCGGCTTTGGCAGGGCCACCGTGCCCTCTGCAGCGGCCGTGCCTTGTGCAGAGGCGATCACCGATGCAGCCAAGTAAGTGACGAAAACGAGGACGGATAAGTGCATGGCGGTCGCGAGCCCGCTCTGCTGCTTGACGGGCCTGTGGTCTGACGGCGAAAGGATAGCGAGGTCTGCGACCATTACAGTAAGAAACTTCAGCCGTCCTACGGCCTTTGCCCTTGCCAAGTGGGGGACCCATTCCTACGTTCTAGTTCATGGATTCGCAGTTGGTCCAATACGTTCCAGTCCTCTTCCTGCTGCTCGTCGCGCTCGCCATTGCCGGCGGCATTCTCGTGCTCTCCGAAATCGCCGGGCGCTTCTTCAACCGCAAGATCGCCGCGCGCACCACGCAGGTGAAGGACGTGCCCTACGAATGCGGCATGTTGCCAATCGGCACCGGTGGAGCGCGCTTCTCGGTGAAGTTCTACCTCGTGGCGATGCTCTTCATCCTGTTCGACATCGAAGTCGTGTTCCTCTACCCGTGGGCCGCCGTTTACAAGGAAGTGCTCGCCCAAAACGCCGCGCTCATCCTCGGCTCCATGGCGTCCTTCCTCGGCACCCTCTTCATCGGCTACATCTACGCACTCAAGAAGGGCGCGTTTGATTGGAAGAGTTGAACCCGCGGAACGGGGAATTATCAACCGGGCCATGTCGCCCGGTCTTTTTGTCGGCCTCGCCCCGACTGAAACTGGTTACTGAGCACTGTTTACTGAACGCCTCTCCCATGACTCCCAACATCAAATTCGGCACCTCCGGCTGGCGCGGTCTAATCGCGCGCGACTTCACCTTCGACGGCGTCCGCCTCGCCAGCCAAGGCATCGCGGACTACTTGAACGCGGAGTTGAAAAACCCGGCTTCGGCCATCGCGAAGCGCAAGCCCGTCGTCATTCTCGGCCACGACACCCGCTTCCTCGGCCGCGAGTTCGCACTCGCCGTCGCCGAAGTCCTCACCGCCAACGGCCTCACCTGCCTGCTCTGCCAGCGCGACGCCCCCACGCCCGTCATCTCCCACACCATCCGCGCCCGCAAGGCCATCGGCGGCATCAACATGACCGCCAGCCACAACCCGGCGGAATATCAGGGCCTCAAGTTCTCGACGTGGAATGGCGCGCCCGCGACGCCCGAGGTCACCAAGCAAATTGAAGCCAACATCACGAAACGCCAAGCCGAGGGCTGGACCTTCAAGGCCGCCGTCGTCGGCACCTTCTCGTGCAAGACGATTGACCCGCTGCCCGATTACTTTAAGCAAATCCGCAAGCTCATTGACTTCGCCACCATCCGGAAGGCGAAACTAAAAATCGCCGTCGAGCTGATGTATGGCACCGGCCGCGGCTACCTCGACACGCTGCTCACCGAAGACGGCGGCGCGAAAATTACGACCTTCCACAACGAGCTGAACCCGCTCTTCGGCGGCCACCACCCGGAGCCGGACGCGCACGGCATGGAGGAAGTCAGCAAGTTCGTTCTCGCGGGCAAAGCCCAGTTCGGACTCGGCCTCGACGGCGACGCCGACCGCTTCGGCGTGGTGGACAAGAGCGGTGCGTGGCTCACGCCGAATCAGATTCTCGCCCTCGCCCTCTACCACCTCAAGAAGAACCGCGGCTGGACCGGCGCGGTCGTCCGCACCGTGCCCACGAGCCACCAAGTGGACGCCGTCGCCGAACTCCTCGGCGTGAAACTCCACGAGACCCCCGTGGGCTTCAAATACATCGGCGCGCTCATGGAGAGCGAACCTATCATCGTCGGCGGCGAGGAGAGCGGCGGCCTCAGCGTGAAAGGCCACGTGCCCGAGAAAGACGGCGTGCTCGCCTGCCTGCTCATGGCCGAACTCGTCGCGACCGAGAAAAAATCCCTCGGCCAAATCCTGAAGGCGCTGGAGCGGCAGATCGGCGAATTCCACACCACGCGCATCAACGTCAAAATCAACCCCGAGACCAAGGACGCCCTGCTCGGCAAGTTGAAAGCCGGCCTCAAAGACGTGGGCGGCATCCCCGTGGAGAAGTTCATCACCACCGACGGCTTCAAGTTCCTCCTGCCCAACCGCGAGTGGGTCGCCTTCCGCGCCAGCGGCACCGAGCCGCTCATCCGCTGCTACATCGAGGCCAAATCCGCCAAGCAGATGAAGAAGCTGGAGACGGCCTGCCGCAAACTCCTCGCTAGTTAACCCATCGCGTGGCAGCCTCGCCGCATGATTCAGCCCGAGGACATCGTCGAGGGCGAGTGGGCCGACTGGTATCGGCTCACGCCGCTGGAGCGCTGGCAGGAAAGCCAGAAGCTCTGGGTGGCTTATCTGGCAATGGGAGGCTCACTTGATACCGAACCCGATTCGCAAAGTCCTTTCCACGATGGCCGCACGGCAGGTGCGCGCCCTGTTGATGGGCGGACAGGCCTGCGTGTTCTACGGCGCGGCGGAGTTTAGCCGCGACACGGACCTCGCCGTGCTGGCCGAGCCAGGCAATCTTGATCGGCTGCGGACCGCGTTGACGGATTTGCAGGCGGAATGCATCGCCGTCCCGCCCTTTGAGATCGCCTATCTGCAACGCGGCCACGCCATACACTTCCGCTGCCAACACCCCGAGGCCGCAGGCTTGCGCGTGGATGTCATGTCCGTCATGCGCGGCGTAGCGCCGTTCAGCGAACTATGGGAGCGCCGAACCGTGCTGGCAGATGCCGAGGGCATCACCTACGAACTCCTCTCCCTTCCCGACTTGGTGCAGGCCAAGAAGACCCAGCGCGACAAAGACTGGCCCATGCTCCGCCGCCTGGTGGAAGCCGACTACTACGCGGGCCGCAACGAGCCGAACACCGAGGGCATCGCCTTCTGGTTGCGGGAACTACGCACCCCGGAACTGCTCTTGGAACTCGCCGCGCAACACCCGACTGCCGCTTCGGCAGCCAGCGCTCACCGACCGTTGTTAAACCACGCCCTGTCGCGCGATTGCACCGTCCTGCAAACGGCCTTGACTGCGGAGGAACTACGCGAACGCGAACTGGACCGCGCCTACTGGCAGCCGTTGAAAGCCGAACTCGAACGCCTCCGCCACGGGCGCTAAATCCTGCGCCAGCGGCACCGAGCCGCTCATCCGCTGCGACATCGAGGCCAAATCCGCCAAGCAGATGAAGAAGTTGGAGACGGCCTGCCGCAAGCTGCTGGCGTGAACCGAGTCCATTGGGACCGGGTGAAGCCCCAGCGGGGCAGGACAACAGTAGCCGTGGGTAAAGTTCGCGCCACGAACGGAACCCACGGATGGCACGGAATGGGAGGGCAACCGCGTAGCGGTTGAACTGCCACTTGGACGCGCGGGAAAGGTCTCACCGCTACGCGGTTCCTGATCTTGGGCTTGCGATCCGTGGGTTGCGCTCGCGGGGCTTCGCTTCATCCACGGCTACTGTTGTGTGACTGCTACGCAGTCGAAGGCATGGCGGCCTCCCGATGATGAAGCCCATCACCACCGACGGTTTCAAGTTCCTCCTGCCCACCGCGAATGGGTCGCCTTCCGCTCCAGCGGCACCGAGCCGCTCATCCGCTGCTACATCGAGGCCAAGGTCGCCAAGCAGATGAAGAAGCTGGAAACGGCGTGCCGGAAGCTGCTGGCTTAAGAACTAACCATAAAAACTTGCTTAGCAGTTCATTGAAAAAGTCTCTGGTGGATTGAACGGCGCGCACCTGTGCCAGTCTGAGACTCCATGCGTGGCCAAGTGAATCCCCAGTCCGAGATGTTCTGTCTGCTCTCGCCCGAGAG
>Ga0172373_10001499_pt1 | contig 37790 bp, 39 predicted proteins | sample Lak10m_2_FD_114546 | JGI IMG/M metagenome (GOLD analysis project Ga0172373, IMG submission 114546) | Freshwater microbial communities from Kabuno Bay, South-Kivu, Congo - kab_092012_10m | ecosystem: Environmental > Aquatic > Freshwater > Lake | place: Democratic Republic of the Congo... | reverse complement strand
TCCAAATCCAGAAGTGACGACGACATCCCCTGCCTTTAAATTGCATTGAGCATCTTTAATATGGGTAAGCTCAAGATTTTCCGTTCCATTTCCAGAAGCAATTGCTTGAACACCACTGACTTCCACAGGAATGCGTGATGAGGCATCAAACAAAGTTGCGATGCGACCAGATCGATATCCAACCTGAGTAATCCGCCCCAAAAGGCCTCTGGCCCCCATGACAATATCATTTTTTTCCACATCATTTTCTTTTGTAACTGATATTAAAAGGGGTTGCCCCACCATGGGGTGATTAAGGGTCGTTGTGACCTGATATTGTTTTTGTAGGATTTGTCCTTCCGCAAGATGATCTACAAAAGCTGTTTTCTGAGCCGTATCCTGTGCCACAAATAAATTTTGCTTAAGTGCTGCGTTTGTTAGTAACAAATTTTCGTTTTGTTGGCGAAGCCGTGTGATTTCATTTTGAAATTCTTCGCGAGCACGAAAATTTGCGGCAACCTCTTCGGCAAAGTGAATGGGTTTTTGTAAAACGGACACAATAGGCGTCAAAGCATCAAGGGCAATGGATTCAAAAACTTGTATCGCTGGGGTATCAAGATAGCTTGTGTATATTAAAGCACCGCATCCAACAAAAAATCCAAAGTAACCGATGGGACGATGTTCTGCGCGATTTTTACTAAAAAGCCATGTAATGAGGGAGGGTAAAATAAGGCGACGCTTCAATCCGACAGCTTTAAGACCGAGGGCATCAAGAATGGCCATATTTTCTTTCTCCTAACCTCTTTGAAAAAGGATCACCAAATCATGGAACTTTAGTACATGGAAATCAAGACATCTTTAAGAGTTTTCATCTCTTCAAGAGCCTTGCCTGTTCCTTGGACAACGCAGTTAAGTGGATTCTCTGCAAGGAAGACAGGGAGCCCCGTTGCTTCTGAGAGAACCTCATCGAGGTTTGCCAATAAAGACCCTCCGCCTGTCATTACAATACCGCGATCGACGATGTCTGCGGAAAGTTCAGGTGCTGTGTTTTCCAAGGCTGTTTTAACACCATCAACAATAGCAGCAACAACTTCGTGTAAAGACTCTGCAACCTGTTTTTGATTGATGGTAATTTCAAGGGGCACACCATTTTGGAGGCTGCGTCCCTTGATTGACATGGTAACATTTTTGCTATCGCTTTTAACGACGGCAGATCCAATTTCTTTTTTGATTTTCTCAGCCGTTGTTTCACCAATAAGAAGATTATGGTTTCTGCGGATATAGTTAATAATGGCTTCGTCCATTTTATCGCCACCTACGCGCACTGAGCACGCATAAACGATGCCGCCGAGGGAAAGAATAGCAACTTCCGTGGTGCCTCCCCCAATATCCACAACCATGGATCCTGTTGGCTCTGTAACCGGAAGACCAGCTCCAATGGCGGCTGCCATGGGTTCTTCAATGAGAAACACTTGGCGTCCACCAGCGCTTTCAGCAGATTCTTGAATGGCGCGACGCTCAACGGCGGTAGAGCCTGAAGGGACACAAATAATAATTTGAGGTGCCACAAAACGGTGTCGGTTGTGTACTTTGCGAATGAAGTGTTTGATCATTTCTTCGGCAACTTCAAAATCCGCAATAACACCATCACGAAGGGGGCGAATTGCTTGAATATTTCCAGGTGTGCGTCCCACCATGAGTTTAGCTTCTTCACCAACGGCGAGAACTTGTCTTTTTCCCTTGTGAGAAGCGATGGCAACCACCGAAGGTTCATTCAAAATAATACCTCGGCCTTTAACGTAAACAAGGGTGTTGGCGGTGCCAAGGTCAATGGCCATGTCGGCTGACAATTTACCGAGTAAACGGGAAAAAAACATCGTTCCTATTGAATTTTTATGATTTCTCTTGTTATAGCACAGCTATTTTTTTTCTCATCAGGATTTTTGACCTTTCATGACGTAATCTTTCGTTCGCAATGAAAAGTTAAGAGGATGACGTTTTTGATGAGTTTTTTATGTTTTTAAGCTTTGTTATAAATAGTTGGATTTCATCCCATACTTCATCGGGGTGAAGGGTTTTAAGATCATCTGTTTCAAAATGATAATAATGGGGAGCACGTGCACCCACCTGATCAGAGGGCAACACTTTAAGGGAAAATAATTGAAAGACCGGGCACTTGCTTGCAGCCGCCATATGCATAGGCCCTGTATCTCCTCCAAAGGCAAAAGAAGCATGCTGAGCAAGATCAATAATTTGGGGAAGGGTTGTCTTGCCCGTCATATCGATAACGCGATCATTAATCCTTAATAGGGTATGATCGTCTGTGGGGCCACCAATCACCACAACCTGATATCCTTGGCCTGTAAGATGGCGCACGATATCCCGGTAAAATTCCAGTGGCCATATTTTTGCTCCCCCATAGGCATGAGAAGCGCTTGGAATAACAAGAACATATGGTCTTTTGAGCTCCTCTACATCGATTGGTTCAGCGAGTCGTGTAAGGTCAAGGGGTGGAATTGAGTTGATTTGTACTTTACCAAGAAGTCTTTTGAAGCGCTCTTCCGTATGTTTTTTAAAATAAGATTTTTCAAGGCAATAGGGCGATGCTTTAACATGCCCAACCCATGTGAATGGTTTTTGGGCGAAGAGTTTTAAGAAGGAATAATAACGCGCCGTGCGCCCCACCATTTGCAGGTCATAGACTGTGTCAAAGGCGTGAGCGTTAAAAAATCGACGCAGGACAAGCCAGTTTTTTATATCAAAATAACGAAAACGAGGGAGTGCAAACACTTCATCAAAATAACCAAGCTTGTTTGCCAAACCTTCAAAAGAAGGGGTTGTTAGCAAAACTACTTTTTCATTTGGATGATGATCCCGAATGGCTTTAAACGCTGGATCCGCCAGAATAAAATCGCCAAGGGCCCCTAATTTAATAACTAAAATCATGCGTATTTTTGATAAAGAGAAATGGTTTCAAGTGTCATCTTGGCAAGGGAAAGGTTTTCCAATGCATGAGCTCGCGCTAACTCCGTCATTTTTATACACTCATGAGAAGATAAGTTTATGGCGTGCTCAATTTTTTCTGCAAGATCTTTATCATTGCCCGTTATCGTTAAAAAACCCGTTTTCTCGTCTTCAATGTTTTCCATAAGGGCTCCATGGTTTGTACCGATAACGATTTTTTTAAGGAGCATGGCCTCCACAGCAACGCGACCAAACGCTTCTGGAACAAGGGATGGAACAAGAACAATATCTGCACGTTTATAATAAGGACGAAGATCGGATGTGGGTTCTAAAAATTCAATGCTAGAGGAAAGATTATTTTTTTTAATAAATGCATCAACCTCATTAAGGTGGGATTCTTTTCCAGCGCGAATAAGTAAAAGTTTGGTTTTAATGCCACGATGATTTAAGTGACTAAGGGCTTGAAGTGCTGTGAATATCCCTTTGGTTGGGCTGATTCGGGAGGGCAAGAAAAGAGTGTTTTTTTTTGTTGCGCCGCTGCTTGGTATTTGTTCGGGATCAAAATAATGTGTGTCAATGCCTTCCCTTATAAGGATGGTATTTGCCCACGGATAATTTTTCCTTACATGCTTTGTGATAAATTCTGAGATTGTGATGACCGTCTCTCCACGCGCCATCACGGAATTATAAAAGCGCTTAAAAAAAGATTTACCCTTGTAAGCAGCGTGATACGTTGTTAAAAAATGGACCTTTGTGATTTTACAAGCAAGCCAACAGCTCCACGCAGGTGCACGGGAGCGTGCGTGAACAATTTGAATATCATGTTTTTTAATAATGCTCGCCAGTCGAAAAGCATTAAAAATAATGAGCAAAAGATTTTTGGTATTAAGAGGTAACTGGATATGTAGGCAGCCTTCGGGAATCTGTTTTTCATACACCCCACCTTTTGAGCCAATATATGTGGGTGTTTTTGGAAACTTTTGTATAAGGGCATTAGCCATATCCAAGGTTGCACGTTCAACTCCTCCTTGGTTTAGGGCAGGTAATACTTGAAGGACCCGTGGCGCAACACTCATCTAAGCGGCTTTTTTCTCAAAGGATTGATGATAGATTTTTAGCACCTTACGCATCAATGTGGATAGAGCATATTGGGGTAAATTTTTTTCTGTCACCCATATCCCTTTTTCAAAATGTTCTTCAATCGTTTCCTGATAAACGTCAACGACGAGCTTAAAGTGGCTAAACACATGCTTAATTTGCCCTTTATAAAAAGCATTTTCAGATTCTGGGGGATTTAAAAAAGGTTGGGATATAAAATCAGAAGTTGGGAATTGCCATAAATCAAAAAGAACACCCTTGAATTTTCGCTTTTCAATGAAAAATTCATTTCTGGAATTAACCCTCAAAGTGGTCTGAGCGTAGCGCGTGGGTATCTTTGTTTTAGGTGTTGATACAGGCAATTCATTTTGTATGTTTTGTGCAAAAGCATGACAGTAGCTTTGAACGGGACAGCTCTCACACGTGGGATTTTGGGGTTTGCAAACTTCTCTTCCCAAATCCATAAGGGACTGAGCAAAAGCTCCTGATGATAAATTGCCCGAACTGAGACCTTCTTCAAAAGCTAAAATATAAGGTGTTAAAATTTTTGGAAGAATCGATACGTTTTCTTTGAGTGCAAAAAGTCGACTGAATACGCGCACAACATTCCCATCCACAGGCACAACAGGTGCGTTAAAGGCAATACTTGCAATGGCTTTTGCTGTATAATCTCCCACCCCAGGGAGTGTTTTTATGGCGGATATATCTGTGGGGAAAGTGCTATGAAATGTATGACAAAGGACCTGGGCAGCATTGTGGAGCATGCGTGCACGCCTGTAGTAGCCAAGCCCTTGCCAATGGGCCAGCACCTCTTCCACATCACTTTGAGCGAGTGTTTCAACATTAGGAAACCTCTTCAGAAATTTCTCAAAATACGGGATAACTGTCCTGACGGTTGTTTGCTGAAGCATGATTTCGCTCAGCCAGACTTTATAAGGCTCCCTGTCTCGTCGCCAAGGGAACATCTCAAAATTTTCATGATACCACCTTATCATTTTTTCAAGTATGGTGGGATAATCTGAAAATAAAGGGTGTGTTGCCGGCATTATATGAAAAAAGTTGAGGGCCTTATTAAACACATTTCAAGCAATCTGCTAAAAGGGGATGGTTATTACATCGCATCCCTTATTTTAGATTGGCCGAAGATTGTTGGAGATCAACTTAGCACAATTGCAAAACCAGAAAAAATTGTTTTCCCAAAACGTCGTTATTCCGATGAAATGAGCCCGGGGATTCTTCATTTAAAGGTTGTCCATAGTGCGTATGCTTTTGAACTATCCTATCAACAAGAACTTTTGATTGAGCGTGTTAACAGTTTTTTTGGCAAGAAACTTGTTGAAAAGCTTGTTTTTAAGCATGGAAACGCTATGAAAGTGGAAACAATTTTTCCTCAAAAAGAAAGACCCTCTGTTACTGTATCAAGCGATATTTTACGTGCTGTGAATCATGTGGAAGACTCCTCACTTCAACAAGCCCTTCTTTCGTTGGCAAAGCATTTGAAGTGAGTTTAGCCAAGTTCCTTCTTTGAGTTTTTGAATTATCTATCGGAGGGAACAACCTCAAGATGGCCTAATTTTATTAGGTTATATCCTTCAAAATCACTGCGCTGTTTTTCTTCGGTAAAGCCGCACATAATGGCCCGAATTTCCCCGCCTGCTTTTTTAATAAGTTCAATGGCGGCTCTCATCGTTCCCCCCGTTGAAATTACATCGTCAAAAATGACAACTTTTTTTCCTTTTATTTGATTTACAAGATGATTGCTAAGATGCATGGTTTTATTACCACTTGTAATGGATGAATATTTTACGGTGGCGAAAGAACCGTGGGGTGACTCCTTCCCATTGATGATCATCCAGGGGATGTTTTTTTTCTTTGTCACTTTGAGTGTTTCCGTAATTTTTGCTCCAAGAATGTTTGCTTGGTCGCCAAGTACGATAAGAAGTTCAGCATCGTTTACCATTTGATCGGCCAATGCCGCAGCTGTGGCATTGATAAGTTCAGCATCGTTACGAAAATCAAGAAATGAAATTTTTACAGGGGATCCTTTTGGCTGCACATAGGAATAGTCTTTTTTGAAATTTCCAATGCGTACCGTAAATGTGGAGGGAGATTTTCCAGGTGAAGATGGGGAGCTAGCAAAACTAGCGGTGCTTATTAAAAGAGATATGGCAAGATTTATAGCAAAAAATTTCATCAGGGAATCCTAAAGATAGAAAAAAATAAGGACAGCCGAAAAGCTATCCCTATTTCTACTCTTTCTTCTTGGGGAGTTCAAGAGCGTATAGCTAAACGTTTTATTCCCCACCTGATATATCGCTGCTGCCACTCATCATGGCGTCAGCAACATTCCCGGAATTATCGCGGACTTGGCGTTCAATTTCTTGGGCCATGGATGGATTTTCCTTAAGGTGTTGGCGAACAGCTTCTTTACCTTGGGCAAGGCGTTGTGTGCCATAAGAGTACCATGAACCTGATTTTTCAATGACCCCTGCTTTGACGCCAAGATCGATAAGCTCGCCCATTTTTGAAACGCCTTCACCGTACATGATGTCGAAATCCACAACTTTGAAAGGGGGAGCCATTTTGTTTTTTACGACCTTGACGCGGGTTTGGTTGCCAACGACTTGGTCCTTGTCTTTGATAGCGCCAATGCGTCGGATATCAAGACGGATGGAAGCATAAAATTTAAGAGCGTTACCACCGGTTGTTGTTTCAGGGTTGCCAAACATAACCCCAATTTTTTGACGGATCTGGTTGATGAAGATAACCATGCATCCCGTTTTCGAGATGGATCCCGCAAGCTTGCGAAGGGCTTGACTCATTAAGCGTGCTTGGAGGCCCATATGGGAATCACCCATGTCTCCTTCGAGTTCTGCTTTAGGGACAAGGGCGGCTACGCTGTCAACCACAAGGACGTCAACGGCGCCACTGCGCACAAGGGTATCTGCAATTTCAAGTGCCTGTTCCCCCGTGTCTGGTTGGGAGATCAAAAGATCATCGAGGTTTACGCCTAATTTTTTTGCATATGTTGGATCAAGGGCATGCTCAGCATCGACGAACGCACATGTGCCACCTTGTTTTTGAGCTTCAGCAACAGCATGAAGTGCAAGTGTTGTTTTACCCGAAGATTCAGGGCCATAAATTTCAATAATGCGTCCCTTTGGAAAACCACCAATGCCAAGGGCGATATCAAGCCCCAAGGATCCCGTTGGTATAACCTCTGCCTCAACAACTTCGCGTTGACCAAGACGCATAATGGATCCTTTTCCATAAGAGCGGTCAATTTGAGAGAGGGCGGCTTCGAGGGCCTTTGCGCGTTCTGCTGACATGGGATGATTTTCCTTTTAGGGGTAAACGATTACGTTAATTCTATTACTAACTATTTAGCACATCTTTAACTTTTGCAGCCAGATCTTTTAGGCTAAAGGGCTTTGCAAGAAAATGAATTTTTGCATCATGGCCAAGATTCTTTCTGAAAGTATCCTCGGTATATCCTGAAATAAAAATAGTACGAAGATCGGGGTGTATATCCTTTATTTTTTTTGACAAGGTTGGCCCGTCCATTTTAGGCATGACAACGTCTGTGACGAGAAGGTCGAATTTGTCCCCTCGTTCAATAAGCTCAAGAGCTGTTTCCCCGCTATCTGCCTCAATTACTGTATATCCCTTTTCCCGAAGAGCGCGTGCGCTAAAAAGCCTTACGGCATCTTCATCCTCGACAAGCAAAAGTGTACCGCCCCCCGTAAGATCGGTGGGAGCTCCTTCTGTTTGGGGGGAAGCTATAATTTCTTCGCCTTGATGGCGGGGAAGGTAAATTTTAAATGTTGTCCCCTTAGGCACTTGAGTGGAGCTTTCAACGGCAACAAACCCACCCGTTTGTTTTACGATACCATACACGGTAGAAAGGCCAAGTCCTGTTCCAGCCCCCACTTCTTTTGTGGAAAAAAATGGTTCAAAAATGTGTTCAAGATGTTCAGGGGCAATGCCATGGCCATTATCTTGAACTTCTACAAGGACATAATCTCCCTTGGGCATAATGTCGTGACCAAGCCGAAGAACTTTTGAGCTGTGGTAATTCAATGTGCGAATGAGGAGTTTTCCTTCTTGCCCCATGGCATCGCGGGAGTTCACGACAAGGTTGATGATAACTTGTTCAAGCTGACTCGGATCGACTTTGATTGGCCACAAATCTCGTCCGTGCACCATTTGAAGGTCAATGCCCGCACCAATCAGCCGCCTTAAAAGGGCAGTGAGCTCTGCTAAGACATCGGTGATATGAGTTACTTTGGGCTGCAGAGTTTGCTGGCGAGAGAAGGCCAAAAGTTGCCGCACAAGATTGGCAGCGCGGGTCGCATTTTGCTTAATTTGCATAATGTCGTTATAAGACGGATCGCTTGGAACATAGCGTTGAAGCAAGAGGTCACAAAATCCAAGCATTGCTGTGAGGAGGTTATTAAAGTCGTGGGCGATACCTCCGGCGAGCTGCCCCACAGCTTGCATCTTTTGGGATTGAATAAATTGTTGTTCAAGACGTTTTTGCTCTGAGATATCGATGAATTGAAGAAGCAGTTGATCCTTGTCAAGGCGTGAAAAATACGTTGTTGTGTGAATCTTGTCATTTCCCAATTTTATTTCAAAGGGATGTGCTCCATGGGTTGAATCAAAAAGGCGTTGAATACGTTTTATAACGTCGCTTTTTTGTTCATCTGCAATGATATTTAGGAACGATTCTGTGTGGTCAAGATCAAGATATTCTTGGAGCATATGCCGAAATGCAGCATTAGTCTTTTGTATTTGACCAGACTTGTTAATTTTTATGGCAGGGAGAGGGGCTTTTTCAAAGCTGTCTTGTGAGGCTCCTTGCTCAAGAGAGACAGGAGGGGTACGAAAAACAAGGTTTGCGGTGCCATCAAAAAGCCTGTAAAGAACCTCGGGAGGATCATTTTTTAATGTGACATAGTTTTCCGAGCTGAGTTCCAGAATATCCGACAGTCGTTTCCCAAGAATCTCTTCTTTTAGCCTTCCCATCCAATTGGCGAGAGTGGCATTAACGCCTACAAAATGACCGCTGCGTGATGTGTAGTAAAGACCAAAAGGGGCGCTGTCGATGAATTTTTCAAGCTGGTCATAACTTTGTTTGATTTGGGCATAATTGGAAAGAGGTTGACTCAGATCGTTTGAAATGACAGTCATGAATTTTTGATGGGGAATCACACGAACAAGCCACCATTTTTCATCTTGACGTAGTCCATCTCCTCCCCCGTTAACGAGGGCTTCAATAGGGTGAAACGTGTTCATAGCATTTTCAAGATTATGTGCGGCAGTACTTGGCACGATTTTGCTAAAAAATTTGCGCTGGAAATCAACTAGATTCGAATAGGGAGATCCTTTTGAGCTAAGAATAAGATTGCCTTTACGATCAAAAACGACAACTTCGATATTTTGGCTAAGCTGTTGAAAGAGCTGGGGGTAGAGATTTTTTTTTCTATCGTGCCCTGTGCGCAGCAACAGCATCGCCATAATCACAACAAGGCCCGTAAAGAGCCCAAGCCCCATTATTTGGAAAGGGTCACTAATGGAAATTGCAAGGGCTGTGAAAGCAAAGCCAAAGACAAGAGATCCACAAAGCCACAAAAGCTTCGCAACAATTGACATAACTATTGCCGACAACAAAAGGAATACTATCTCAAGGATGCCGTAATTTTAGGAGTGCGCCTAGAGAAAAAGTGGATTCTTATGGAAAAATTCAGGAGAAGAGCTATATTTAGATACGAAAGGATACTTTGAATTCATGGCCATTTTACCCGTACTAACATTTCCAGATACACGACTCAAACAAATTGCTCAACCTGTGTCTGAGGTTGATGATGTTGTGCGCAAGCTCATGGATGACCTTTATGAAACGATGGCTATTGAAAATGGTGCAGGTTTGGCAGCACCCCAGGTTGGGATTAGCAAAAGGGTGATAGCAGTAGATTTCTCCTATCGCGATCCTGAGTTTAAACCCCTTCTTATGGCGAATCCTGAAATTATCGAAACCAGCGGTGAAACCTTTTCGTGGGATGAAGCGTGTCTTTCAGTTCCAGGGCAGTATGGTAAGGTAACACGTTTTAAGTGGGTAAAAGTTAAATACCTTGATCGTCAAAACAAAGAGCAAATCTATCACGCTGATCATCATCATGTGGCGGGATGTTTGCAGCACGAACTCGATCACCTTAACGGTATGCTTTATATTGAGCGTGTCTCTCCTTTAAAGCGTCAAATGATTATTAATCGTCTGCGTCGTCGAAAGTAAAAATCATGCGCATTGTTTTTATGGGAACGCCTGAATTTGCAGTGCCTGCACTAAAGGCGTTACATAAAAACGGCTATGATGTTGTGGCTGTGTACTCCCAACCGCCGCGACCAAAAAACCGTGGTCATGCTGTAATGAAAAGCCCAGTGCATCAGACTGCTGAGGATCTTGGTCTTCTTGTTCTGACCCCAACAACATTAAAGACGGTGGAATCACAAAGTATATTTTCTCAACATCAGGCGGATCTTGCGGTTGTAGTTGCGTATGGACTTCTTTTGCCCAAAGAAATTCTCAACGCTCCAAAATATGGATGTATGAATATTCATGGATCATTATTGCCCCGATGGCGTGGTGCAGCCCCTATACATAGGGCGATGCTTACAGGGGATTTCATGACAGGGATTACATTAATGCAAATGGATGAGGGGTTGGATACGGGGGATATGATTGCCAAGGCGGAATATTCCCTTGAGGGCGTTTCTTCATTCAAGCAAGCCCATGATGAATTGAGCCTTTTGGGGGCAGATCTTTTAATACAAACGTTGCCGCTTTATTTTGCGAATACGCTAACCCCAGAAAAGCAGATGGATGAGGGGGTAACTTATGCCCATAAGCTTAAAAAAGACGAAGGGCACCTCGATTTTTCAAAAACTGGAGAAGAAATTTTAAGGGCGATTCAAACTCTGAATCCGTGGCCGGGTACGTATACCCATTATCAAGATCAGTTGCTCAAAATTCATAATGCGTCTTTTATGAAAAAAAATGATTCGGCGAATTATCCGCAGGAGGATGTTGGAACGATTCTGGATAATGGATGTGTTGTGTGTGCGAATGGCGTTATTTCTTTGGATGTTATCCAGCGCCCTGGGGGCAAGCCCCTTTCAAAAGGTGAATTTTTGCGAGGGTTCCCTTTGGAGTCTGGGTCAAAATTTACCTAATGATCCACATTTATGTGGGTATGAGGTTTTTGTGAGTCATGTAAAAACCTCTTTTTCTTTCCCCTCAACCTTTTCTTAAGCATTTTGAGGGATAATACAAAGGTGAAGGGAAGATATGTTCCTTTGGTGTAGCTACGATAACACTCAATAACACCCAGAATCCTTTTGGAGAGTCATTTTTTAAAAGGTGCCTTGGGTGAAAAGGCCTTTTTACGCCCATGTTCCTTGTTGCGGGAGGCGGACTCCCGCCCCAGTCCCACTGGGGTGGGGGTTGCGGGTAATTTCCATTTACTTTTTGTTAACCTTCGTTAATTTTCTGTAAATAGCAGCTTCACAAGAGTCGCAAAAAAATCAGCTAAGCCCCCTAAAGCAATGATTACGAATGTCGTTATTAAGGTATGTTTCTTTTGGGAAAAATAGAAAGCGGAGAAACAGTTTCTGCTATCACACGGCAGTTCAATACTAGCAGACAGACCATCATCATCCGCGTTAGAGATCAAGAGTAATTCTATGGTGGGGTACGTACCTTTGTTGGGATGAACCCAATGTTATCTGGTGTGAATTTTGGGAAAAAGTTTGGTAATCAGATGTTCTCTTATCACCAAATGTCTCAATTCTTTCCCTATAAAGCTCACTTAAATTTGATAGATTCACACCAGCAGTTCTTCAATGTAATCAGATGGAGCGCTCCAGTATCAAACCATCTGAACTCGCACAATGTACTAGAAAACATTGCTAAGTGGTTTTCATAATGGTAAGTCTGGTTTATGACCCTTTCCAATGTTCTATGCTCATGAGATGCCATATGTCTTTTCTTGCTCTTCTTGCAGTTTTAATTTTTTCGATATCACCGTCTTTTTCTGAGAACGCTAAGGATGATCGAGAGGAAGAACAAGAGACTTCCACTGATTTGAGGCGTGCGGAAATTTCCTTTAGTTTTCCTATTAATGTAACGAGCGCGCACAAGATTACGTTAATGGCGTCCCCTGGCAAAGGGTATCGCTGCCTCCAATCCCATGAAGAAATTCTTAATCACGACACACCTCTTTTGGAATATGTTCCCCAATCAGATACAGATGATTATGCGTGGTCCGAGATTTTTACAATGTCCAAAATTATAGGGCAGGGGGTAAAGGCTGAGGACTTTCACGCTAAAGTAAGTGAAGGTTTAGTGGCGAATACCACCCATGCAAAGCTTCTTGAAAAGAAAGTGACGCAGCACGAAGGCTATACGGAATCCGTGATTTCTTTTTCCTATGAATTAAATGGAAGGAAAGAAGTTGTTTTGATGCATTGTTATGCGGGCCCTATGGACTTGGTCAATGTTCAGCACGCTGTTTTGAAAAAAGATAAGGAAACAGATGCTGAAGCTCTTAAACGAACAAAAGATTTTCTGAGCTCTCATACAAAACTTATCCAAGGGTAACTTTCTGAGGGTGGTTATTTTATTCCGCCCTCAATTGATGCTTTTTAGTAAAAAAGCTATACTGAACGTTAGTATTTTTCCCTTTTATAGATAACGCTGTGAATTTTGAGCTGACATTTTCCCCTTGCTCAGAAGACATTGATTTTCTTACCAAAAAAATCAATGAGGAGTCGAAAAATTCACAAAGTGATGGCGCCTATCCCTTCGCTTTTTTTATGCGTGATGGAGATGGAGCAATCATTGCTGGGTGTAATGGCTCTATAATCTATGGTGTGATTTATACAGACCAGTTATGGGTTCATCCCGAGTATCGTTCTCAATCCTATGGGCGTGCGTTAATGGAAAAAGTGCACAGCCTTGGAAAAGAAAAAGGATGTGGTCTTGCTACTGTTTCCACAATAGACTTTCAAAATGCTCGTTCCTTCTACGAGTGTTTAGGATACGTTGTTGATTTTGAACGTCGAGGGTATGCCCAAAATTCATCGTGCTTATTTTTAAAGAAGAAACTTTGACGATGTCGCAGTCACAAAAACATATCGAAATTGTTCCATATAACCCATCATGGCCTGAATTATTTGAGGTAGAAGCGTCCTTTATAAAACAAGCCCTTGGAAATAACCTTGTGGCTCTTCATCATGTGGGGTCAACAGCTGTGCCAGGCCTGGTGGCTAAGCCCAAGATTGATATGATTGGTGTCGTCAAAGATCCTGGTGACGTAAAGGAAAAGCTTGCAGCCATGGGTATTGATTATCGTGGGGAGTATAACATTCCCATGCATTATGGCTTTAGCAAACGTGGTGATGTGGATGTAAATCTTCATATTTATGAGGAGGGGCATCCCGAGATTGAGTTAAACCTTTTTTTCCGAGATTATTTACGCACTCATTCAATTATTCGCGATGAATATGCTGCGCTTAAACAAAACCTGTTAAAAGATCCAACATCTTTTGAAACCAAGGATTCACCCTTTACCCAGTACACTCTGCGCAAGGGGGATTTTATTCGGAAAGTCCTAAGGGAGGCCGGCTTTAACCATATGCGCATGCTAAAATGCAATGATGATACAGAATGGGCTACTGCAGAAAATTTTCGACAGAAGTATTTTTTTGACAAAGTTCCGATTAAGGATCCCTATAAGTGGACCTTTAATCACAATGATCACGCCCATCTTATTTTGTATAAGGGAGTAGCAATTATTGGGTATGCTCACCTTCAATTTTGGAGTGATGATCGCGCGGCCTTGCGTATTATTGTGATTGAGCAACCTTTCCGGAGCCAAGGATTCGGAGGGCAATTTTTGGAACTTATTGAAAAATGGATAAGAATCAATAACCGCAAAAGCATTCATGCTGAGGCTTCTCCCCAGGCTCTCTTCTTTTATAAAAAACATGGGTATATCGACATGCCCTTTAATAATCCCGAGGGGGATGAAACCCATCCTAGCGATACGCCCGTAGGCAAAATTTTGTAATGAGGTTGTTATGAGTAACGAGAAGGATAACGTCTATAAAGTCTATGACAAAATAACCGATTGGTTTGACACGCACCGTAGTCGGGAGCTCTTTGAAAAGCCATGGTTGGATAAGGCAATGTCTTATCTTAAACCTGGTGCATGTATTCTTGATTTAGGATGCGGCATGGGAGAACCCATTGCGCGGTATTTTATTGAGCAGGGATTTGACGTCATGGGCATTGATGGAAGTGAAAAACAAATTGACCTTGCAAAGACCCGCTTGCCACAGGGCCAATTCAGGATTGCTGATATGCGCGATCTTAATCTTGGCGAAAAGTTTGATCTTGTTATTGCATGGCATAGTTTTTTTCATCTTCCCCAAGACGATCAACGCGCCATGTTTGAAACATTTGCAAATCATTTAAATAAAGGTGGCATCTTGCTCTTCACTTCAGGGCCAGATGCGGGTGAAGTGTGGGGAGAGAATGGTGGCGAAAACCTCTATCATGCATCGCTGTCACCATCGGAATACAAAGACCTTTTAAGTGATCATGGTTTCAGTTTGCTTGATCATAAAATTGAGGATAACACTTGTGGTGATGCCACCATATGGATGGCTCAATTGAATTGTGTTACTGCAAATAACCAAGAAAAATGCCCATGAGTGTATTGCAAACGGTTGTTGTGTGCCCCAACCTTCTTTTGTTTCGAGAGGGTAAAGTCTTGCTTTTAAAACGTAGTCTACAGATTCCTTTTTTCGGTGGGTATTGGCATGTTCCTACAGGAAAAGTCGAAGGGGATGAATCACCGCGCCAAGCAATCATTCGTGAAGCTTATGAAGAAATTGGCCTTAACCTTGATCCTCAGCTTGGAACCGTTGTAGCAGTCAAAGCACCTCATTTTACAAATCCCGACGCACTTTGGAAGGATATAAGCCTTTTTTTCGTTGTGGAAAATTGCACACAAACTCCTTTGAATAAGGAACCTCATTTACACACGGAAATGAAATAGTTTGATGTGAATTTACTTCCGAAACCTATTATTCCGGTTGTTGCTTTTGGCATTCATCAATATGTTCAAGGAAAGTCCTATGGAGAATTCGGATATGACTAACTTCCTTGAAAGCAAAAATCCTTCTTCCCAGGATTTAATCAAGCAATTTGAAGAGCAAATTCGTCGTGCAGATGAGTTTGGATTTTCGTGGGCAGAGGCATCTCAGCTTTTGGATAAAATACGAAGTGAATGTTGTGAAGTAGAAGAAGAACTTGAGCATCCAACAAACTTAGGCGCCCTTCAACAAGAAGTGGGCGACCTTCTCCATGCCACATTATCCCTCATTTTATTCTTAAACATGGATATTAACGATACTCTTGAAAAAACCCTTGCTAAATTCGACGGGCGTTTTGAAAAGATGCAAAAAATTGCGAGTGAGGAGGGGCTCTCTACCCTTAAGGGGTTTCCTCTGGAAAGGCTCTTAGATCTTTGGAAGAAGGCAAAAAATTATGAATAACACGGTTATTCTTACCCCCTACAACCCCAATTGGCCTCCGATGTTTGAAGCAGAAGCGATGCGTATTCAAAACATATTGGGCGATAATTGTGTTCAGATTCATCATATTGGATCCACGTCCATTCCTGGCCTTGTGGCAAAGCCCATTATCGACATGGTGCCTGTGGTGAAGGATATCCAGGCCATCGATGGTGCTGTAAGCAAAAAACTTGAACACCTCGGTTATAGCGCAAGGGGGGAATTGGGGATGGCGTTTCGGGGCTATTTTTCTCATCCCAACTTTCACCTCCACATATGGGAGGAAGGATCTGATGAGATCACAAAACATCTCCTTTTTAGAGATTATATGCGTCTTTGTCACGAAGATCGGCAAGCCTATGAAAATTTGAAAAAAGATCTTGCAAAACAATTTCACGATAATCGCAAACTCTATACTCTTAACAAGGAATCATTCATTCGTAGCATTTTGAAAAAAGCCGGGTTTCATGGCTATACCCTTGTGGAGGCTCTCACAAAAAGAGAGTGGGAGGCCTATCACCGCATCCGACGCGTGCAGCTTTTTGACCCTATGGGTATTGTCTATGACCCCCATCATCCTAGCATCACCAGTCCGCATAGTACGCATTTTGTCTTGGGAAAAGGTGATGATATCGTCAGTGTTGGCATGCTGGAGTCTCTCGATACTCCTTCTCACAAAACGTCATGTCACAATGGAAAATGTATCGCTCTTCGTTCCCTGGCAACAGATCCAGCGCACATAAACATGGGGCATGGTACTTATCTTTTGAAGAAGTTAGAACGCTGGTGTAAGCATCACGGATATGAGCGCATTCACCTTCACGCTCTGCATAGCGCGCTTCCCTTTTATAAGCGATGTGGATATGAAGAAATGCCCTTTGATGACGTGGCGCTCAACCCTGATAGTATTAAGGTTGGTAAAGTTTTATAAAGGAGAAAAATCGTTATGCCTATATTGAGAGCGGGTGTTTTTTTAATGGTGTTTTCGATGATCACAGAATGTCTTTCTTCAGAAACAAGCACGTCCTCAATGCGCCCTTTAAGAGTGGCTGTTTTTTGTAGTGCTGATGACAAAATTAATAATGACTTTAAGGTTATGGCCTATACACTCGGCCAAAATCTTGCTTTAAAGGGAGCTCATTTAATTACCGGAGGGTCCAAAACAGGCCTTATGAAGGAGGTTGTTGATGGTTACATGTCCAAAGGAGATTCAAAAAATTTAAAGGGTGTTCTTCCTCAGGCTCTTAAAAACTTTAAGGTTGAGCATCCCTCTATTCCCAATGATCAGTTAATGTGGGTTGAGACGATGCATAAGCGACTCTCTTCCTTTCATCAAATGAGTGACGTTGTAATCGTTCTCCCCGGTGGGTTTGGGACGTTGCATGAATTGATGGATTTTCTTGTGCATAATCAATTTGGTCTTCAAAAGCATGGGATTATTATCCTTAATATCAATGATTTTTGGTCGCCTTTGCTGAGGCAGTTTGATGACATGGTTTCAAAAAAAGCACTTGATCCAAAGCATCTCAGCCTTTTGAGGCCTGTTAAAACTGTTGATGAGTGTATGCTGGCGTTGTTTTCTGAAAAAGAAAGATCAAACCACCAAGGATTAGAAGCCCGTTTTTGGGAATCCAAATAAAAGAGGGGATGCCTCCTTTTCTTTGTAACATCCGTAATTTTCAGGAGGTTTGCATAGATCCCAGGATATGTTAAAGTGAGTTAATATTTATAAAATTTTATTAAAATTCATGAGGGTTTCATGCGTAGTCTTCTAGTTTTATCCTTGTTGCTTGCTTGTGCAGCGTGCTCTGAAAAAGAGAAAAAGAAAGAAAACACACAGCCGTCTTCAGAAGCTTCTAAGGCAGCCCCTGTCGTGGTGGAGGAAAAAGTAAAAGAAACTCCTGAACCTGCTTCCCCTTATTCCAAGGAAGGTCAGAAAGCCAAAGAAAAAGAAATTATCAAGGAATATACAGATAGTCATAATTCCGTTGGTAAAAGTGTGGGCATTGCCAATATGGAAGAAACGGAAAGCCCCACAAAAGCGGATGATATTGATGGCATCACACCGCCCCATAGTCCAGATCGCAAGGAAGCTGCTAAGCCTGTGGAGCCCAGCGCTCGTAAAGCTCAAAAACAGCTTAATAACGAAATTACAACGGGACAAGTTGAAAAAGCTATTGGTACAAAGGAATTGGGCGAGGAGCTTACAACCGAACCGGGAAAGCCAGAAAACTTGAAGCAACTAGCAACAGATGAGCAAGAGGCACGGGGCCATAATGCACCGGGGCCCAAAGCTAAGGATGTGGCACCGTATGGGTCTCCCGTTGTTGGTGGGATAGTTCCTTAAGAGGTTGCCTTAAGTTGGATGTTCACCGGCATTGATTACAGGGATTCCCCACGTAAAGTTGAATGCTTTTTAAAAGAGCCTCCAAAAACAAGGTGACTCCTACGCCGACAATGAGAAATTTCTCCACACAGGTCAGGGGCCGTTGTTCTTGAAGCGCTTCCTTAGCTTGTGTTTCTTCCACAGCAGCTTGCTCCCTGTGTTTACGCTTGCGGCGCTTTTTACGCCCTCCTTCTTCTTGGGCTATGAGCGGTTCCCCTTGGGGAACGACCTGAATGCGTGTTGGGCGAAGAATTTTGGAAGAGGCTTCTGATTTCTCATCTTGGCACTGGACATTCCCTGAAAAGATCAGTGAACTGAAAAGAATACTAATGCTGATGATGCAAATATGCTTAAGAATAGGCATAAAGAAAATCCCCAATAGTCTTAATGACAAACAAACACGTTAGACCTATAAAACCATAGGTAACTCGACGCAGATTTGTTTCTAATTCCTCAATACGAGTATTTTGGTTTTCGATAAGAAGTCGAGTGTCTTCAGGAGGTGTTTGAGCCTGACTTTGAATAATCCGAGTGCTATTTCCACAGCGCGTTAGTTCGCTTGGTTCACGATGCAGGGGGGCAGAGGCATTCAATGGGACAATAAGGGGGGTAACAGAGCGTTGTGAGGGTTCCTTGGAGTCTTTTTGTTCTTTCTTTTTTTGATCCGGATCGTCGTCTGGTGAGCCAGGTAGTATAGTAACAGCGTAATCATCTCTAACAGTAGGACTAGTGTTATGCAAGGCAGATGTCATTAAGGTATTAGACGTTGGAGGAGCGATAAGATCAGTCATTGAGGAGTGAGGATCACTTCCAAAGACAGCGGTGCTCAAGAAGATTGAGCCTAAAAAGGCATAATAATATTTTTCTAAATATTTATTCATTTGTTTTATTATTAATTTTTTGTTTTTATGTAACTATAAACATCAAAAAACAACATTTACTCTCCCCTTAAATTTACAAGGACAGTTTTTGACAAAACTGTGCCCATGTAATTTTCCCTGAAAGAACATCATTCAAAAGGGAGCAACAGCTGGGTTTTTTACAGCGAGGTTGTTCTATGGCCTCTTCACCATCACGATCGACAATTTGTAGGGGGTCAAGCACTCTGGATCGAGCAAGACGTTTTTGTGGAACTTGTTCGTCACTCTTCTGATCGCTTGCTTCAATAGCATTTAGGTTCAGCACAAGGCTTAAGGCTACAACGCAAAATTTTCCGTACATTATCTTCTCCCAAAATAAATGATACATTCCTATGAATTTACAGCACTTTTTATAAGGACAGCAACAATCTTACTTTTTCCATGAAATAATCCCCACGAGCTTCAAAATCCTTAAATTGATCATAGCTTGCACAAGCGGGGGAAAGGAGAATTGTGGCAAGATTTGCATCATGCAGTGCATTGGTATAAGCAGCATGAAGTGCCTGTTCCAAGGTATCAAAGGCAGCGCAAGATATTCCATGGTGTTGAAGCGTGTCATAAAAGCGATTTTTTGCCGCACCATAGGTGTATGCCTTTGTGATTTTTGAGAAGAGTGGAGCGAGGGGATCGATACCGTCAGTTTTATCCTGTCCTCCCAACAGCCAATAGATATTTTCATAGGCCTTGAGAGCATGTTCTGTCGCAGCGGCACTTGTGGCCTTGCTATCGTTAATAAAGGTAATGTGTTTGTGCTTGGTCACAAATTCCTGGCGGTGGGAGAGCCCCTTAAAACTTGAAATTCCTTTAATAATAAGATCATGGTTGAGGCCTAAAGCCCTAAGTGCTTCATAGGCCATAAGTCTGTTTTGAAGGTTATGCTCTCCTTTTAAATAAGGATGCTCTTGTAATTCCTTTGGGGCATTTTGAATCGTAACGGGAATGGCATCCGAATATTCTTTCGTGACTCGAGCACACTCAGCATCATCCACACTAATAATTTTATGATGAGCCTTTTCAAAAATGCGCCTTTTACAGGCAATATAATCTTCCATAGTGCCATGCTGGGTGAGATGATCCTCAGCAAGGTTTGTCCATACGGCCACATCTAAATTAAAGGGGGGGGAACGTTCCAACTGAAAGGATGAAAGTTCAAGAACGTAAACATCCGCATCCAGGGGAAGATCGAGGGCCGGCACACCAATATTCCCTCCCATAACTGCATTTACTCCCGCTTGCTTGAGAGTGTGTGTGAGGAGTGCTGTAGTTGTGGATTTACCATTGGTGCCCGTAACACCAATATATTTTGCCCTGGGTGTGTATTCTTGGAGGAGTGTGCAATCCGTTATAATGGGAAGGTTGCGTTCTTTAGCTTCCTTAATTAAAGGGTGAGGAGACGGATAATAATAGGGGATTCCCGGCCCTGTGATAACCCGGGTGATCTGCGGCCAAAATTCGTGTAAAAAAAGAGAATAACCAAGGGATTTTGCTTTGTTTTTTCCTTGTTCACTATCATCAAAAATCACAAAGGAGATGCCTTGTTTTTTTAAAAACGCTGCTGTAGCAAAACCCGATTTTCCAAGACCAAGGACGAGATACATGAAAATTTTAACGCAACTTTAGTGTTGAAAGACCGATGAGCGCAAGGATGCCTGCAATAATCCAAAATCGCACGACAACTGTGGGTTCGGGCCATCCCTTTTTCTCAAAATGATGATGGATGGGAGCCATCAGGAAAATACGTTTTTTGGTCATTTTGTAATAGCCTACTTGTAAAATCACAGACACCGCTTCGAGGACAAAAAGTCCCCCAATAATCGCAAGGACAAGTTCATGTTTTGTGATCATAGCGATGGTGCCAAGAGCGCCACCCGTTGCGAGGGATCCGGTATCCCCCATAAAAACCTTTGCAGGGGGGGCATTAAACCATAAAAACCCTAGGCCTGCCCCAATGAGGGCGCCACAAAACACAGAAAGCTCGCCTGTGTTGGGCACATGGTGAAGCTGGAGATAGTTTGAAAAAACGCTGTTTCCCACAAGATACGCGATAAGACAAAAACACGCAGCAGCAATCATCACAGGAACAATAGCAAGCCCATCGAGGCCGTCTGTGAGATTAACAGCATTAGATGCACCCACGATTACAAGCATACTAAAGGGGTAAAAAAGAAGCTCAAGGGGGATGATGTAGTCTTTTGTGAAAGGAATGGCAAGCCCCGTGGAAAGATGCCCCTTTGTCAGTTGAACAAAGGCAGTGGCAGCGATGAGGGCAAGGGAAAACTGTAATAAAAGCTTCATTTTACCAGACATCCCCTTGGAGCTGCGTCGTGTCAGCTTAAGATAATCATCACGCATGCCAATGGCGCCATATCCTAACGTCACACCGAGGGCGATCCACACATAAGGGTTGTCAGGAGCTGCCCACAGAAGGGTGCTAAGAGTAAGAGCCCCTAAAATTAAGACGCCTCCCATGGTGGGCGTTCCTTTTTTTGTGAGAAGATGGGTCTCGGGACCATCATCGCGAATGGGTTGCCCTTCTTTTTGTTTTTTCTTAAGCCATTTAATAACGGGTTCACCAAAATATAAACTTATAAAAAGGGCTGTGAGAATCGCTCCCATAGTGCGAAATGTCAGATATTTAAAAAGATTGAGAGCAGCAACCTGATGGGAAAAATTATGAAGATATATAAGCATCGGAACTTACCCAACCTTTTTTTGTTGGGAGAGGAAAGCATCCACAACCTTTGACACATAACTTCCCTTGGATCCTTTCACAAACACAACATCTCCTGGTTGCATTGTTTGTATAACTTTAGCAATAATCCCTTCGGCGATTTCAGAGTATCCACCTTGTTTTTCTGGTGGAAGAATGCCGTAAAGATGTTTCATTTCTTCACCGACAGTGAAGACAAGATCAACACCATGTTCCTCAATTAATGGAGCAAGGCCTTTGTGATACTCGGCACTTTTAATACCGAGTTCGCGCATGTCTCCCAATACAGCAATTCGGCGACCATTATTTTGGGGAGAGAGTGTTGCCAATACGGAAAGGCCTGCTTTCATGGAAGAAGGATTCGCATTATAGGCATCATCAATCAGGGTAAAAGATCCATTTTGGCAGGGCAAAGTATGCCTTTGGCCACGGCCTTGGATGGGGGTAAAACGAGGGAGAAGATCAAGGACCTGATCCATAGGAAGGTTTAGGGCCTTTGCTGCAAGCAGCACAATGCACGCATTATAAGCAGAATGCTCCCCTGAAAGAGAAAGATCGAAAGTATGAATTTTTCCATCTATTTCCACACTTACATGGCTTCCTGTTCTATGCTCGGCAGGGGCGTGGGAAAGAAGGCGAACCGTTGCCCCCTCACCCTTTCCAAAAGTCAAAATACTTTGAATCCCAAGACTTTTCGCTTTATTCAAAAGTTGAGCATGATAAGGAGTATCGAGGGGAAGGATAGCGATGCCAGTTTTATCCAGGCCACATAAAATTTCAGATTTTTCTTCCGCAATGGCCTCGACATTATGCATCCTGCCGATATGAGCTTCACCGATTGTGGTGATAATGGCAACATGGGGACGCACTTGACGTGCAAGGGGTGCAATTTCACCGGGATTGTTCATGCCCATCTCAAACACACCATACTGAGCGGCAGGTGTTAGGTGAGCCAAGCTAAGGGGGACGCCCCAGTGATTGTTATAGCTGGCTTGGGATGAGATGGTTTCTCCAAAGTGAGAAAGGATAAAGCCTAAAAACTCTTTTACGGTTGTTTTCCCTTGGCTTCCCGTAAGACCGATGATTTTTGCATTTGTTTGAGTACGTGCATAACTTCCAAGGTCTTCAAGGGCTTTGAATGTGTCGGGCACTAAAATCTGTTGTGAGGAAGGGGAATCTTCGGAAATATTTTCAACAATGGCTGCGGAGGCACCTGCCCTCATGGCATCACCTATATAATGATGTCCATCATGGGTTGGGCCTTTGAGGGCAATAAACACATTGCCTTTTGAAAGGGTGCGGCTATCGATGGAAACCCCATTACCTTCACTCGTTTCAGGAGTCTCAGAAAGACTAAGAGCTTTCTGAAGGTTGAGAGCTGTCCACATGGATGATCCTTTTTATTTGCTATGAGCCTTGGGTAAGTTTCTTTGAAGATACTTTTCAGCAATCTTTTTATCACAAAAAGGAAGAACTGTATCACCTATTATTTGACCTTGTTCATGCCCTTTTCCCGCTATAAGTAAAATATCCCCTGCTTCAAGCTTAGCAATAGCATTGGCGATAGCTTCTTCACGATCAGGGATTTCAAGGGCGCCTAATGCTCCCTCTAAAACGCTTTTGCGGATACTCGCGGAATCTTCTGTGCGGGGATTATCGTCTGTGACAATAACAACATCAGCATTCTCAACAGCTATCTTTCCCATAATGGGGCGTTTACCTTTATCCCGATCTCCGCCACAACCAAAAACAACATAGAGTTTATGTTGTGTATGTAAGCGCAGCGATTTAAGGGCGCGCTCTAAGGCATCAGGAGTGTGCGCATAATCGACGTATATATCTGCATCCGATATGCTTCCCACATGATCCATACGTCCCCCGGGTGCTTTAAAGGATGAAAGTCCTTTTTCAAAATCCATCACATCAAAAGGAGTTGTCGCAAGGGCAAGGCCAAGGGCACATAACATATTTTCCACTTGGAATATCCCCACAACTGGAATCATAAGATTCTCAATTTTTGTATCAAACACCTGAAGATTTAAAACGATTCCCTGACCGGAGAGAGATTGAATCTGTGCTGAGATATCAGGAGGAAAAGAAAGTGATGGTTTGGATTCTTCTGGCTTTGTAACGCCATAGGTAATGGTATGTAAGCCGCGCTTTTGACAGAGTTCAATAAGACGCATCCCATAAGGGTCCATCACATTAATACATGCCGCGCCTTGTTTAGGAAGGATATCAAGAAACAGGCGCGCCTTTGCCTGGAAGTACTCCTCCATGGTGCCGTGGTAATCAAGGTGATCTTGGGTAAGGTTTGTAAACCCTGCATAATGAATGTCTGCACTGTCCGTGCGGTATTGATCTAATCCGTGGCTTGATGCTTCAAAGGTGACATGGTCAAAATTATTTTGCTTAAGCGTCTGAAGTGCTTTTGCAAAGGTTAAAGCATCTTGGGTGTTAAGTCCTGGGACAAGGGAAATATTAAGATTTTCTGCGCCTTTGAGACCAAGAGTTCCCATGCTTGCAGCGCTATAGCCGACCGATTGCCAGAGCTGCCTTAGAAAATCAACTGTGGATGTCTTTCCATTGGTACCCGTAATAGCGGTTAAATAACAAGGTTGAGTTGGATATAAAAACTTACAAGCCTTAGCAAAGAGAAGGCGTACGTTCATCGATTCTGGAACGGCTATTATGTGATTTTTTAATGTTGGTGGAATTGTTTCTAAATCGAGGGAGGTGATAGCCAAAGCTGCACCTTGTGAGAGAGCACTTTCTACATTGCTCGCATTACCAACAACATCAAAAAAAACAGAACCATCATTAATTTTTCTGGAATCACAAGAGATATCGGTTAATCCTTTATCATGGCCTGTGTAAGGAATACCAATAGCTTCGCAAAGCTTAGTCGTGGATATCATGGCTAATAGTTTTTAATTCCGAAGAGGGGGTGTCGTTATAGCTAAAATCAGGTGTTAGAGACATCATGGGCGCAATCCGTGCAATCATTTTTCCTGCCGTGGGTGCAGCATTCCACCCACCCGTTGAATAGCCGTACGTAGTTTCAGTGGCTTGGGGTGCATCAAGGACAACCATCAATAAATATTTGGGGTCATTTGCTGGGAAAGCAGCAATACACGATGTGATTTTTGCATTCATATCATAGCTTCCCCGGCGGGCTTTGTGAGCAGAACCTGTTTTTGCAAGGACAGGATAGCCTTGTACATCCGCTTTTTTACCTGTTCCCTCCACGGCTACTAAACGCATTAACTTCTTAATGGATTGGGATGTTTTCTTACTAATAATGGGTTCAGCTGCAACGGGGGTTGATCCCTTTACAAGGGTGAGTTCCCTGAAATAACCATCATTTACAATGGCTGCGATCCCCCTAAATGTTTGAAGAGGAGATACAGAAATTGCATAACCAAAGGAGTTACTAATAAGAGTTGCCTCTGTGGGGTGTTTTTGAACAATGGGGGCCCCAATTTCAGGAATTTCCAAGTGGGGTTTTGAATGCAATCCAAACTTTGCAAAAAACTTTTGTTGCCAATTAAGGCCAAATTCCTGAGCCATTTTGGCAGAGGCGATATTGGATGAATAAATAAAGGTTTCTGTTACGGTGAGGGGGCGATGCTTTCCCTTGAAGTCATTAATGGTGAACCGTCCAACCTTTAGTGGATTTGTCGCATCATAGACGGTATTTAAACCAATGCGCCCCGTTTCAAGGGCAAAGGTTGTGTTAAAGATTTTAAAAGTTGATCCTGGCTCATAAACACCAAGTGTATTCCTGTTAAAAATAGCATCTTGGGCATTCAAGTTGGGCTGATTTGGATCAAAATCAGGAAGGGAGACCATGGCAAGCATTTCCCCTGTGCCAAGATCCATAAGCATAGCATTTCCGGCCAATGCCTTAAATTCTTGGATGGCGGCTTTCAACTCGTCATGAACAATGTGTTGTGCGCGTACGTCGAGGGAAAGCGCAAGGGGTTTTTTCTCTTTGCGCAACTTAACATCGAAATATTTTTCAACTCCTGAAAGGCCAATGTTGTCAATGCCACAACAGCCAATAACGTGGGACACCATATTACCGTAGGGGTAAACGCGGCGCTGATCCTTTTGAAGATAAATCCCAGGGATTCCAAGTTTATTTACTTCATACTGAAGTTTAGGCGGGATGTGCCGTGTTAACCAAACAAACCCCTTGTCTGATTGAAGCCGCTTAAGAGTTGTATCATAGTCAACCTCGGGCATAAGGGTGCAAAGCTTATCAGCGGCTTCTTTTGCATTTAAAATGACTTTTGGGTTTGCATAAACGGATGCTGTGATAAGGTGCGTTGCAAGGATTTCGCCATTGCGGTCCACGATGTCAGATCGTTCCAGGACGAGACTTTCTTGTTTTTCTTCTTGGATTTCTTGGCGCTCTGAGGTGCCCCGAAATACCATGACATCAATCAGTCGAACACCAATAAGGGCAAAGGCAGCAGCAAAAAGCATAATCCCAACAACCATACGGTTGCGCGCTCTATCCAAAATGGTGTTGTCCCTCAAAACCTGATGCCAGAGGGAAAGATGGTTTGTAAGGGTTGAGAGGGACTTTGACGCAATGGACTTTGCGAGGGGCGGGATGCGTTTTTGAAGGGGGGCTTTAAATTGTTTCCGCATGGGTTATTGAGCCCCTCCCGATGCGGTTTCTGCAACTTCAGAGATAAGTTGATCGAGGGAATACTTATCATAGGCATTAGCGCTTGGCGCAAGAGCTTTCATGGAAATAAATTGCCCGGATTGAATGGGGCCAATTCCCAAGTGCTTTTGAGCAAGTGTTTGAAGGCGCTTAGGATCGTTAAGGTGCGTCCACTCTGCTTTTAACACGTGAATGGATTCGTTGGTTTCCTTAATACGTTCAAGGGTTTGTTTGTGTTCTTGGTGAATCGACACAACCTGATATTTAACATGGAAAAGTCCCATGCCGACGGCAATCGCAATGCATGCAAAGAAAAGGGTGGAGCGCCTGATCATGGAGTTTCCCCGAGTTCATAAGGGACTGATGTGCGAATAGCATATCGTAATTTTGCGGAACGTGCCCGGGGGTTTAGGCGACATTCACTCTCTGATGGGGCAATAGGTCGTTTTTGAGGTGTGGAAAACAAAGGTTTTGTTTGGGGAGTTAAGTCTGGGACATGGCGAGATGGGCGCGCAAAATGCCCGCTTTCCTTACGCAGGAAATCCTTCACAATACGATCTTCAAGCGAATGAAACGTCACAACCACAAGCCGCCCCCCAGGTCTTATGATATTCTTGCAAAATTCGAGGGCCTTTTGAAGCTCTAATAGTTCTTCATTGACGAAAAGTCGAATGGCTTGAAATGAAAGGGTTGCTGGGTGCTGTGCATCCTTAGATTTTGGAACAACGCGAGCAATAATTTCAGCGAGTTCTAGTGTTGTCTCAATGGGGTTTTCAAGGCGTTTTTGAACGATGGCTCGTGCAATTTTTCGGGCGAACCGTTCTTCACCTTGATATAAAATATCAGCGATATCACTTTCACTAAAATCATTGACGACATCATAAGCGGAAAGATCATTTTTCCCCATTTCCATGGATAAAGGGGCATTGAAGCGAAAAGAAAACCCCCGGGATCCATCATCGATTTGATAACTTGAAATTCCAAGATCAAATACAACACCATCGACTTTATCGATTTTTTTTTCACTTAAAACTTTTGGGATTTCTGAAAAGCGCGCATGGGCATAGGAAAGATTAGGATAATCTCTTGCCATATTTTCAGCTCTTTTTATGGCTTGAACATCGCGATCAATGGCAATAACTGTGCATGGTGATTTTTCCAAGATGGCGCGCGTGTAGCCACCACCACCAAAAGTGGCGTCAATATAGGTTTCCCCATTTTGTGGGTGCAACGCTTCCAAAACTTCTTGAAGCAAAACAGGGATGTGCGACAGTTCAGCCATTGTTTTTCATTATTTCTTAAATTGGCTAATTTAATTAAATTTGGACATTCATTACGCCATAAAACAAACGTAAAAACAAGAATAATTAAGTCATCAGGGAGCAGGTTAATTGAAACAAAAGATCTTTTGTTAATTTGAGTCACAAAAAAACCGGGCACTAGGCCCGGTTTTTCGTATCGCAAAAGCGAATGAGCTTAGTTCACAACTGTGATTGCTACACGTTGTTGTGCCCATGTTGCTTCACCAGCTGGACCTTCAACTGGTGGCTTGTCTTTACCATAAGAAATGGTCTTGAGACGATCATGGCCAACGCCCATTCTCTTGAGCTCAGCTGCTACAGCTGCTGCACGACGGTTGCCGAGAGCAAGGTTGTATTCACGTGAACCGCGTGGGTCAGCGTGGCCTTCAACCATAGCTGTTGTTTGTGGGTACATTTTGAACCAGTCAGCTTGCGCCTTCAACACAGCCATATCAGCAGCGCTGAGTTTGGATTTGTTGAGTGCGAAGAAAACGCGGTCTTTAATGTTTGTTTTGAAATCGTCAGCGCTACCAGGAATTGGAGCCTTTGTCGCATTGACTTCTTGAACGTCCTTATCGCCTGTTTCGCAAGCGGAAAGAAGGACTACTGTGCTCAAAAGAGCGATCATTTTGTTCAACATGTTACCATCCTTTAAAGGTTATACAAATGATATTAAACCATGTAAAAGTTAACAAAGAATTTATGGAATGGAAATCTAAAAGTTGAGGGGTCTTTAAGATAAATCTTAATATGTAGGATAAAAGACACACTTTTGAAGAGATTGCGTGATGAAATCCATTTCACCTTGGTAAGATCTTATGGGATTGCACTCTAATATAAAAGAATAAAAAAAATATGGAGATCCATTCCTATGAAGATGCCCCCCCTATTGTTACTTGTATCTTTTTTTCTTGCTTCCTGCTCTGCACCCGAAGGAGGCGGAGGAACCAACACACTTTCCTCCCTTGTTGATACAGTAAAAAAATGGATGGGGCTTGCATCTGAGGCAAAAGAATCAGAAACATCTTCACAAGCAAAGAACTCTTTGGAACATAATGCCAAGGGAATGCCCCCTCAAAAAGAAATCCCTGCATCTTTTGAAGACAAAATGAAGCAATACAAGATTTTTGAACAAGAAGAACTTCAAAAAGAAGAAAGCCTTATTAGTAAAACCGAGGATGAAAGTAACCAAAAAATGGAGGAGCTCCTTCAAGATAAACGCGTTACAGCCATTACGGACGCTCAGCCTGATGTGAATCTCAAAGAGCTTCCCCAGGATGTTTACAAAAAAGCACTCGCTCTTATGGATGAAGAAGAGAAAAAAATCACAGAAATTATGGACGAAACAGACAAAAAACTTGAGGAAAAATCAAAAGAAATGGGGCTTTGGGATCGATTCAATAAAGAAGAATTACTTGGTGAAGAGGCTCCTTTAAAAAACAGAAAAATTGAGAAGGCTAAGAAAGCAAAAGGGAAATCATCTTCTAAAAAACAAGAAGAGACGATGGGTTAAGGATCAGTCAAATCATAGCTTTACATGTTTTGTAGCGCTATCTTTTTTATATAATCTCTGTGCAACGTAGAAAAATTGAGAATGTGATTGCTTTTTTGAGGTGGGTCTTGATCCAGAAAGTTAAAGAAATTTAGGGATATTTCTTCTTTGGAAAAATTCTCTAAGACCTCTTTTGTTGCAAGGTTATGCACAACGACGGATTGAATCGATAGCGGGTTGAAACGCCTTATTAATTGAACGCTTTTTAAAAGCGTTTCTCCCGTTGCAAGGATATCGTCAATAAAAATGCAATTACGCCCTTGGCAAATTTCAAGGTTTTCCCCTGTTATTGTAACAAGTTCATTAAGGCGCTTTTTTTGAAGAAGCAAATAAGGTGACTCAAGAATGCTCGCAATATCTATCACCCGTGATGAAGCGCCCTCGTCAGGCGCAATCAAGAGAGGATCTTGGGTTTTTAAAAGGAACTCCGCAATAAGACTGTTTGTGCAAAGTGCTTCCATGGAAAATGGTAAAGAGTGGGGTTCTACCACAACTGCTGTGGTGTCTTGTAAAATCTCTCTTAAAACCTGAATTTCAAAGGAATGAGATTCATGGCGAAGATAAGCAAGATAAGGGCATAAAAGATGCTTTTTGGCGCCAGGAGCATTTTTTTTGAAAAATGCGAGGGCAACCTGAATTTCAAAGAGATTTGTGTGAGTTTTTTTGGGGCTTGTGTTGTGAAAGAAAAAAATATGTGAGGCGAGGGAAAGAGGTTCAGCAAGACTGTCGATGCTTTCTTGGGTTAAAGCTATTTCACCATCCGGAAAATTTTGAAAGTCCAGGGAGTAGAGTGGTAAATTAAGTTCCAAAGCAATGGGCTTTGCAAGTGCAACTGTATCGTTGGTGCTAATGATAATGTGTTTTGAAGCTGTCATAGGCGATTGTTTAGATTATTCCAGAATTTATGCAGATTCCGCTTCGTTCTTTTCTTAAGAGTATATATAATTTTAGACAAATACCATGTTTTCGAAGTGCTGTAGATCATGGCGTCAGATAAGTTTCTTTCCTATTTTCATCGTGAATTAAATTATCTGCGTAATGCTGGTTCTGTGTTTGCAGCAAAAAACCCAAAAATTGCACGGCGCCTTGATTGGACAAAGGGAGAAACATCCGATCCCCATGTGGAGAGGCTTTTAGAATCCTTTGCTTTTTTAACAGCGCAGCTCCATCAAAACCTAGATGATCGTTTTCCTCAGATTGCAGCGGGATTACTCAATGTTTTGTACCCCCAGCTTCTTAACCCCCTTCCTTCAGCGGCTATCGCTCAATTTGAAGTCGATCCCACAAAAGCTAAAATGACGACGGGGTATCCCATCCCTCGGCATTCCCCTCTCTTTGCTTATGCAGATGAGGGCCTTCAATGTAAATTTCGCACAGCGTATCCTGTGACTTTATGGCCGATCAAGATTGAAAAGGCTGAGTTTGTTCAGGCACTTAATTATGTACACCTTGATAACGTGCCCCCTAAAATTTGGTACCTTAAACTATCCCTTAAAAGCCAAAAGGTAAAATTTGCTGATTTGGATATGGATGATTTGACGATCCATCTTGCAGGGGATAGGCTCACCACAACGCGGTTATATCAAGCTATTTTTGCTCAAAATAATCAACCTGTTTTATATTCTACGGATGGGCAAAACCTTAAACTTCTTCATGTGTATGGGGTTGATCCTGTGGGATTTGAAAGGGATCAACAACTTCTTCCCACTCCAAGTCATAGCCACCCCTCCTATCAATTTTTACAAGAGTACTTTCATTTTCCGGAAAAATATTTGTTTTTTAGGATCAATCATCTTCTAAAGGCTGTAAAGGGGGCTGCGGGGGATGAGCTTGAAATCTTTATTCCTATTGAAGAAACGTCACTCATTAATTCCTTGAACGTTAGTCCGGATAATTTTTTGTTGGGCTGTACGCCTATTATTAATTTGTTTCATAAAACAACAGATCCAGTACGGTTAACGCAACGTCAGGTGGAATACCGCATCACCGCGGATAGCCGTTTGGAGAGGACCCACGAGATTTATGCCCTTCAAGAAGTAAAGGGTGTGACGGATACGGGGGATATTATTGATTACGCACCATACTATTCCTTTGAGCATGGGCGGGAGGCCAACGTTTATTGGTACAGTAGGCGCCAACCATCGGATCAGCGTAATATCCCCGGAACGGATGTTTATATTGCTTTTGTGAATCAGCAATTTGATCCCGTAAAGCCGCCTAATGAAACGATTTATGCCGAGGCTTTGTGCACCAATCGTTTCTTGGCAGAGCAAATTCCCGCAGGGGCGAAATTGCAGTTTGAAGGAAAGCTTCCTGTTGCCAAGATCACCTGCCTTGATCGCCCCGTTACACCTGCCTATACACCCCATGATGGGGAAACACTCTGGAAGCTTGTGTCTCAGCTCTCTATTCATCACCTTGGTTTTTCTGATCCTGATATGGCCCTTAAGGTCCTTAAGGAAACACTCAATCTTTATGCTGGGATTAGTAAAAGCTCAAACATAACGCAAATTGGCGCTATTATGGGCTTGGTCGTTAAACAGGCCGTAAGGCGTATTCCTCGAGCAGTAAATGATCAAGCTTGGATGGGGTTTGTGCGCGGGCTCGAGGTTGATCTTACCATTGATGAAGGCATCGATCCCACGGGGATGAGTTTTATTTTATGTGGCATTCTAAGGCATTATCTTGCCCATAATGTTGCCATCGATTCCTTTGTCGGGGTTAATTTGAAAAGCATGCAACGAAATGGAAATTGGGTCACATGGCAACCGCTGTCCGGTCAACATCAGGTTCTTTAGTAACCACGCTTTTTTCCCAAGCGTACGAGTTTGAGTTCGCCCAAGCCGTAAGGATTTTGCAATCCCTCGATCCCTCTAAAAAAAAGGTGGGCGAAGGGGATGACCCTACGGCGGAGGCTGTGCGGTTTTCAGCCCGCGTTTCTTTTGCGGTAAGTGCTTCTGATATTCACCGTCTTGATGCGGGATCACCCCCAACACTTACAGTCACTTTTCTTGGTATTGCTGGGATTCAGGGGCCTCTTCCCCAAGTCTTTACTGAAATATTGATCGAACGGAATAAGGACAAGGATCAAGCGGGTGCTGCCTTTTTGGATGTTTTTAACCACCGCCTTACAACCTTTTGGTACAAGCTTTATGTAAAACTTTATCCTGGTCTTGAGGATGCCAAGATGGAGGAAACTCAAATTGGTCAATCTTTGTTGGATTTGGGGGGGGCGAAGTTTCGAAAAAATGGCGTGTCTCTTCTTCCTTACGGAACTCTTTTGTGGCAATCATCAAAATCAGCGCTGGGTCTTGAGGAGCTTCTCCACACATTTTTCAAGCTCGAGTGCCGTGTTCGTCCCTTTGAGGGGGGATGGAATCATGTGGATTCCGTTCAACGCTCAACCCTTGCTAAGCAGTTTAATGTCCTTGGGTATGATGCCCTTTTGGGGGGGAGCTCTTATAACCAAGCCCAGGGATTTCGTATTGTGTTAGGGCCTCTGCCGTATCCAAAATTTCGGGATTTCCTTCCATCAAGTGATCCTTCAAGTGGTTATAGCCGTCTTAAAAACATTGTCATGGCTTACTTTGAATCACCGCCGCCTTATAAAATTGAGGTGATTTTGCAAAGGGATCGTGTTCCACCAGCGGCCCTTGGATCAGGGCATGCTTTGGGATGGAATGCGTGGCTTAATGCAAGACGCAACTATGCCCATGATGGGCGCGTGGTGATACAATAAACCTCTACCACTATGCCTTAGATGATTGTAATAGAGACTGAAGCATCACCTTCACCGCTCGACCTCTTCCTGAGAAGCTGCGGCGTTTTTCATTACTCATTTGACCAAGGCTTAAGCGTTCAGGATTACCATCCGTGGGCACAAAGATGGGGCAAAATCCAAAGCCACTCTCATCCTTTTTCGAAAAATCCAAGAAGCCGGGGGCAATGCCCCTAAAAGTATACTCCCCTTGATTATCCACATAAGCAAGGGCACAGATATAATCCGTTGTGCAATCACGTCCGTCGATTTCCGCTTCGAGGCGGTCAAACCCTGTGCGAAAATTGCGTTTGCCAGAGCTATCAATGGCCCAGCGTGCTGTGTAAATCCCTGGTGCGCCGTTTAATACATGGACAGAAAACCCAGAATCATCAGCAAGGGCGGGGAGACCGGTTACTTGAAACGCGTGGCGGGCCTTGATGAGGGCATTCTCTTCGTAAGTGAATCCTGTTTCCTCCACGTCATCTTGGGTAAATTCCCCAATGCTCACAAGTTCTGTTGAAAGATCTTGCAACAGATAAAACAAATCCTGGAGTTTGTCCTTATTCTGTGTGGCGAGGACAAGCTTTTTAGGCCAAGAGAAGGATGCTGGGAAGGAGCCCATGGTTTAATCCTCAAGTCCACTATCTGAAAGTTTTGCTGCTTGATCTTCGGCAATCAGCACATCAATCACTTCATCCAAAGATTCCCCTTCCATAATCATGGCGATTTTATAAAGGGTTAGGTTAACGCGGTGGTCTGTGACGCGGCCTTGGGGGAAGTTATAGGTGCGAATGCGTTCTGAACGATCACCGGATCCGATTTGTGATTTTCTATCTGCAGCGCGTTCTGCTTCTTTTTTCTGGCGCTCAGCTTCGTAAATGCGAGCACGCAGGATTTTCATCGCCTTGGCTTTATTTTTGTGTTGGGAGCGTTCATCTTGCTGACAAACGACAACACCCGTTGGAATGTGGGTAATGCGAACAGCGCTGTCTGTGGTATTGACGTGCTGACCACCCGCACCGGATGCACGGTACACATCGATTTGAAGGTCTTTTTCCTCAATCTGAATATCAAATTCTTCTACTTCGGGGAGCACGGCGACGGTGGCGGCAGATGTGTGGATGCGGCCAGAGGCTTCTGTCTCAGGGACGCGTTGTACGCGATGCACACCTGACTCATATTTAAGGCGTGCGAAAACGCCCTTGCCCATGATGGTCATGCTGGCTTCCTTAAGGCCGCCGAGACCTGTTTCACTGATGCTCAAAATTTCAACTTTCCACCCTTTTACAGCGGCATAACGCTGATACATGCGGAAAAGATCCGTCGCAAAGAGGCTGGCTTCCTCGCCTCCCGTGCCTGCACGGACTTCAAGGATAGCGTTTCTCTCATCATCCATATCCTTTGGCAAAAGCTGTACTTTGAGATCATGCTCGAGGGTGGGGATTTTTTCCTTAAGGTCAAGAACCTCAATTTGAGCAAGATCACGGAACTCACGATCCATGGAGGAGTCACCGAGGATTTCTTCAGCATCCTTAAGTTGGTTTTCAGCTTGGAAAAGAAGATTAATCGCATCCGTTACGGGTAAAAGATCAGAGTACTCTTTTGAAAGTTTTGCAAATTCTGAGGTATCCACCATGGGGGCAGCAAGAAGGGAGCTGAGCTCCTCTTGGCGTTCGATGAGTTTGACGAGTTTTTTGCGAAAGGACATGTTTTTTACTGCTGCTTATGAATTTCAGATTGCTGGATGTGACGGAGGAGGTCGCTGTGCCCAACTGTTTGCTGTTCCCCTGTTATAAGGTTGCGCAAAAGGTATTCGCCGCGCGCCATTTCATCGCCAGCAAGGATAATAGCTATTGCTGCGCCAACTTTATCAGCGCGTTTCATGCGTTTACCGGCGTTTCCGGAAAACACCATGTCAACGGTATATCCCTTTTCCCTAAGTTGCTGGGTTAGGATGAAAGCGTCTCTCTCAAAAGATGTATCAAATGGCATAACGGCAAGGGGGTGTGTATGCTGTACTTCAAAATTGGTCAAAGAAAGCATACGCTCAACTCCAAAAGCCCACCCTATCCCGGGTAAATCTGGGCCGCCCATGTTAGCGACAAGACCGTTATATCGCCCCCCAGCGAGGACGGTTCCTTGGGCGCCAATAGCATTTGTCGTAAATTCAAAAGTTGTGTGATTGTAATAATCAAGCCCGCGGACAAGATGGTCATTGAGGGTGTATGTGATGCCAAGACTTTCAAGTCCTGAGCAAACTTTCTCAAAATAAGTTTTTGACACATCATTAAGGTATTGGGAAAGCTTTGGAGCATTTGCTGTAATCTTTTTGTCGCCCTCATTTTTACTATCCAGGATACGCAAGGGATTTGTTAAAAGGCGACGTTGACTGTCTTCACTCAGCTCATTTTGATACTGAGAAAGATACGCGACAAGGGCTTCTCGATACGCCTTACGACTCTCAGCATCTCCTAATGTATTAAGCTCAAGGGTGATTGTATCGCTGATACCCAGCTCTTTGAAAACAAGGGATGCAAGGTGTAATACTTCAACGTCTGCAAGGGGGCTTTCCACTCCAATACATTCCACCCCAAATTGATAATGTTGGCGGAATCGCCCTGCTTGAGGGCGTTCATAGCGAAACATGGGGCCATAGTAAAAAAGCTTGAGGGGAAGCTGTTGGGTCAGTCCTTCGCTGATAATGGCACGGATAGCAGCAGCTGTACCTTCGGGGCGAAGGGTAATGCTTTCGCCACCTTTATCGGTAAAGGTATACATTTCCTTGCCAACAATATCGGATGTATCCCCAAGGGGTTTCGTAAAAACGGAAGTATGTTCAAAAATAGGGGTTATGATTCCTGAAAAAGAATAGCGGCGCACAATGGATTCAACTTTGCGTACCAATTGAGTGTGGCGCTCATACTGATCAAAGGTAAGATCATAAGTGCCGCGAACAGGTTGAAATTTTTGTGACATAACAAAGGCCCTCTTTTTTTATTTCTCAATCTATATACCCGTTAAAGGGCGGTCTAAAGCGTAAAATATAAAACATAAAAAAACCTTCCCAAAAGACACCAGAAAAGGAAAAAACTGGTTGCCTTCGGAAAGGTTTTCTAAAAGCGCAACTAGCGCTTAGAGAATTGGAAGCGACGACGTGCTTTTGCGAGACCGTATTTTTTACGCTCAACCACACGGCTGTCACGGGTGAGGAAGCCACCCTTCTTAAGAATACCACGAAGATCAGGTTCAAATGCGATCAAAGCGCGGCTGATGCCATGCTTAAGAGCGCCTGCTTGACCAGACAAACCACCGCCGGAAACGGTGCAAAGAACGTCATATTGACCTGCACGGTTAGACGCTTGGAAAGGTTGGTTAATAATCATTTGAAGCACAGGGCGTGCAAAGTAAGCTGGGCTTTCTTTGCCATTAACCATGATTTTACCGGAACCTGGCTTAATCCATACGCGTGCTACCGCATTTTTACGGCGACCTGTAGCATAGGAGCGACCAAATTTATCAATCTTTGGTTTTGCAGGCTCATCAGATTTTTGTGCTGATGGTGCGCTTGCTGCTGATTCTGTGCCTGTAGAAGCTTTGCTTTTCACGGCTTTCTTGAGGTCTTCGAGACCAACTTTATCTTGTGCCATGGTTTAGAGACTCCTTGCGTTTTTACGATTCAATGCAGCTACGTCGAGCTTCACTGGGTTTTGAGCTTCATGGGGGTGATTGGAACCCGCATACACTTTGAGCTTGCGCATAATATCGCGACCGAGTGGTCCACGTGGAACCATGCGTTCGATGGCTTTTTCAATAACGCGCTCAGGATGCTTGGAATCCAATGTTTGGCGCATGGTGCGTCCTTTGATTCCGCCGGGGTGTCCTGTGTGCCAGTAGAAAACTTTTTGATCAAGTTTTTTACCGGTGAGAGCCACTTTCTCGGCATTGATCACGATAATGTAATCACCGCAATCAACGTGGGGTGTAAAATAAGCTTTGTGTTTGCCGCGAAGACGGTTTGCTGCAATGGTTGCGAGACGACCGAGGATAAGATCCTCAGCATCAATGAGCGTCCAACTGCGCTTTACTTCGCATTCTTTAATAGAGCGTGTTGCTTTCATTTTTTAATCATCCTTATTTAAGATAAACAACATGTAGCAATCCCCCGCAAAAGAGTCAAGGAAAACGACCTTTTAGAGTGAGGTATATTAATACCGTCTTTTTTAGGCTTCTAGGGATGCTAAAAGTTCTTCTTTTGTAAGTGTAAATGCTGATGCAACCCACATGCGTTCAATTTTGACAAGGGCATTTCCGAGGGGTTCTCCCATGATCCCTTGAGCCATAAGGTCTTGTGCTTTTACAGGGCATGGAACTTTTATAAATGCGTCAATACTAGAGAGAGCAGTCTTTATATTTTCTTGAAGAGACAAAAGCGTATGATCCACTGCGATTTCCTTGCCTTCATAGTACAAAATTTCCAAAAGGCTTTTGTCTTGAGAAGATATAACAGCATTTAAATAGTGGGATTCCTTGCGGCTTAAGGAGAAAGCCTTTCCAAAAACATCTGTTGTGACTGTGGGGTAGAGGGCCAATAATCGGCGTAAGGAGCGAGTTCTGGTGTGATGCTCTTGTTCAAGGCTTACAACTTTTTGAAAATTTTTAATATCAGAGGGGGCGTTACAAATTTCATCAAGAATGCCAGCATCTTGCATTGAAGCAATAATGCTCTCTGCATGGGGGGCTGTGAGAATTTTAAAAAACTCAAGGTGAATGCGTTCTTTTGAAAGACGCTTTAATCCGAATTT
>Ga0172373_10001498_pt1 | contig 37793 bp, 35 predicted proteins | sample Lak10m_2_FD_114546 | JGI IMG/M metagenome (GOLD analysis project Ga0172373, IMG submission 114546) | Freshwater microbial communities from Kabuno Bay, South-Kivu, Congo - kab_092012_10m | ecosystem: Environmental > Aquatic > Freshwater > Lake | place: Democratic Republic of the Congo... | reverse complement strand
GAGCTCTACGCGCAGAAGCACATCGCAGGCGCGATCAGTCTGCCGTTCGAGGACATGACGCTCGAGGCGAAGGGCGTGCTTGGCGAGGACACGGCCGTCGTGATCTACGACAGCGACTACAACGATGTTCTTGCGAAGGCAGCAAGCAAGCGTCTGCTTGAACTCGGCTTTGACCGCGTCTACACGCTCGAAGGCGGGCTGAAGGCTTGGGAGAAGGCAGGCAACGAGGTCGCCACGGGCGTTCCCGCGACGGCTCCTGAACTTCCGGACAAGCCTGTTCGGTGAACTGCTGTTCGGTGAACGCGCTGCGCGCCCTGCGCGCTGTTCGCGTCACTCGAGCGCCGCAGCGCCAGCGATGATCTCTGTGAGTTCCGTGGTGATCTTCGCCTGTCGCGCACGGTTGTAGTTGCGCTTGAGCGTTCGACCGAGGCCACCCGCGTTGTCCGTGGCTGCCTTCATCGCCACCATACGCATCACATTCTCGCTCACGATGGCATCGTTCAACGCCTGAAAGAGCGACACCTTCACGGACTTTGGGAGCAGTTCGTCGAGCAGTGCGGGCGCACTCGGCGCGAACTCGTACACCGTCGACGCGCCCTTCGGCGCTGCTTGCGCATTTGTCGCAGCCGCGGCACCCCCCTCCGATTCAAGGCTCAGCGGCAGCAACTGCATGACATCTGGAACCTGCTTCGCCGCGGAGATGAAACGCATGAACACCACATGCACGGCATCAATCCTGCCCGCAGTGAACTCATCCATGTAGCGCTGCGCCACTGTCGCCACGGCTTCGAACGCGGGCTTGTCACCGAATGTGTGCCGCTCCGCCACATCGATCCGCTGGAACTTGAAGAACGAACTCGCCTTCTTCCCGGCGGTCTCGATCACCACTTCGCGATTCTCGCCACGGCGAGCGCGAATCTCCTGCATCGCGCGTCGGAGCACACTGCCGTTGTACGCACCGCACAGACCGCGATCGCTTGTCACCACCAGCACCAGTTCGCGCCCCGACTTGCGTGCCCCACCGAGCAGCGGATTCTCGACCTCACCCGCCGCCGCCGACACCTCGCCCACAAGCTGGCGAATCCGATCGGTGTAGGGGCGCGTCGCCTTGGATCGCTGAAGCGCTGCTGTGAACTTCGCCGTGGCGATCATCTGCATCGTCTTGGTGATGCGCTGGATCGTCTTGACGGCGACCATGCGCTTCTTGATTTCGCGAATCTGTGCCATGTGGAGGGCGGGATAGTAGCAGGCTCACGCCGGCAACTGCATGCCATCGAAGCCGAGTGCCATCCCGAGCGGCAGTCGCGGATCCAGTTCCGCGTGGCAAATGTCATGTGTCATGTGAACGAACACCGTGCGCCTCGCGGCCAGCTGTCCCGCGACGGAGACAGCCTCATCCACCGTGAAGTGCGTCGGATGCGCGCGGAATCGAAGCATGTCAAGCACCAGTGTCTGCAAACCAGCGAGCCATTGGAACGCCTCGGGTGGCACGGCGGATACGTCGGTGCAGTACGCCATCGGCAGAAGTCCTCCACCATCGCCACCATCGACCGCCTCAATGCGCCAAGCGAGCACCGGCACACGCCCATGCAGCATGGTGAAGGGTCGCATACGAAGACCATGCCGCTCCACCGCGACGCCTGGAATCACTCGGTGCGGGATGAGATCAGCCACGAACGAGTCATTCGCGTTCGTGTGCCTGCTGAAGATGTAGCGGAAGACGCGCTCGACATCGGTCATCGTCTGGGCATCCGTGAAGACCTCGATCGGCGCGCGCATCAGCACGTTGTAACGCCGCACTTCGTCGAGCCCGGCGATGTGATCCATGTGCGCGTGCGTGATCAGGATCGCATCGCAGCGCGCGATCCTGCTTCGCAGCGCCTGTGTGCGATGATCGGGCGAAACATCGATCAACCAGAGTCGTTCCTGACCTTGCGGATCGGTGAACCGCAGCGCAGCGCTCGTTCGCAGACGACGATCCCGGGGATCATCGGAGCAGCAAGTGGCGCAGTTGCATGCGATCACGGGAATACCCGAGCTCGTGCCCGTGCCGAGCAGTTCGAGTCGCGCGGCCGTCACTCGCTCTGGCATGGGAAAAGCGCCGTCAGTTCGCGCGCGACGGCTCTCGGATCGGATGCTCGGCAGAGCGCCGATGACACGGCGATGCCGCGGCAACCCGCGGCGCGAAGTTCGGTGGCCCGCGCGGCCGTGATGCCACCGATCGCCAGATGCGGCGTACGCGGATGGCGTTCGACGAATGCCCGCATCCACGCGGGGCCTGCAGGCGTGCGATCAGGCTTCACCGCGGTTTCGAACATGGCTCCAACGCCGCAGTAGTCGGCCCCCGCGGCGACCGCCGCATCTGCTTCCGAAAGATCGTGCACCGTCGCGCCGATGATCAGCGACCCGCCGGCAAGTCTCCGCGCCGCCCGCAGAGGAAGATCATCCCGGCCGAGATGCACGCCATGCGCACCTGCGGCGATTGCCACATCGATGCGGTCATTGATGACCACGGTCGCACCGTACTTTGCTGCGCGCACGAGCAACGAGTCGCTGCGCGCAAGCAGCGCATCGGTCGTCCACCCCTTCTCCCGCAGCTGGATGCATGCCACGCCACCTTCGAGCGCACCATCCACCACCTCCTGCCAGGGTCGCGCACAGATCGACTCGGTCAGCACGAGGCAGACTCCCCACTGCCGTGCCGTCATCGGTCGCAGTCGTTCAAGCAACTGGCCCGTCAACGAGTAGCTCTGATAGCGAACCGACTCCACACGGCTCCAAGCGTCGTCCCCCGTCGTCTTCAACATTTCCTCGAGTGTGCGGAGCGCCTCCCCAAGCCGCGAACCATTCGCGCGCACGACATCCGCGATCCCTCGGCGAACCGCCTCGCGTGCACCCTCGATTGGAACCCCGACATCCTGCTCCACATCACGCGCACCGATCCGCGCCGCGTGAGATGCGCCATCGACTGCCGCCGCGACCTCGTGCCGCACGCGCTTGAACGCGCCGGCAATCTCCGCATCATCGAGGAGGAATCGAGCAACATCTTCCAAGACGCGCGCAGCTTCCAGTGCGCGGTTTGTTGCGGCATCGAGAACACGCTGCACAGGGCGCATGATCGATCAGCGTATGCGGCTCCGATGCGCGCTGCCCGCAGCACCTGCAGCATTCCCCTACGATTCAACCCAGCGATGGCCTCGGATGAAGGAAAACCTGCCCCCCCGCCGCCACTCGCCCAAGGCGACCCGACGCGCCGTGCGTTCCTTGCAGGACTCGGCGCTTCTGCGTTACTTTCCACGGACGGAGTTTCGAGTTTGACGCGCGTCGTGTTGAGTGCCTCGCAAGCGCGCACGCCCCTGACGATGAAGGAGAACACCATGCCATTCACTTTGCCCGATCTGCCCTATGCGGAGAACGCACTCGAGCCATCGATCGATCAGAAGACGATGAACATCCATCGCACGAAGCACCATCAGGCGTATGTCGACAACTTGAACAAAGCGCTCGATGGGCAAGCGGCGTACGAGAAGTGGACGCTCACTGACATCTGTCTGCAGATCGGATCCATTCCGGAAACCATCCGTCCCGCCGTGCGCAACAACGGAGGCGGACACTGGAACCACTCCTTCTTCTGGAACATCATGGCACCCAAAGGATCGGGAGGCGCACCGAGCACTGAGATCACTGCGGCGATTGACCAAGCCTTCGGCGGACTCGATGCGTTCAAGAAGGCGTTTGCAGAGGCGGGAATGAAGCGATTCGGATCGGGCTGGGCGTGGCTCGTCAAGAAGGGCGATGGATCGCTCGCCATCGGCTCCACACCAAATCAGGACAACCCTCTGATGAAGGGATTCGTCGATGTGGCGGGACGGCCGCTGCTCGGCGTCGATGTTTGGGAGCACGCCTACTACCTGAACTACCAGAACCGCCGCGCCGACTATCTCGCAGCGTGGTGGGATGTCGTCAATTGGAACCAAGTGAACGCGCACTTTGCGCAACCCTGACGCACGCTCTGCTGCGGCTGCCATCGCCGTGCGGGAACCGCGGCGGAGCACACCGATGCGACTGGCCAACCAGGGCTAGGCACTCCATGACCAAGATTGATCTGGAGCCTTTCCGAGTCAAGTCGGGCACGAAAGTCTCGCTCAGCGACTGGGACTGCGAAGAAGATGGCGGCCTGGAAAAGTCGGCGGGCGAGGCGCAGTTGGCGAGCAATCTCGCCGCACTCGACGAGCTGCAGATGAAGTTCTGGGCGAACCGTTCGCGTGCGCTGCTGATCGTGCTGCAGGGCATCGACAGTGCGGGCAAGGATGGGGTCATCCGCCGAGTCATCACCGCGCTGAATCCGCAAGGGGTCATCGTCCACTCATTCAAGAAGCCATCGGATGCCGAATCCGCACACGACTACCTCTGGCGCGTCCACTCACGCTGCCCGGCGAAGGGCGACATCGCCGTCTTCAACCGCAGCCACTACGAGGACATCATCGTGGGCCGTGTGCATGGAACGATGGATGCCGAGACAGCTGCGAGCCGCTGCCAACATGTGCGCGAGTTCGAACGCATGCTCACCGATGAGGGCACGATCATCTTGAAGTTCTTCCTGAGCATCACCAAGGAAGAGCAACTCAAGCGGCTGCACGACCGCCTCGACGATCCCACAAAGCAGTGGAAGTTTTCCATGAACGACATGAACGAACGGCAGCGCTGGTCGCGTTACCAAGAGGTGTTTGAGTCGATGCTGAGCGAGACAACGACCGACTTCGCCCCGTGGATGGTCGTCCCCGCCAATCGAAAGTGGTTTCGAAACCTGCTCGTCAGTGAGCGACTGCTGCGCACCCTCGCGGACCTGAAGATGGACTGGCCGCGCCCAACCGAGGATCTCAGCCAAATCCGACTGCGCTGAGCCGCGTCACGACTGCGGGTGAACGCCCGCGATCATCGCCTCAAAATCACTCCGCCACGACTCGACGGTCGCGTCGGGACCAACAAGCCGAATGAAGACGGTTCCGTTTGTCGTTCGCAGGATCGCACCGAGTTGACGGATACCCGGCCGCGGCGCAGCCTGCCCCATGCCCTGATAGAGCCCCGTCAGTTCGATCGTCTTGACCGCGATGCCGTTGACCGTCGAGTCAGCGATGACCGCTTCGGCGGGCGATCCATCTTCCGCACGGAACTGTGAGATCCACCGCTTCACATTCGCGTCCATCGGTCCCCCATCGCCCGCGGCAAACACGCTGAACACCAGTTCTGCATCGCTTGCACCGGCCACCTTCGTAGGCACGGCGTACTGAAGCGCGCGGAACTGAACCGTCGGCGCTTGCCACTGCCATGTCACTGGCTTGGGCATCACAAGTCCACCAATCTCTATCAACTTGGGGTCGCTCGTCGCACTCGACACTCGCAGCGCCGCCGCGGGCGGCGCCTCCTTTGGAACACTCGGCTGTGCAGCACTTGGTTGCGCGGCACTCGGCTGTGGTGCGGTCGCCTGCGGTGCACTCGCCTGCGGCGTGCTGCTCTGCGGCGCACGCGGGTTCTTTGGGCTCGGCGCAATCGGCGTGGGCGGCTTCGGCGCAGGCGCACGCTCACAGCCGAAACCCCAACCAAGAAGCATGACGCATGCAGCGAGACACGGCATCATGAGATGACTCGGTGCGTTGCGAAAGCTCTGCGACGATTGTTCCCGTGCGCTCATGGTGGAATCGTACGCGTGCGCCGAGCCGCATGATCGACTGCAAGTAACCTTCCACTCGGACATGAGAATTCTGGCCGAAGGAATCTGGACAGGAGACCACGGCGATCCATGGCGGCGCGCGATCGATACGGTCGACAGACGCGTGCAACTCTTGCATGATGATGGGTCATCGGCGGACATCCGTTTCAGCGGCGGGTGGATTCTGCCAGGGCTCATCGACGCGCACCTGCACCTCACGCTCGGCTCGCTGTCGCTCACTCGCCTCGATCTTGCGGGTACGGCATCGCGCGCCGACTTCATGCAGCGCATTGCGCGGCGACACGCCACGCTTCCCAGTGGCCAGTGGCTCGAAGCGTTCGGCTGGGACGAATCCCTTTGGGGCGGCGATCAACCAGATGCCACCTGGCTCGAAGCCGCAGGAGAACGCCCCGCAGTCGCATGGCGGTGCGATCAGCATGTCGCGCTTTGCAACAGCGCCGCACTGGCAGAACTCGATCTCTCGTGCGAAGTCGCAGGCGGGACCATCGTGCGGAACGCCAGCGGTCAACCCACTGGACTGCTGCTCGAACAGGCTGCGTGGCAACTGCTCATCCCTCGCATTCCCGCGCCACCGATCGATGTGCAGCGCCGCGCACTGCAACAGGGTTGTCGCCACCTTCTTTCGCTTGGAGTCACCGCCGTTGGCGCGATGGAGTATCTGCAGCAGGTCGAAGAATTGATCGACCCGCTGCGCAACGAAGCCGCACTCGGCGTGCGCGTGGCCGTCACGGTGCTCGACCGAATGTTCCCATTGCCGTTCGACCGCGCGCGGCGCATCGCGCAAAGCGAATCGCTTCGCGTGATCGGATTCAAGTCATTCGCCGATGGCACGCTCGGTGCAGCGACTGCAGCGATGATCGATCCCTACGAGAACGCCGCCGGGAAGGGCACGCTCGTCGAACATGCACTCGAAGGAACGCTCGAAGCTTGGATGCGCGAGGTGCTCGCTGCGGACTTCTCGCCGTCCGTCCATGCCATCGGCGACCGCGCGCTCGCCGAAACGCTCGCCTGCAGTGAACGCTGCGATCCGCAGCGGCGCGTTCGATTCGAGCACGCGCAGACCATCGATCCCCTCTCGCTGCCACGCTTTGCCGGACGCCGCATCAGCATGCAGCCACTGCACAAGTTTGGTGATGCGCCCGTTGCGCTCGAGCGGCTCGGCGCAAAGCGACTGAACCGCTTCTTCCGATTCCGCGATTTTCTCGAGGCCCGAGCCTGCCTCGCGTTCGGATCGGATTGGCCGATCGTGTCCGCGTCCCCCATCGAAGGCATGCGCTGTGCGATCACTGGGATCACACGAAGCGGGTCGCTGCAGGCGACCGATCAGTGCTTGACCGCGGCCGAGGCGATCGATAGCTACACCATCCACGCCGCTCGCTGCCTCGAAGATTGGAAGGGCGTCGGCACACTCGCGCGCGGGTCGCATGCGGACATGGTCGTACTCGACCGCAACCCGCTCGAATGCGACTGGCTCCGCGCACCACCCCGCGTGATCTGCACGATCGTCGATGGGCGCGTCGTGCACGATGCTCGAACGCCCGTCAGCGTCTGACGCACGCGTGACCTCAAAATCGATCCGCAGGATGCATCACTGTGTGGGCGGACCGCCGAGCACCTGCGACACCTGCCCGACCGCAACGACGGCCGTCCGCTGCAGTGCCGTGACAAGCGGCGTTGTGAGTCCGCCCGAGAACAGCACCACGAAGAGAATGATGAGGCCAAACTGCTGCACGGCAGGCTGCGAATAGAAGCGCCTTGCTGACGCGGACAAGCCGGCGAGAATCACCGAACCATCAAGCGGCGGCATCGGCAGCAGATTGAAGCACATCAGATAGAGGTTCAACCAAGCTCCCATCAAACAGAACTCGGTGAGGTTGCCGCGCAGCGGTTCCCCGAAGGTTGCAAAGCACACGACAAGTGCGCAGCCGACGACACACACTGCACTCAGCAGCAGATTGACCGCGGGTCCGGCCGCTGCCACCAAAGCCCACCCGAGCCGTCCATTTCGAAATCGAGCGGGATTCACAGGCATCAGCCCCCATGCGATGCCGAGCAACATGAGCGCAATCAGGCTGAACCACCCCATGTGCACGATGGGGTTGATCGTGATGTGCCCGCTGTCGCGAGGCGTTGTGTCACCCTGCCACAGTGCCGCATAACCATGTCCGAGTTCATGCAGCACGATGGAAGCGACCACCCAGAAGAGCCAACTCACCAGGAGCACCGATTCGCCGCGCTGCCAGAGATCCGCAATCCACCATCCGCTCATCGCTTGGAGGGTAGCAGTGCTTCTGCTACACTTTCCGATTCGCAAACAGCCACCCCAAGGCTCGTCGCACGGCTCGCACGGTTCCACCCGCGAGTCCCACGGCGAGCCCGGACGGCGGCGTCCGAGCGGACGACGCGCCGACCGCGGGAGGCATGACACGGGAGTTTCCCATGGTGGTTCTTCGACTCAAGCGTTTCGGGCGTACTCACTCGCCATTCTTCCGCCTCGCAGCCGCTGACAAGCGATCCCCGAGCGACGGTCGCGTCATCGAGGAGCTCGGTTGGTTCAGCCCCACCGCACCCGAGGGCAAGCAGTGGGAACTGCACGCAGAACGGATTGCGCACTGGCTCGGCGTTGGTGCGCAGCCCTCCGAGACGGTCGTGTCGCTGCTGAAGCGCGCAGGACTTCCCGCCACCGTCGGCACGAAGGGCATCGCATCGATGGCAGCGAGTCGCTTCGAAGCGCGCCGCAACGCGCCGAAGAAGGCCCCAGCCGCAGCTGCGGGCGAAGCGAAGAGCTGATTCACACGGCCCCCGAGGCGTCCGATGGCTCCACGCATCGACATCCTCTCGCTTTTCCCCGAGGTGTTCCCCGCTGCTTTGAGCAGCAGCATCCTCGGGCGCGCTGTCAGCGACGGCCTGCTTTCGGTTCATGTTCACGACATTCGTGAGTGGGCCGAACTGCCGCACCGCAAAGTCGACGATCGCCCCTTTGGCGGCGGCCCAGGCATGGTGTTCATGTGTGAACCGCTCGCAGCCGCGGTGGAAGCCGTGGAGGCGCTCGATGCACGGCGTGCACGCCGCGTTCTTCTTGCGCCTGCTGGTCGACCACTGACACAACCGCTCGTGAACACGCTCGCCTCGGTCGAACGCCTGATGCTCCTCTGCGGACATTACGAGGGCATCGACCAACGCGCGATCGATGCGCTCGCGTTCGAGGAGATTTCCGTCGGCGACTTCGTCGTGTCGGGCGGCGAACTCCCCGCGCTGTTGCTTGTCGATGCGATCGCGCGTCTGCTGCCTGGCGCGCTCGGGCACGAAGCGAGCGCTGCACAGGATTCGTTCTCGATCATCGATGAGCACGGGCGACCGCTGCTCGACTGTCCGCACTACACCCGCCCGCGCGTCTGGCGCGAGAGGGCCGTTCCAGAAGTCTTGCTCTCCGGCGACCATCAAGCCATCGCCAAATGGCGCCGATCCGAGAGCGAACTCAGGACGCGCACACGCCGTCCTGACCTCGTTTCACTCCATGGGCAACCTCTTGAGGACGAGGCCTCAACGTTGCAGCGCTCCACTGGCCTGGAAGCGATCGCCCCTCGGCGATCCGCCCCATGCTGCGCGGGCCATATGTCCGCGGGCACATCAAGCTCGCAAAGGAACTGACTCATGAATCGCACTGCCATCATGGAGAGCGTGGAGGCCACGCATCTGAAGTCCGCCTCCGAAATCCCAACCCTGCACATCGGCGACACCATCGACGTGCACTATCGCATCGTGGAAGGTGACAAGGAACGCATCCAAGTGTTCCAAGGCATCCTGATCTCCACGAAGGGTCGCGGCGTGAATCGCGTCATCACCGTGCGCCGCATCGTCGCCAACGAAGGCGTCGAGCGCATCTTCCCCGTGCACAGCAAGCGCGTGGCGAAGATCGAAGTACTGCGCGGCGCAGTGGTGCGTCGATCGAAGCTGTACTACCTGCGTGGACTCACGGGCAAGGCGCGTCGTCTCAAGGAGACGCGCTCCGATGGCGCAGCCGAGTGATCCACCCAAGCAGCTCCCGCATCCCCGTTCTGCTCGAGTGAACGCACCGCAGTCGCCTCACCCGCGCGCGGAGATTTTTCGCGCTCACTCCGATGTCGCTCCTGCCATGGATTCTCTGCGCTTTGCGCTCGTACCAGGGAATCCGCAGTCGGCAGAGTGGCGCCGCCCGCCCATTTCGGCCGGTGCGTCCACGCCCTGGCTCTGCTGGAGCGGTTCACTCGCGACCCAGCCCTTCGCGCCCGACCCACGCAACTGGATGCGCGCGGGTCAGGAGGCGTTCCAACGCTGGACCGAACAACTCGCAGCGGAGTGCGCTGCCTCCAGCACGCACGCGAAGTCAAACGCCCCTTGCTGCGCACTGCTACCTCATCACACGCAACTGCTGAGCGATCTGTCGGGGCAGATGCGCCTCTGGCACCAGTACGGATCCGTCGGGATCGGCAGCGTGCTCCACCCAGCCGCGCTCATCGCCCCGTCCATGCTGCGCGACCTCGAGGACCATCTCCTGCGCGCGTTCACCATGCTCGGTCCACGCTGCGTTCTCTGCATCGTGCAGGACATCGAAGTCGTTCGGCATGACGGAGAAACCACCGAAGTGCGCTCGGTGCCTTGGGGAAGTGGGCAGATGCCGCACGCGCTGGTTGAACATCTTCTGAACGAGCACGTCCCGCCGCACATCCCCGTGTGCATTCCCGCAGATCCGCTACCGACCTGATGCGAGCGGGGCGATCCCCCGCTAAACTATTGCCAAGGCGCTCGACAGCAGGAGAAAGGCGCCGGAGGTACTTGCGTGACGGCATTCGCCAGCGGACTCGACTCGAAAGTTCTCGTACTCAACAAGGTGTACACGGCTCTGAGAGTCGTCAGCGGTCGACGCGCCTTCACGCTTCTTGCCAATCAGGTCGCTGAAATCATCGCTATCGAAGATGGCAACTATGTCTCCTATGACCTGCACAGTTGGGCGGAGGCATCCGAGTACCAACGTGCGCACGAGTCTGAGCAGCATGACTGGGTCGCGACGACGCGGCTGGTGATCGCCGTACCGAAGGTCATACGACTGCTCGGCTATGACCGCATCCCACGCGAGCAGGTCAAGTTGAACCGCCGCAACATTTATGCGCGCGACGGCAACCAGTGCCAATACTGCGGCAAGCACTTCTCCACCCGCGAACTCACGCTTGATCATGTGGTTCCTCGCGTGCAGGGTGGAGACAACTCGTGGTCGAATCTGGTGTGTGCGTGCGTGAAGTGCAACGCGCGAAAGGGCGGTCGCACACCCGTCCAGGCACGGATGAACCTCATTCGGCCGGCGATTCGCCCCAAGCGCAACCCTGCGATCGCAGTGCGGCTTGGCAGTCCGAAGTACCAGAGTTGGAAGGCGTTCCTCGACGAGGCGTACTGGACGATCGAACTCGAGTGAACGGCCACCGCGCTCCGCGCTCTCGCTGCTTCAGGTTTCCGCTTCAGGTTTCCGCTTTCGAGTTCCGCTTCAGGCGCTCATCGCCACATTCAATCCCACGACGAGCGCATTGTTGAGGCCATGCGCGACCATGCATGACAGGAGACTGCCGCGCATTTCGCGCGCTAGGCAGAACGCCACCGCGAGCGCTCCGAGCACGGGAATGAAGACCACTCCCTGCGGATGAATCGCCGCGAAGATGAGACTTGATGCGAGCGCCGACATGCCGAAGGCGATCCAGCGCCCCCATCGCTGCGACAGTTCGCGCAGATGCATGAACAGCACGCCACGAAAAACGATCTCCTCGACAACTGGCGCGAGTACAGCAGCGATGACGAACAACATGACCCTCTCCTGCACCCCGCCCTCAAACAGCTCCTTCTGGATGGGATGCGACGCCTGCTCGAGTTCGGTGGGCATCAGCAGTGCCAGCACAAACGCGAGCAACCCACCCACCACCAGCATCGGGATCGCTGTCGCGTACGCCACGAATCCATAGCCGATCTCACGCAGCCAGCCTGCGCCCGCATGCAATCCCATCTCTCGGCGCGCGACGCTCCACGGAACTCCAGCAAAGACTGGCAGCAAGCACGCAGTCAGTGGCAGCAGCATGATCAGCATCTGCAGCATGAGCGCGGGCGTTCCAGAAAGTCGATCGACTGCACCGATGATCAATGCCCCGACGAGCGACAGAAGCGTTGTGCCCGCGAACCATGCGGCGAATGTCCAGGGCAGCGCAGCACCACTGACCGTCCTCGCTGGCAGCGGTTCGGCCAGACTGCGCGTGAGAGCTCGGTATCCGACCACACCCAACCAGACGAAACCACCGAGCCCCGCGAGCAACACCACACAACCGAAGATTCCAAACGCACCACCAAGCACAAGTGCGCCGTTCGCCAGCCTTGCCTCGAACGCGTCATTGCGACTCCATGTCGACAGCAACAGTTGTCCGTACCAACCGAGCGATGCGCGAATCGTCTGCGCATCATCCATGGACACCTCTGTGGCGGCGACGGCACCTGCGTCCGCGCTCGACGTTGCAGCCGCGCGCATCAGCAGCAGCGCGATCACGCGCTCGGATGCCTCGGCAACCGCCAACACACCAGTGGTGGAGTCTTCTTGGCTCTCACGCAGCCGTGTCACCAACGCACGCGCCTGCTCGGCCGCCCGCGAAAGGTCGCCACCCTCCTCTGCAGGCTGCGGCGAAGTCGCGCCCACACGGGCGAGCAGGATGGCAGCACAGATGTTTGACGCAGTACCTGCCGACTCGCGGCTCAGCGGCTCGATCTGCTGTCCGACGAGCGCCCCCGTACTGCCACCAAACTGCTGCATAAAAATCACAAAGCGTCCAACCATCTCATCGCGAGCCGAAACAAGCACGGAACTCGAACTCTCGGGAGCGCTTGCAGCGGTCGACTCCTCCTCACCGAGCGCATGGAGCCCCATGAATCCGACCACGCAGAAGGCGATAACCACCCAAGCGACTGCAATGGACTGCGTTCGAGAGATCACTCGGCAAGGGTAGTTGCCCGCCAACACCTTGACACTTCCCCCTCCAGATCGGTACGATCTTCCTTCCCCATTTGGCGCGCATTCGCGCACCAAGTCGGGTTCAAAGGAACGCCAGTCATGCCTCGCCAGACCACATTTCGTAAAGCCGGTCAGACCGCATCCCCTTGGCGCATCGTGGACGCCGAGGGGAAGGTGCTCGGCCGCCTCGCGACCGAGGTAGCAACCGCGCTGATGGGGAAGCACCGCCCTGACTACACACCCAATGTCCTCTGCGGCGATTCCGTCATCATCACCAACGCTGCGAAGATCGTGCTGACGGGGCGCAAGGCCGAGCAGAAGACGCTGCGAAAGTGGAGCGGCTATCCGGGCGGACTGCGCGTGCGCAACTACGAGACGTTGCTGCGCGACGATCCAACGACGCTCGTCACTGAAGCCATCATCCGCATGCTGCCCCGTGGGCGGCTTGGTCGCCGTATCACCCGAAACCTTCGTGTGTTCGCAGGCGCCGAGCATGAGCATCAGGCGCAGCAGCCCACCGTTCTCAAGACCGCGCTCAAGAGCAAGGCCTGATCCCCATGTCGAAGCTGAACATCGGTTCCGTCCCCACCGCACCAGGTACCGCACCCGCATCGGGTCCAGTCGGCACCACTCGCCTCTCGCTCAAGCGCACCGCTGATGCGAAGGGTTGGTTCTGGGGAACGGGTCGCCGAAAGACCGCGACCGCCCGCGTGCGAGTCCGCCCAGGTGCAGGAAATTTCCTGGTGAACGAGCGTCCGATGGAGGAGTTCTTCGTCGAGGACCGAGATCAGCGCGCACTGCTTGGACTGATCGAAAAGTGCTCGCTGAAGGGCAAGATGGATGTGGCCGTCACCGTCGCAGGTGGCGGATTCACGGGCCAGGCTGGCGCCGTCGTGATGGGGCTCGCCCGCTCTCTCTTCGCGTACGACCAGGCTCTCGAACCAGTGCTTCGCTCTGGCTCCTACCTGACGCGTGATTCGCGCAAGGTGGAGCGCAAGAAGTACGGTCAGGCTGGCGCGCGTCGTCGCTTCCAGTTCTCGAAGCGCTGATTCAACTCGCTGCACCAGCGTGCGATCTGCTCGGGCTTCACACGCCTGCGCTCCGCGATCTCTTGCATCGTCCGCGGCATCGTTCCATCCCAGCCCGCGCGCTCGAGCCAGCACTCGCAGCAACGCTGCCCGCGCTCATCATCGGGTGCCGTACGGCGAAGCAGTGCAGCGGCGACCTGTGATGTCGATGCGCCGATCTCCGCCCACACCAGCGCGTGATCGACTGGCTCGTGCAGCGGAAAATCCGCGCGGTGCGGCGCGTTCCCGCGCGGCGAGTCCACATCCGCGGCAGCGAGACGGCGCTCCACCGCCAGCGCCACTGCCGCACCGACGCGCATGCGACCATCGGCAATCTTTTGCGGATCCGATTGCAGCACCACGGACTCCAATGACTTCGCGCTCCAGGAAAGCACTGTTGCTGCGACGGCATCGTTCTCCAGCCGCGCACCGAGCGCGGGCTTGAGCCGCTTCGCCAACTCAGGGATCGACTCGGTGAGCAGCGTGCGAAGCAGCAATCGTGCCCAACGCAAGTCCGTTTCGACGCGATCAAGCGACTTCGCGGAGGGACGCCGCGAGTTAAGCCGACGAACCCCCTCTCCCGCGCGCCAGAGGAGAAAGCGAACGGCGATCATCCGCGCAGACTCGTGAGCCGCGGTCTGTCGCTGCGCGTCCGCGGCGCGCGCTTCACGCAACATGCTGCACCAGTGGGACATCCGCCGAAGGTGCGCAGCAGGCAGCATGCCCAACTGAACGCTCACCCCGCCAAGAATCACTGCGGACGCGTCCTCTCGCCGAAAGGTGGACGGAATCGCGGACCGCGGCGGCAAACACTCGGTGGCGAGGCGAAGGAGCAGTCCGGCGCGTTCACCGAGCAGCAGCCGATCCGCCGCGAGTCTGCTGCAGCCGAGATCGCGCGACAACCACGCCGCACCCACGCCCAGTCGAGCCGCGGCGAGAACGCGCCGCGTGTTCCGACCGCGCTGCTGGCGCTTCGACCGCGAAGCCGCGGGGCCCCGCGAATCCTTCGCTCGGCGAACTCTCGCGCGTGGTGCCTGCGCGCCACCGAGCACACCCGCGCGAAACGCCTCCCAATCTGCGCGGCGAAACGCTAACTCCGTCGTGGACAAGACGGCTTTCCTTCTGCGCATCCAGCACGCGGGCAGCCCAAGTCTTCGCCAACGGTGGACCGTTCGCACACTCACGCCAGTCTCCCGCACAAACTGTCGCAGGTTCATCGCTGTACCCGGCAGTTCTGGAGCACGCGCGCTCAAGCGCAGCGCAAGTTCGCAGAGGTCTCGCCGCAACGCCATGCCGACGACCTGCAGCCCACGCTCTTCACCCTCCACCTGAAATCCTGTGATGCGCTTCACCACGCCGCCCCACTCCACCAGTGCACCAGGCGCCAACTGCGGAAGCAGCACTCGCACCGCCGTGATCTGTCGCCGCGCGGTCTCCGCGGGGACGAACGCGAGTTGCGCCGCAAGGCTCGCTGCACACGAGAGGGAAAATGAACTGCGCCGGCCCATGCCAGCAGACTAGATCGCGTCACGCACTCATCGCACCATGCGAGAGGCGCGAAACGATCGGCTCCGCGATCGTTCGATCGATCGCACTGCCTCCGACATGCACGCGCGGGATGCGCGGACTGATGCGGCACAGCAGGTCGTAGGAATGCGTTCCTGATGCCTCCGCAACGGTGGGCAGAAAGTTTGCGGCGGCAGGATCGCTGCCGTAGACCTCCACTCGCATGCCGACGAACCCGCTTGCATAGGCAAGCACCGCGGGGACTTCCGTGAGATCGATCACAATCTGGTCCATGTTCACTGCACCCACAACCGCGACCGAGTGCGCGGTCGGACCCGCAGGCGTTTCCGCCAGCACACGAACGCTGCGCGTCCGTCCATCGGGCGACATTGGATACCCGTCGAAGTAACCGACGGGAACAAGTCCCAGTCGCGTCCGACGAGGCGCCGTCCACCGCGATCCATATCCCACCGACGCCCCTGCCTCGATCTCCTTCGTCAGAACGACTTGGGATTCCCAGCGAACAATCGGCTCGAGCGGTATCGGACATCCATCGCTCGCGCGCGACTGCGCAAGTCCTGTCCACGCGAGTCCCACGCGAACCATGCCGTGATGGAGCCGCGCATCCGCGAGCGCCGCGTGCGAGTTGGAAGCGTGCACCACTGTGTCAGCCCGAAGTTCCGCAGCATGATCGCGAAGAAACTGCTCCAGCTGCGCGTCTTGCCTCAGGGACAGCCCGCTCTCGCCGGCGCTATCCGTGAAGTGAGTGAACACTCCCGCCAGCCGCAGATAACGAGCGTCTGAAATGCACGCGAGCGCGCGCGCCGCATCCTCGGCAGCGGCGCCGCCACGCGACATGCCCGTGTCGATCTCCAGATGAACGGGGATCGTGACCCCACCGAGGCGCTCCGCCAGATCCGCCACCTCACGAGCGTGGGAGGAACCGTGAATCGTCAGAGCCAGTCGCCCCGCAAGCAGCATGCGATGGGCGTTGCTGCCCACTTCCATGTCACGCTCAGGCATCAGCACGAGTTGTGGCAGCGTCACCCCAACCTGAGCGATCGCTTCCGCCTGAGCGATGGAGTACACAGCCAACATATCCGCCCCGCTCTCCTCAAGCTGCCGTGCGATGCGCGTTGCACCAAGCCCGTAGGCATCCGCCTTCACGACCGCGCACATGCGGCAGCCTGGACCGATCGCACGGCGAATCGCAGTGGTGTTGCGGTCGAGCGCCGCAAGGTCAATGAAGAGTGAACTGTTGGCTCGCATCCATGCGCTCCGTGCGTTTGTATCGGCTGCCCGATTCGGCTACCATGAAGGATCGTGAATCAGGACATGAAGGAGCCCAGTCGGGGCGCTGGGCGTTCCAAAGACATCTTTGCGCAAGACCGCACCTTCAGCTCGCTTGGGCTGTCGGCGGACATCTGTCAGGCGCTCACAGACCGCGGATTCGAACACCCCACCCACATTCAAGCGCAACTCATCCCGGTGGTGCTCTCAGGCAAGGACTGCCTCGGGCAAGCCAAGACAGGCACTGGAAAGACGGCGGCATTCGGGCTGCCCGCCCTGCAGATCATTCCCAAGGATGCGCCGATCGCAGTGCTGGTGCTCGTTCCCACGCGCGAACTGGCGATCCAAGTCGCCAAGGAAATCCACGATTTCGCGCGTCACAGCGGTCATCATGTTGCGGCGGTCTATGGCGGGCAGGCAATCAGCAGCCAAGCGCAGAAGTTGCAGCGGAAACCTGCCATCATCGTGGGAACGCCCGGCCGCGTGATGGACATGCATCAGCGCGGACTGCTGCCCTACGACGGCGTCCGCTACGCGGTGCTCGATGAAGTCGACCGAATGCTCGACATCGGTTTCCGTGAGGACATCCGGCGCATCCTCGGTTCGATGAAGCAGCATCCGCAGACCGTGTTCGTTTCTGCGACGATCTCGCCAGAGATTGAAAAGCTCGCGAGGCAGTATCTCCGAGATCCCGAGAAGATCGTCACCGTCGCCGCAAGCCTCACTGTCTCGCAGATTCGCCAGTCCTACTTCGCTGTCGAGCGCTGGGACAAGCGACGCCTGCTGCTGCACCTGCTGCGCAAGGAAGAGCCCGCGCTCACACTTGTGTTCTGCCGCATGAAGCGCACGGTCGACGATGTCACCGCATTCCTTGCGAAGAACGGCATCGATGCACAGCAGATGCACGGGGACATGTATCAGACCAAGCGCGACAAAGTGATGACGAAGCTGCGCGAGGGGCAACTGTCTGTGCTCGTGGCGAGTGATCTCGCATCTCGCGGGCTTGATGTGGATGACATCTCGCATGTCGTCAACTACGACCTCCCCGAGGATCCCGAGGTCTATGTGCACCGCATCGGCCGCACGGCGCGCGCGGGACGAAACGGTGTGGCATGGTCCTTTGTGTGCCCCGATCAGGGCGAACTGCTGACGGCGATCGAGAGCCTCGCCAATATCGAGATCCCCGTGGCGAGTTACGACGATTTTGAGGCGGGCCCCGTGCCAAGCGACATACGAGCACAGCGCGAGTTGGACTCACAGCGCAAGCAGGCATCGATGGAGAGCAAGTCGCGTGATCCGCTTGCCAACCAACCAGACGCCTCGAATGCTGCGGCGTTCCCGGGGGGATTGGTGCCGACGCAGCCGCCCCCGCGACGACTTGGCGGACGCTTGTCGACGCGGCGTCGCTAGCTCATGGTCAATCAGAACCAGAAGTTGGAGTTCTCGAGCGAAGTCGCCGATGCGATCGCGAAGGGACGCCCCGTTGTCGCGTTGGAGTCGACGGTCGTGACCCATGGGCTGCCGCGTGAGCCGCGCGAGATGTCCGCAAAGTTCCAACAGGCGGTTCCTGAGTGGCAATGCGGCATCCCAGCGAATCTTTCGGCAGCTCGCTCGATGGAGAGCGTTGTGCGCAGTGAGGGCGCCGTGCCCGCGACCATCGCAGTCATCGACGGCAAGATCTGCGTCGGGCTTTCTGCGGAACAGTTGGAACGGCTCGCAGGCGAACCGAAGCCGATGAAGTTGTCGGTGCGTGATCTTGGGGTCTCGGTCGTGAAGCGGCAGACGGGTGGCACGACGGTTGCGGCGACCACGACCATCGCGGGTCGTGCGGGCATCCGAGTGTTCGCAACCGGTGGCATTGGTGGCGTTCACCGCGGCTGGACTGTCTCTTTGGACATGTCGTCGGACATGTTCGCACTGGCACACTCGCCTGTGGTGGTCGTGTGCTCGGGCGCGAAGATCCTGCTCGATCTGCCAGCGACGCTTGAAGCACTCGAAACCCTCGGTGTTCCGACGATCGGATTCGAGACGGATTTCCTGCCGCGTTTCACCGTAAAACCCGACAACTCGCTTCGCCTGCACCACAAGGCGGACAGCGCTGCGGAGGTTGCACGCATTGCCCACGCGCATTGGCAGTTGCAGCCGACATCTGGCGTCCTTGTGATGCAGCCATGCCCTGAAGCGTTCGCCGTGGATGCCGAGTCGACCGAGCGGCACCTTGCGCGCGCGCTTGAGCAGGCAAGCGCGAAGAATGTGCGCGGTGCAGCGTTGACGCCGTTTCTGCTTGCATGGCTCGCGCAGTGCGAGGAAGGATCAACGATGGTCGAAGCGAATCTCGCGCTGCTGAAGGCCAACGCCAGACTTGCCGCACATGTTGCTGCGAGCCGCTGCGCCATGCCATTCGATTCCGATTCGCCTTGACATCTTGTGCGGCACCTGCCATACTTGCTCGGTCGAGCGGAAAGGCGTGTTCTGCCCCGCCGACGAATGCATGACGACTGTTCGAGGGATCCTCGAGATGGCCCCAGGGCCCGAGGGTCGAATCAGACAATTCCAGGATGGCTTGATCGCTGCTCCCGACGATCCGATCGTTGAGCCCAGCCTTGCAAGCCGACTCTCTTTGCGCACATGCTCGAGTGTGGTCGCAGAGGTGAGCGAGGTTGAAGTCCGTACACGCCGTGGACGCCGTCGCCGCAATCAGGTTGAACGCATCGTGGAAGTTGAGGGGCTCGACCCAGAAGTCTTCGCGAAACGAACGCCGTTTTCCGAACTCACGGCGCTCGACCCGGCTCCGCGGATGACTCTTGAGTACCCAGACTGCCCGCCCGCGTGCCGACTGATCGACCTGTTCTGCCCCATCGGGTTCGGCACTCGCGGGCTGATCGTTGCGCCGCCGAAGGCGGGCAAGACCATCTTGCTGCAGAATCTCGCGTACGGCATCAAGCGAAATCACCCCCAAGTGGAACTCGTGGCTCTGCTGATCGACGAGCGCCCCGAGGAGGTCACGGACTTCAAGCGGAATGTGCCCGCACAGGTGCTCGCCTCCAGCAACGATCAGGACACGGAACGCCACACCGCGCTCGGCATCCTCGCGATCGAACGCGCTCGCCGCATGGTCGAAGCAGGACGCGATGTCGTGGTGCTGCTCGATTCGCTCACGCGACTTGGGCGGGCGTTCAACAATTCGCGCCGATACGGATCGAGCGGACGAACCATGTCAGGCGGTCTTGACTCGAAGGCACTCGAAGTGCCGAAGCAACTTTTTGGTGCGGCGCGGCGCGCGGAGCAGGGTGGATCGCTGACCATCATCGCCAGTTGCCTCGTTGACACGGGCAGCCGTGCCGATCAGATCATCTTCGAGGAGTTCAAGGGCACTGGCAACATGGAACTGATCCTCGATCGAACGATCGCGGAGAGGCGCCTGTTCCCTGCCATCAATCTTGCGGCAAGCGGAACGCGCAAGGAGCATCTGCTCATGAGTGAACGCGAACTGAAAACGGTGACCGCGCTTCGGCGTCGGCTGATGACCATGCCGCCGCCCGTTCAAATCGAACAGCTGCTCGCTGCGCTGAAGCGAAGCCCGACCAACGAAGCCCTCGTCGGCACCTGAACACCCTCCGCGCCCTCGCCTGCCCAGGTTCAGTGACCTTGCGAGGCTCTCGCGCGGAGACCTCTCCATCGGTTACCCTTCCTGCCCATGCAAGGCGCAGCCATCAAGACCGGGTTCTTTGTCCTCAGTGGAGTCGTGCTGTTTTTCTTCGTTTGGATCATCATCGCCAAGCTCGACCTCTTCACCTCCAACAGTCAGTACACGGTGCGTTTCAGCGTGACGGACGGCATCACGGGTCTGGCAAAGGGCTCGAATGTGCAGGTGGGCGGGCTCTCGCGCGGGAAGGTCGAGTCGATCATCCCCAAGCTTGGTGAGGACGGCGAACTGGTTGAGCTCCATGTTGTCATCAACCTCGACAAGAGCCTTCAGGTGTATGAGGATGCGTCGGTGCTGCGCATCATGACACTGCTCGGCTCAACCGCAACGCTCAACTTCACCTCCCTCGGCGGGGAGAAGCCGCTGATCGAGCCGGGCAGCGACTTCCTGATCACCGCGATGCCAAGCAGTGGCGTGCTTGCCGCAATCCTTGGACCGTACAACGCAACCAAGGCGGACCAGCTCATTCAGGACCTTGTGGACTTCGGAGATCTTCTTGCACGCCTGCCCAAGGACTATGACGCGAAGGTGGTGCCAATGCTCGACAATGCGGGCACCATCGCTGCAGATCTGCGAACGGACTACAGCGAGTGGCGTGGGAAGATTGGTGGCGCGCTGACATCGGCGCAAGGCGCGATGGGGAAGCTGGACACTTCCATGGGCGATGTGCAGGGCATGCTGCAGCGCAACGCACCGAAGATCGATACGACGATCGCGAATCTTGATTCGGCGAGCGCCACGGCCAACGACGCGCTGAAGCACATCAATGCAGAAACCGTTCCTCTTGTGGACAGTTCCCTCCGAAAGGCGGAATCCGCGGTGGATGGATTCGGGAAATCGATCGACATTGTGCATGACCTTCTGCTGCAGCGTTCCCCAGATATCTCCGAAATGCTCTCCAACCTTCGCACCACCGCGGCGCAATTGAAGCTCGCTTCGATGGAGATTCGCAGAAGCCCGTGGAAGATTCTCTATCAGCCCAACAGTGACCAAGTGGCACACGAGAATCTCTACGAAGCCGCACGCAGCTTCGTACTCGCTGCAGGCGACCTTCGCGCGGCGGGCGAATCGCTCCGACTTGTCGTAGAACGCGACCCAGGCCGCTATGAAACCGATGCGAAGTTCAGAGAGTCAGTGCAAATGATGGTCACCGATGCGCTCGCCAAGTATGAGCAGGCGCAGCAGCAACTCAACAGCGTGCTGATGGCGCCGGCGCCGGCCGGCGAGTCCAAGGCGAGGTGATCTGTGGCGCGTCCGTGGACACGGGTGCAGGAAGTGCGGCTTGGTGTTGCCGTGATCGCCGCGGTCGGCGTGGTGTTCGCCCTCATCACTCAGACACCAAAGATTTTTGGACCGAAGATGATGATTGTCAAGGTGCGCTTTCCGCTTTCGATCGGTCTGCAAGGGATCTCGGGCGGTTCGCCGATCGAAATGGCAGGGCTCACGATTGGACGCGTCGATAGTGTCGCCATCGAGATGACGAAGAGCACCACAGACGGTGCGGCCAAGGACTTTTTGCTGACGGCTTCAATCGATGCCAAATCCTATATCCCACGAACAACGCAGGTTCGAGTGCGTACCGATCCGCTTGGTGGCCACGCAACGCTTGTACTGAACCTGCCGCCCAGATCAGGCAACATGCGGTTTGGTCCCCACGATCCCGATGATGACCTCCACCTGGCACCTGAGCAGGGATTGTTGGCCTCCATCTTTGGACAGACTCGCGCAGAACAGCTCGAGGTGGCTCTCGCTCACTTCAACGCACTTGATCTTGGTGCGATGAAGGATGACTTCGCAAGTCGTTGGAGCCCCATCACCGCTGCCACGCAGAGCGTCTGGCGCGATGGACGCAGCGATTGGCAAGCGTGGTCGGCACAGGGCAATGCGCTGCTCGATGGATGGGATGCTGCGCGAGCGCGATGGGCGGAGATCGAGGGCATTTTTGACAAGGGAAGCCAACTGGATTTGGCGCGGCTCGAACCGGCCATCGAACGCATCCGTGCGCAGCTCGACAGCAGTGGCACACAACTCACCGCGCTTCGAAAGAAGTGGAGTGAGGAGGTGGAGCCTCCACTTTCAGACTTGATCGCACGTATCAAGCGCGAATTCGCGATCATTGAGGCTGATGCGGCTGTGGTGATGGCGATTTGGAATGACAGCAAGGGCATGGCTGGGAATGCAAACGCCGACCTGCAAATGACGGGCGATCAACTCGCGCGCACCACCCGTGAGATCACATTGATGCCGTGGACGCTGCTCGGTGGCGCATTCGCGGACAAGAGCGAACGCGCGCGTTTTTTGAAGGCGGCGCACGAAGTGGTGCGTTCCACGGGCGAACTTTCCCTCTCCGTCAGTTTCGCACAGGAACTCTTGAAGCAAGACCCCGCGCTCGTTGAGCGGTATCCCGAACTGGTTGCGCTGATGCAGCGCTGGATGGAAGCGGCGGCTGCGAAGCAGAAGTCCGCTGGGCAGGAACTGCTGAACGAGCTCCTCGGCAGACCGGAGGAGTGAGTGGCAACGCTGCTCGAGCAGCGCATCAACGATCGTGCCGATCCACGAATCGCTGCATTCCGTGATGTCCGCGACGCGGATCTGCGTGGGCGTGACGGACTTTTCTGCGTCGAGAGTCCCCGCATTGTTCACCGATTTCTGCATGCCCTGATCGCCAGCGCACAGGGCGTTCCCTGTGCTCCGCGCGTTCACCTCGACTCGCTGCTGCTGTCGCCTGAAACGGCTGCCTTCCTGCGTCCGCTGATCGATGCACTTCCATCCGCATGCACTGCGCACGATCCACTGACCATCTTTCTTGCCGAGGAGCACCTGCTCAGTGAACTCGCGGGCTATCGCATGCATCAGGGAGCGCTTGCGCTTGGTGTTCGCCCCGTGGATGCGTCAATCACCACACTCCTGCAAGCGCTGCCTGCGGGTGCGGATCTCATCGCCACATGCGGCGTAGTGCACACCGACAACATTGGCGGGCTCTTTCGTAGTGCTGGTTCGTTCGGCGGCGTCGGCGTCCTGCTCGGTGATGGCTCATCGGATCCGCTGCACCGCAAGGCGATCCGCGTTTCGTCCGGTCGTGTTTTCAGCGTGCCTTGGGCTGAAACCGCAAACCTCGAATCGGACCTTCGCTCACTTCGAAAGAGCGGTTTTGCACTGATCGCGGCGGAAGACACGCCAAGTGCCCTGCCGATCGACGAAGCGCTGCTGCTCCCAAAGATCGAGTCGGCCGCACGACGAATCGTTGTACTTGGCGCGGAGGGCAGCGGCGTTCCAACTGCCCTGCAGTCACTCTGCGATGTGACCGCATGTATTCCAATGCGCGACAGCGGCGGACTGCTGCACGAGGGCGACCGGCCGAGCCTCAACGTCGCGATCGCGTCAGCCGTCTTCCTGCATGGACTGTGTGGCACCCGCCGCCATGCCCGCACCCGTCTGCACGGGCGCAGGTGAGTCTTCGAAGCGCTCGATGCGCGCACCGAGAAAGCGCAGCGTCTCTTCCATCCGCTTGTAACCACGATCGAGGTGGTACACGCGGTTGATGACCGTCTCGCCCTCCGCAGCGAGTCCAGCGAGCACGAGACTCGCCGATGCGCGCAGATCGCTCGCCATCACTTCAGCGCCAATCAGCCGATTGCCGCCGGTGATCACGACCGTCGGTCCGTGACGCAACAACTGCGCGCCCATTCGAGAAAGTTCGGGAACATGCAGGAATCGCTCGGGATAGATCTTTTCCGTGATCACCGAGTTGCCAGCCGCGAAGCACAGCAGTGCCATGAACTGCGCTTGTAGATCCGTCGGGAATCCAGGGTGCGGCTGGGTCGTGATGACGGTGGGCCGAAGCTGCCGCTCGCTCGTCACACGCACCGTACAGCGGCGATCATCTGCATCGGGCTCGATCTTGTGAACATGCACGCCGATCAGAGAGAGTCGATCCACTACTGCAAGCAGCGCGTCATAGGGGAAATCATCGATGATGATCTCTCCGTTGGTGATCGCCGAAGCGATCGCATAGGTGCCTGCCACGATGCGGTCTGGCATCACCGAGTGCTTGGCCCCGCCGAGTTCATCGACTCCATCAATGATGATGCGCGGACCACCTGCCCCACGGATCTTTGCGCCCATGGCATTCAGAAGATCAGCGAGATCCACGATCTCTGGCTCGCACGCGGCACTCTCGATCACCGTCCGTCCCTTTGCCAGCGTCGCAGCGCTCATCACATTGGCCGTACCGAGCACAGTCGATCCATAAGGGCCACCTAGGAAGACCGTTGCACCCTGCAGTCGATCACAAGACGCATGGATGTAGCCGCCTCGCATCTCGATGCGCGCACCGAGCTTTTCCATCCCACGCAGGTGCAGGTCGACGGGGCGATCGCCAAACGCGCAGCCCCCTGGCATCGAAATCACCGCGCGCTTTCGGCGCGCGAGCATCGGACCAAGCACACAGATCGACGCACGCATCGTGCGAACGAGTTCGTAGGGCGCCTCGATGGCGTTTGGATCCTTCGTCTGCAGAGAGATGGACGAGTCGCTGACTCGAACATCCACACCGAGCGTCTTCAACAACTTTTGCAGGCTCTTGATATCCGCGAGACTGGCGATGTTGTCGAGCACCACCTCGCCGTCGGTCAGGAGCGAAGCGGCCATGAGCGGCAGTGCCGCGTTCTTCGCTCCCTCGACTCGGATCCTGCCTGAAAGTCGGTACCCGCCTTGGATTCGGAACTTGTCCATGCGATCCTCCTTGACCGCCGAGTGCAATGTCCAACACCTCCGCCATGGCGCACGGCAGGCCACGATGGAGGACCACGGGCACAAACGCACCGTGGCGTACCGAAGAGTGTCGGCTGTCCTACCAAGCGCAGCGCACATTTTCTCCCCGCGCTGCTCGATCCCCCTGTGCGCTTGCGCCCTCCCTCCCTAGGATGACATCATGACGGTGCATCTCAACGATCCAGCACTCCCCGAGGCGCGCATGCATCTGGTGGCTCCTGGCAGCCCAGCAATCGGACGAATTGTTTCGAGCGAGTCGTGTATCCGCGGCAAATCCGCGAGTTTCGTTCGGCATATCACCATCGATGTGTCTGGAACACCGCTCGAGGGCCAGTGCCTTGCGGGACAGTCCTTTGGCGTGTGTGTTCCCGGTACCGACAGCAAGGGACGCCCGCACAAAGTTCGCCTGTACTCACTGGCAAGCCCCAGTTACGGCGAGGATGGGCATGGTCGGGTGATCTCCACAACATGCAAGAGATCGATCGAAGAGCGCGCCGATGAAGACGACCCCTCGAGGGGTGACGGACACCCGCTGATTCTTGGCGCATGCAGCAACTGGCTTTCGGATCAGGGTGTTGGCGCCGAGATTCCCGTATCTGGACCGAATGGCAAGCGCTTTCTGCTTCCAGTCGATCGCGCCGCGCACGACTATCTGTTTGTCGCAACAGGGACCGGCATCGCCCCATTCCGTGGCATGCTTCATGAAATGCTGGTTGGGCCACCTGCAGGAACGCCAGCGCGTGAACAGTGGACGGGACCCTGTCAAAGCCGCATCCATCTGGTGATGGGTGTGCCCTACCGCACCGATCTCCTGTACGACCGTTGGCTGTGCGAACTTGCGCAGCGTCACCCCAACTTCTCTTATCACCCTGTCATCAGCCGTGAGCCGCTGCCCGCGCCAGGCCTTGGACCTCATGTGCATCACTTCATCGATACTCGCATCGAGTCACTCCGTCCGCTTCTCGATTCGAGTCGCTGCCTGATCTATGCGTGCGGTCTTGCGGGGATGCAAGTGGGGATCTTTCGCACGCTTGCCACGTCAGGTCTTGGTAGCGGTTATCTCACCGTGCACGATGACATCGCGGCGATCGACCCCGCCGAGTGGACGGAGGAGCAGGTCAAGAGGCGCGTTCGTCCAACCCATCGCTGCATGCTTGAGGTGTATTGACCTTCGATCCCACGGCACGATTGACTCTTGCGGGGCTTTTCTGCACTTTCGGGCGACAAAGGACAGTGACGGGCTACACTCTCGTCGGTGTCTGAAGACGAAGACAAATTCCCCAGCGCAGAGCAGCGCGTGGAACGCGCCCGTGGTCTCTTTCAGGCGGGGAAGTTGGATGAAGCGGCGCAGGAACTTCGGCGCGCCATTGCAGCGGAGCCGGAGCGCGGTGATTGGCACCACAACCTTGCCGTCACGCTTGATGCCCTTGGTCGACATGCCGATGCACTTGCGTCGTACGAACGGGCGCTTGAGCTGGTGCCCAACCATGTCGCATCACTCGTTGGTGCGGCGCAGGGATCGATCCGTGCGGGGCACTTTGAACGCGCCTTGAAGTTCTGTGAGCGAGCGATCCGCATCGATCGCAACATCGAGCCCGCCTACGCACTGCGTATCCATGCGCTTGGGATGCTTGGGCGCGTCGAGGACGCGGAGTCCGTGTATTACATCGCGCAGCACACGCTGAAGGAAATGCCCGTATGTCTCGCAGAGATGGCGAATGTGCTCGCACGAGCGGGCAAACTTGAACGCGCCATCTGGTGCTATCGCGAGGCGATTTCTCAGGCTCCACGCCTTCCCGCGGTGAAGGCGCGCCTGGGTGCCGCGCTGCTTCGAAGCGGTCAGGCGGAGAGTTCGCTTCAAGTGCTGATGCAGGCGCTTCGAGAGCAGCCGGGCGACACGGCGGCTTTGCTCACGCTCGGTCGCGCGCTCGAGTCACTCGGTCGAGTGAACGAGGCGGAGGAAAAGTATCGACGCATTCTCGAACTCGAGCCCGCCAACCATGGCGCACATGTGGCGATCGGCGACATCGCGCTTCGCGGCGGCAAACTTGAGGATGCGCGCGCGACCTACACCCTCGTGCTGTCGCTTGGCTCGCAGGATCAGTCGATCCGCCTTCGTCTGATCGAAGTCCTTGCAAAGCTCGGCCGGCGCGAGGAGGCCGCGCGCCGACTGCGCGAACTCTTCGGCAAGGGCTCGGTGCCTGCGGATTCGTTCGTGCTTCAAGATGCGGTGATCGCGCTCGGTGCAGCAGGAACCGCGATCGAGTGCGGCGAACCACGGACGGCGGCGGTCATCCTGCGCGCGGCGGCGCGGGCGTTCCCCCGGCATCTGCAGATCCGCCAGCGGCTCGCTCGAGCCCTGTTCGAGTCTGATGAGCCGCGCGGCGCACGGCGCGCGGCGAGACAAGCGCTGCGACTCGATCGTGCCGATGCGATCACGTTGCACAATATTGCGCTCGATGCGCTACGACGCGGACAACTTCGGCTCGCGCGGGCTGCCTTGCTGCGTGGCTTGCGCGTGCATCCGCTCGATCATGGCCTTCGACGCCTGCGTTCCAAATGGATGTTGCAGACCGTGACCGCACTGCTTCGGCGTACCGCAGAGGAACCGCGCACTGCCATTGCGCAGTGGACGGCGGGCGTTCAAGCGATGCGGTGGCTCTGGTCGAGCGTCAGTTCGCGGCGTTCGTGAAGGGCAGCAGCGCCATGAAGCGTGCGCGCTTGATGGCCTGGCCCAACTGAGACTGATCCCCGGCTGACATGTTCATGCGCTTTCGCGAGAGCATCTTGCCGTTCTGCGTCATGGCGCGGCGGAGTTCCTCCACCTGCTTGTAATCGATGAAGGAGCGACCCTTCGCATCCTTCTGGCGGCGAATGACTGGAACGGGAGGTGCCTGAAACTGGCTCATGCTGGAATCCTTGCGTTGCGAAGCGCGCACGCGCGTCGTCGTCCGATGTCACCCTAAATCAGATCTCGCGCGTCGAGTGACGGACGCTCGGACCTTCGCCATGGACCCGACGAGCGTCGGGGCTCACGGAACGACCGTGAGCGGCGAGCCGCAAAGGATACCTCGCATGACCGTTCGATGCCATCCCTTCACGCGGCGTCCGATATCGCGGCTCGCTAGGGCGGGCACGATGCGATCGCGCCGCGCATCCACTGCCCTGCGGCACGGAGTCGATCCGCCCGCGCGCGTGGTGCGAATCCGCGCGCGGCGAGCACATCCACGAGGGTTTCCGTTGCGACATTTCCGGCAGATCCAGGCGCATAGGGGCAACCACCGAGTCCACCTGCGCTCGCGTCAAAGGATCGAACGCCAATCTGTGCGGCGCGCACGGCGCACTCAGCGGCGCGTCCCGATGTGTCGTGCAAGTGCAGCGTGCTTGCGTCCGCCGACACTACGCCCGCGAGCCCCTCGTAGAGCGCGTCGATCGCCGCACTGTCCGCAGCACCAATCGTGTCGCCAAGGTCGATCTCGTCAACACCCATTTCCAACAACCGCGAAGCGACGCTTGCCACCTTGTCGGGATGTACCGGACCGTCGTACGGACAGCGCACCACACAACTGATGTAGCCGCGCACCAAGCGGCGCGCCTCGCGCGCACGCCGAACAACGGGCTGAATGCGCAGCAGAACTTCAGCGATCGTTCCCGCCGTGTTTCGCTGACTGAACCCCTCGGTCGCCGAAACAAAGACGGAAATCTTGTCTGCATTCGCGGCGAGCGCCGCATCGAGGCCGCGTTCATTGGGCACCAGCGCCGAGTACAGCACGCCCGGCGTGCGGCGAATGCGAGCGAACACTTCGCTCGCATCTTCCAACTGTGGAATCCACTTGGCGGGCACGAAGGACGAGACTTCAATCTCATCCACGCCACAGTCACTCAACATGTCGATGAAGGCCACTTTCGTATCGGTCGAAACTCGCACCTTTTCATGCTGCAGTCCGTCGCGCGGTCCAACTTCAGTGATACGCACGCCGTTCACGAGCGTCGCTCCTCGCGCGCCGCCCGACGGAACAGCCAGACCGCGAAGGCGCTGACGGCGAGTGTGAGCACGGCTGCCGCGGCGAACAGCATCACATCCGGCGTGATCGCCCACTCATCGGGAACGACCGGAAGCGCACTGCCACTCTCCGACTGCACGGCGGCGATCCGCATCATGCTGCGCTTCCTGCGCCTACCACGGGGAGAGAACGCAGCGATGCCTGCACTGTGGCGTGCAGCAACTGACCATCACAGAGCGTGCAGAGTCTCGTATCGGGAGCTGTGTATGCCTGCCGAATCGTCGCAAACCCGATCACGGCGGAGCCGAGCATGGGACTCACCGTGCTGCTCGTGATGACGCCGATCTCATCACCGACACCTCCATCCGCACTTGGAACGAACAGCTGCGATCCCTCCACGGGAAACGCTCCCTCGTCCACTCGGAGCGCACACACGACTTGCTTCGGCTTTCCAAGGCTCTGCATTCGTGCGACCACTTCCTGCCCGAGGTAGCAGCCCTTGGTCATGGACACACGAGATGCGATCACGCCCGTCTCGTGCGGAAGCGCTGCGCAGCCAAAGTCGATCTCGAACATCGGCTCGCCCGCCTCGATGCGTGCGATATTCATCGCGAGCCACCCGCCAACGCGTGCGCGGGGTACTCCACCCGCAGCGACATCATGGAGGCTCGTCCACGCATCCCACACACGCGGCGCATCTGACGCTGCAAGTGACAGTTCGATTCCAACGGTGCCGAGCGTGTCACATCGCGTCAGTACCGCAGGGACACCCGCGATCTTCGCCTCCGCGCATGCGCCATCGCACGCGAGCTTTTCGAGCGAATCGGCATCGACTGCGCAGTCTGCGAGCAACGCGAGCGCCTGCGGCCCATGGACTGCGATTCGGTACAGCGACGGACTGGCATCCACGATCTGAACATCTTCGCTGAACAGGAATGCGCTGAGCGAGGTAACCGTCGCGGCTGCGACAGCCCTCGGAAGATCGATGATGATGCGGTCGGATGCAGCCGAGAGCAGCATGTCCGCTTCGATACGCCCCTTTCGATTGAGCCAGAATGAACGCACGCTTCGACCGGGTTGAAGTGCACGGACATCCTGCGTGATCATGCGCTGCAGAAAGTCGATGCGTTCCGCTCCGCGCACTTCGATCGTTCCACGCTGCGGCAGGTCAAAGATCGCAGCACCACGACGGATCGCCGCATACTCGGTCTCCACGCTGTCGCACACCGCGAGCACTTCAGCCGCACTGCCCCACGCAATCCATCCGGTGCTCGAACTTCGCGCCGCCGCACCCTCGCCGCGCGCTGCGTTCACGGCGGCAGTACGGCGCCCAGTCTCCCGCGCGGCGACCGCATCATGGCGACTTCGCAGCGGAGACTCGACGAGAAAGGACGGCGCACTCACGGGGAAATCATAGACTCGCGGCATGAAGATCGACCTGCTCAAGCGGCTGTGTGAGACCCCTGGTGTTCCTGGACATGAGGAGCGCGTCCGCGCGCTCGTGCAACGGGAGATTCGCGGGCTCTTCGACACGACAAAAGTTGATGCGATGGGATCGCTCATCTGCACGCGCCGTCCGACGCGCCCCAAGCGCGGCACCACGCCACAGCGTGTGCTCGTGGCGGCGCACATGGACGAGATCGGCTTCTATGTGCGGCACGTCGATGACCAGGGCAACATCTGGCTGAACCCTGCGGGCGGCTTCGATCCGCGCAATCTCTTTTCACGACGCGTTCTCGTCGTGACCGAACGCGGCGACTTCCGCGGAGTACTGAACCCAGGTGGGAAACCGATTCACATTTCAAGCGATGCAGACCGTAGCAAGGTTCCTGGAACCGAGGAGTTCTTCATCGACCTCGGCATGGATGCCGCCGAGGTGCGCAAGAGCGTTCAGGTCGGCGATTGGGTGGTGATGGATGAACCATTCCTTGAAACTCCGAAGAAGGTGGTATCCAAGGCGCTCGACAATCGCATGGCCGTGTTCGTCGCCATCGAGGCGATCCGCAAGATCGCGCGTGGCCGTGGCGGGCATCGGTGCGAGATCATCGTCGCGTTCACGACGCAGGAGGAAGTCGGACTTCGCGGCGCTCAGGTTGCCGCGAACACCGCGGGCGCGCAGGTTGGAATCGGTCTCGATGTGAACCTCGCATGCGATACGCCCGGGGTACCCGAGAATCAGCGGGTGACCAAGCAGGGACTTGGCGTTGCGCTCATGGTGCAGGACTCGTCGATGATTTCGGACTCGGAACTCGTCAACCAGTGCTCTGCGTTGGCGCGTCGACATCGCATTCCACACCAGCGCGCCGTGCTTCCGCGTGGCGGCCAAGATGCGGGTGCGATCCAGCGGGCGGGCAGCGGTGCGCGTTGCATCGCGCTCGGGCCCGGTACTCGATACATCCACACCGTCACGGAGATGATCGACAAGGGTGATCTCGAAGCGACGATCGATCTGCTGGCTGTGCTGCTTGGCGAACTTTGAACTCAGCTCTCACTCGCGTGGCGGCGAGCACAGCGGTCCCCAGTCGTCGACATACCCGTGGTCAATGATCACTTGCAAGAGTGCGGGCAGCAGTTGCTGCAGAAGCCACGCGGAGCGATCGACCGCAATCCGATTCTGCGCGCCGCCATAGGTTGCTGCGCCGAGGGTCAACTGCTGTGCGGTGAGCCCGCTGCGCCAGAGCGATCCAGCAAGGAACGAAGTCGGATCAGTTGGCACCGCGTTCTCCGCATCTGATGCCCCATACATACCGAGAGCCGCTGCGAGATAGGGATCCGTCCACATCGGGGCAGCGCGATCGCGCAGCGTCGGCAAGAGCGCACGCAGCAGTCCATCGCGGTCCCATTCAATCGCCTGCCTCGCGAAGGAATCCGTCGCTTCACGGATCGGTAGCGGTGCGTGCAGTACCGCGCTCCAACGCGCAAACAATGATCCAGCAGCCGCCCACCACTCGAGGAGCTGCGTATCCCGTTCGTTCTGCCCACGTGACTCCGCAGCCGCCATCCACGACAGCGCACGATGCACACGAATGCGAATGTCCTCGTACAAGTGCGCCTGCGCATAGAAGTCTCGGCGCTGCTTCCAGAGCGCACGGATCGCCTCGGCGCCCATCGGAGCAAGCGCAGTCGGGAGCGGAATCTCCTCGCGCTTCGGCAGCGGCGTGCTCATCGCACAGCCACCTCGATTTCATGTTCGAGTCGCTCCCGCAGCGGATACCAGCGCCGAACAACCCACCAGCCACCCGCCGCCGCGACGCATCCTGCTCCGACATTGACCGCACCCAGTGCGGCAGCATGCAGCGGACTTTCGCGCGCAATCTCGGCCATCTCGACGGCAAGGCTACTCACGGTGGTCAGACCGCCGCACAGTCCGAGCAGGATGAGACGATCCAGATGCGCTCGCAGCGCGGGATGCGTCACTGGCTTGCCGCTCTCGACCTGTGAAATCAAGGCCCGCGCGGCACACGCGGCCACGGCACTGCCCAAGACATTGCATATCGTCGTTGCGGCCCACGCGGGGAACGCTGCATGTTCGACAGCGAGGACAACTGCAGCTCGCGCTGCACATCCCACCGATCCGCCCGCGATGATGACGAGTGCATCGAAAGCTGCCATGCGCTGCCAACCGCCGCGTGCAACGATCGTGGGTGCTGCGGCTGTTGCTGCCATGCCGGCACCAGCGGCTGCAAACGGTGCGGCAACGGTCGTCGTCAGGCCAAGCAAGACCGCCGACTTGCGCCGCTTTGCGATCCACAACGCGGCGATGTCAAGCGCCATGGCACTGAAGGATGTGAATCCACCAAACAGACCGACAAGCAGCAGCGCTTGCCACCACTCGGCAACATGCGCTGCCGCAACCGCGCCGGCCGCTGCACTTCCAAGCACATTGATGAGGGCGATCCCTTGCCACTTCGGAATTCCCGCAGTCGCAAACGCATCACGCACCAGCACACGGAGCACGCATCCCACGCTGCCTCCAACCGCCGCCAGTCCGATGACACTCGCACCATCCATGCGCGCGCAGTATGGCAGGTATCACCGCGAGGCGTCAGGTCGAGAAGTACTTCGCCTGCGGGTGGTGAACGATGATCGCGCTCGTGGACTGCTCGGGATCGATCTGGAAGTTCTCCGTCAGCACGCAGCCGATGCGCTCAGGCCGCAGGAGTCGAAAGAGCTTTTCCTGATCCGCCATATCGGGACACGCGGGGTAGCCGAACGAGAAGCGGCTACCGCGATAACGCTGCTGGAACAGGCGTTCCACCTGCGGGTCATCCTCATGCGCGAAGCCGAGTTCCGCACGCACACGCTTGTGCCACATTTCTGCGAGTGCCTCGGCGCACTCCACACCCATCCCATGCAGATAGAGGTATTCCGTGTACTGATTGCGCTCAAAGAGCGATCGCGCTCGATGGCTCGCTTCCGATCCCATGGTCACACACGAAAGACCAAGCACATCCTTCTGTCCCGACGAGACGGGACGGAAGAAGTCGCTGATGCAGATCTTGCGCCCCGACTTCTGCCGCGGGAAAGTGAAACGCTCGACTTCGCGGTCACGCTCCTCAGGGTCGTAGACGATGAGATCGTTGCCTTCGCTGTTGCACGGGAAGTATCCCCACACAACGCCAGGGCGGAGAATCTTCTCGCGTCGGCACTCCTCGCGCAGGCGACCAAGAATCGGTTCGACGTCTTCCGCGATGTGCCGTTCGTAAGCCCGGTCATCCATGTCGCCGCGGCGGAACCCCCACTGTCCGCGGAACAGCGCCGTCTTATTGATGTAGGGATAAATCAGGTCGAGATCGATTCCCTCGGCGAGCCGCGACCCGAAAAATGGAGGATCGGGGATCGAATGGTCCTGCCGCAGCGCTGATTCGCTTTCGCCACCGCTGCCCGTCGTGTCGGGGAACGCTTCCGCACCATCACCCGCGGATGAACTGCTTCCCGTCGAGCCCGCACCCTCCGCGGTCGCAGCCGCGCGCAGTGCCGTCGCCTTCGCGCGCGCCTCCACGCTTGCACGCTTCGCGATGCGCCCATCGATCTCCTGCTCGATCGTCGCGAGCGTTCCATCGGCCATGGCTTCGCACACGGCAAGGCCTTCGAATGCGTCACGGCCGTAGTAGAGCGACCCGCGATAGACCTTCCGCAGGTGTCCCTCCGCGTAGTGCCGTGTGAGCGCAGCACCACCGAGCAGCACCGGCACCTCAATCTCCATGCGGTTCATCTCGCGAAGATTCTCTTCCATCACCGTCACACTCTTCACGAGGAGACCACTCATGCCGATGGCGTCCGCGCGAGTGGCTCGCCATGCATCCACGATCTGTGTGAGGCTCTGCTTGATGCCGATATTGTGAACCTTGAAGCCATTGTTCGAGAGGATGATGTCCACAAGGTTCTTCCCGATGTCGTGCACATCACCTGCGACTGTTGCGAGCACGATCGAGCCCTTTGGCTTCACATCGGCGCCGACTCGCTCCATGTGCGGCTGCAGGTGTGCGACCGCCTTCTTCATCACGGACGCACTCTGCAACACGAAGGGCAACTGCATCCGCCCTGCGCCGAAGAGTTCACCGACCGTCTTCATGCCAACGAGCAGGTAATCGTTGATGATGGCGAGCGGCGAGTGCACCTGCAATGCATCGTCGAGGGTCCCTTCCAGATTTCGATCGTTGCCGTCGATGATGTGACGCTGCAGACGCTCCTCGAGCGAGAGCGTCTCCGCCGCGACTACTGGCGCGGTCGCAGCGCCGTCGGGGAAGAGCGAGATGAAGTGCAAGAGCGGATCGAAACTCTCTGGCTGTCCTTCCGGGCGACGAATGCCCCGACGATCGAAGATGAGCCACTGCGCCGCCTGCCAGTGCTCGGGGTCGATCCGCGACTGCGGCATGATGCGCGAGATGTGCACGATGGCGGCGGTCAACCCGCGCGCGCGCGCCTCATGCAGGAACACGCTGTTGAGGACCGCCCGTGCCGCGGGCTTCAAACCGAAGGAGATGTTCGAGAGCCCAAGAATGATCGAGCAGCGCGGGAAGCGCTCGGAGATCAGGCGGATGCCCTCGAGCGTCTCGAGCCCGAGTCGGCGATCATCATCATTTCCGGTGGCGATCGTGAAGGTCAGCGGGTCCCACATCAGGTCACGCTCGTCCAGCCCCCACTGACGCGTGAACAGGTCGTGGATGCGCTCGGCGATCTGCAACTTGCGCTCGGCCGTCTTTGCCATGCCAGCCTGCGGATCCTCGTCGATCGTCAATGCCACACATGCTGCGCCGTAGCGTTTCAGCAGCGGGCAAATGCGATTCATCCGCTCCTCGCCATCCTCCAAATTGATCGAGTTCACGATGCATCGCCCTGGCGCATGTTGAAGTCCCGCCTCGATCACATCCGCCTGCGTCGAATCGATCATCAGCGGCGCATTCACCTGACGCGCAAAGCGCGCAACCACCTCGCTCATGTCCCGAACACCGTCACGCCCCACAAAGTCCACGCAGACATCGAGTACCTGCGCGCCATCCTGCAGTTCCTCCTTGCCCATGGCAACGAGTCCATCCCAGTCCTCCGCATCAAGCAGCGTCTTGAACTTGCGGGAACCGTTCGCGTTCGTCCGCTCTGCAACGATGAGGAACGAGTTCTCCTGACGAAAGTCCACTTGCCCGTACAGGCTCGAGCACGCCGCAGGCGCATCGGCAGGTGCTCGCGCCGGACGCTGCGTTCCCCACGGCACCAACTCGCGCAGCGCGGCGATGTGCGTAGGAGTCGTTCCGCAGCAGCCACCCACGATCCCTGCTCCGAGTTCTTCGGTGAATCTCCGGACGGCGGTCGCAAAGTCCGCTGCCTGCAGCGGGTACTCGGTTCGCCCCTCCACCAGCACCGGCAGCCCTGCATTGGGAATCACTGAAAACGGCCTGTTCCACTGCTTGCTGAGCGCCACCAAATGCGGCGTCATCTCCACGGGTCCTGTTGCGCAGTTGAGGCCGAGCGATGCAATCGGCAGCGGTGCGAGCGCATTCATGACGGCCTGAATGTCTGAACCGAGCAGCATGGTGCCCGTGGTCTCCATCGTGACCGAGACAAGCACGGGGATGTCGCGCTCGGTCTTGCCGGACGCCTGAAGTGCTTCGAGGCACGCAGTGACCGCGCACTTGATCTGCAGCAGATCTTGGCAGGTCTCGATCATGAGGCAATCCACACCGCCATCAATCAGCCCGAGAGCTTGCTCGCGGTAGGAATCGAGCATCGCCTCCCACTTGGTTTGCCCGAGTGTGATGAGCTTCGTGCCAGGACCAATCGACCCTGCGACAAAGCGTGGTCGCCCTGGCTCGGCGTAGCGCTCGCACGCAGCCCGCGCGATTCGTGCTGCACGCACATTCAGGTCCCGCGTCCACGCCACCATCTCCGCATCGAACTCAGCCCCCACGAGTTTGTTTGACCCGAACGAGTCTGTTTCCACAACATCCGCTCCGGCAGCGAGGAACGACTCGTGGATCCGCTGGATCAGGTCTGGCCTTGAGCGGACAAGGATGTCCGTGCAGTTGTCGCGCCCGAGATAGTCGGCAGGCGTGCAGTCCGCGCAGGAGTGGATGGACGTGCCCATCGCCCCGTCGAAGACGAGCGTTCGCGCATCGAGATTCGCCAGAAATGTGCTTGGCACAGCCAAAGAGTAGCAGTGTCTTGCGATGCCTTCAACCGTTCATCCGGATAAACGGATGAATGGAACCTCATTGGGAGTCGCCGCAACGCCTGTGGCTTACCCTCTGCATCACTGCCTCCCATGTGTTCCGCCGCGCCCTACTGCCTGCTTTCGAGCGCCGCACTGCTTTTATCGCTCCTGTTCGGGTGCACCCCACAGCCAAAGGCACCACCGCAAAGCCACGCGTCCCCGCATCGGACGAATCCCCCCACCGAAGAGTCCAATGCACTCCTGCAGGCGGAGACATTCGATCAGGTGTGGACCATCATTCGCGATACCCACCCCGATCCCTCCATCAATCAGGGGTCCTGGAACGAGGCGCGCCTGATGTTTCGTGAGCGCGCCATCGCCGCGACAACACTGGAGTCGTTCCGAACAACGCTCCAGGACATGATGGAGACGCTTGGCGACAGTCACTTCGCGATCATTCCCCTCGCGGTAGCTGGAAGTGGATCCGCCATCGGTGGTTGGTCAGGAATGACAGTGCAAGTGCTCGATGGCAGTCCGATCGTCACGAGTGTGCTGCCTGGCAGCCCGGCCGCTGCGGCCGGTATTCGACCTGGTTGGCGCATACTGCGAAGCGAAGGCGACTCGGTCGATGATCTGCTTGCAGAAATACCGCAGCCGCGTACCGCACTCGAACGCAGCATGCGTGACCGCGTCGTGAACGGGTTTCTGCAGGGCCGCCCGGGCATGAGCCCCGAAATGGAATTCGTCGACACGATCGGCGTCGCCCACACCGCACGATTCACTTTCGATGAGCCGCCTGGGAAGGTCGTGACGCTCGGCAACCTTCCACCGATGCCCGCCTCATTCAGTGCGCGCATGCTGGAGAACGCGGAAGTGGCGGCTCTCGGCGTCGATCCTGCGCGGGTCGGCCGAGTTGGGCTGCTGACGTTCACAATCTGGATGCCCGCGCTCGCACCGCAGATTGATGCGGCATTGTTTGGCTTCCGTGACGTCGACGCGCTTGTCATCGACCTGCGCGGAAATCCGGGCGGTATCGCCCTGATGGTCAGT
>Ga0172373_10001497_pt1 | contig 37814 bp, 30 predicted proteins | sample Lak10m_2_FD_114546 | JGI IMG/M metagenome (GOLD analysis project Ga0172373, IMG submission 114546) | Freshwater microbial communities from Kabuno Bay, South-Kivu, Congo - kab_092012_10m | ecosystem: Environmental > Aquatic > Freshwater > Lake | place: Democratic Republic of the Congo... | reverse complement strand
CCTTACCATCGTCGCGCAGAATGACCTGCAGTATGTGGGGATCGAAGACCCGAGTCCGGCGGGTACGGAAGGCGAACCCCAACCTGACCACCGAACAGCAAATCGTCACGGAACCGGGGCTGGATAGCAGCGACCCGCTGAGTTACGGCTGGGGCTGGTGGTGGTTCTCCAACATCGAGTTCCGCGACGAGAAGGTGGCGCTGTACGCGACCTACCTGCCGGCTGGCACGTATGAGTATGTGTACAGCATCCGCGCTGGCCTGCCGGGAACGTACAACGTCATCCCGCCAACGGGCTACGAGTTCTACTTCCCCGAAGTCTACGGGCGTGGGGCGGGCAGCGTGTTCACGGTGCTGCCGTCGTAGGATTTACCTGATCGTTTTGTAGCGCAAAGGGGGAGCAAATGCTCCTCCTTTTGCATTCAAAACCTCGAACATCATTTTCTTTCGTAGGGACATGGCCTGCCATGTCCGCTGCACACAGGCGGACAACACAGGTGTTGTCCCTACGAAAGAACGTTTCTACCGATTTTATATGCGACGAATGCGGGGCTATTGCTTTGCCTTCGGGTAGGAAAAACGTTATGTCATATGCTTCTCTATTTCGGTCTATACTGGGAATGTGCAGCGACAGATAACCCCTAGAGGATAGGCGATGGCAGCAACCGCAGGCCAGAACCGCTTTGGCCCTTACATTGTGCAGGAAAAACTCGGTGGTGGCGGGATGGCGGTGGTCTACCGCGCCCTGCGCGAGGACACGGGTGCGACGGTGGCGCTCAAGATTCTACGTGCGTCACTGGCGGAACAGCCTGCGGTGGTGGAACGATTCCGGCAGGAAGCCGAAATCGCCCGCCGTTTACACCATCCGCATATTGTGACAGTGAACAGCTTCGGCGCGTTTCGTGGGCGCTACTTTTTGGAGATGGAATACCTGCCCGGTGGCACGCTGGCGGCACGGTTTAGCGCCCCGGCGGATATTCACGCGCAGGAAGTGGTGCGCTTGCTGCGCGGGGTGGCCGGTGCGCTGGATTATGCCCATCATCAGGGCGTGATTCACCGCGATATTAAACTGGAAAACATTCTGCTGAACAAGCGCGGTGATGCGGCGCTTTCGGACTTCGGCATCGCTCGCATCCTCGACGCCGATGGCACCCGGTTGACGGTGACAGGCGGCGTGGTGGGGACGCCGCTGTACCTGTCGCCGGAGCAGGCGCGGGGCGCGTCTGACCTCGATTTTCGCTCGGATTTATATTCGATGGGCGTGATCGCTTACGCGCTGGCGGTCGGGCGTTTCCCGTTCAACGGCAGCACACCGCTGGCGATTCTGCATCAGCATGTGGCAGAGCCGCCGCCGTTGCCTAGCAGCTTGAATCCGGCGCTGCCCAAATCCCTCGATCCGGTGCTGCTCAAATCCCTCTCCAAGCACCCGTCGGATCGTTACGGGTCGGCGGATACGTTTGTGGAAGCGTTTGCTCGCGCCTGTGCGGATGAGGTCATCCAGCAGACGCATATTGACCTATGGAGCGATCATGTTGGAGTGGCGCGGCCTGCGCCGGTGGTGGCGGTATCGCACACCGAAAGCGCCGATTCGCTGTATCAGAAGGCCGCCGCGATTGCCCCTAGCAACCGCGACGAGGCGATCCGGTTGCTCAAGTTGGCGCTGGAACTGGAACCGCTGCACAGCAAGGCCAACCGCCTGCACTTCCAACTGGAAGGCGCGAAGCCGTTCGTGCAGGAAGCGCGCACCCCGCCGCAGCAAGCGCGTTCCAGCGAGGATTTAGAGCCGCTAAAGAAAGTGAAGAAACAGAAGCAGCGCAGTCTGTGGTCGAATGTCGGCTGTCTGGCGGGGATTTTGCTGAGTTTGACCTCGCTCTTTTTCGTGCTGAGTTTCACCGGCTCACCGATTGCCGGCGTGATTGCCAATATGCTGCAAGGCCGCCGTGCGGTGACGGATATTCAGGGGACTCCGGTGCGCGATATTCCGAATGTGGTGTTGACCGTTGAACCGGCGCAGTCCAAACCGATGATGATGAACGACCAACTGGGCGACACACTCGACAACGGCATCGAGCATGAGTACAGCTTCCGCGCCGAACGGGGTACTGAAGTCGTGGTCGGGCTGTGGTTCTTGTCGCCTACCGCGAATAAGGTGGCGAAGAATGTGGCGGTGATCGCGCCGGATGGGTCGGACTGGAGCAGCCTTTGCCAGCGGGATCGCATCATGGCGGCGGAAGATACCAATGTGGCGTTCACCTGCCAGATCAACCAGTCCGGCATCTGGAAACTGCGAATATTCGGGATTGATGGCGAGAGTACGGGCGCGTATTTCGTCTCGGTCACGAAGATGTGATGGTAGATTTTCATCGTAGCAAAGGATACCTACAAACATGGCGCAGTCGTTTCGCAAAGTGGTGGTGACGGGGGGTAGCGGCAAGGCTGGGCGGGCGGTGGTGGCTGACCTGCTCGAAAAAGGCTATGACGTGCTGAATGTGGATATTGTGCCGCCCGTCAAGCGCAACTCGGAATTCACGCAGATTGACCTGACGAATCTGGGGCATACGGTGGAAATCCTGCGGGGGGCGGATGCGGTGGTGCATCTGGCGGCGATTCCTGCGCCGGGACTCGCCAGCGACCAGAAAACGTTCGAGACGAACACCCTCAGCACCTATAACGTGTTCTCGGCGGCGGCTATCCTCAAGCTGAAGCGTGTGGTGTCGGCCTCCAGCGAAACCACGCTCGGCTTGCCGTTCGATGACCCATTCCCGCACTACGCGCCGATTGACGAGGCGCACCCGCTGTATCCGCAGTCCTCATACGCGCTCTCGAAAGTGGTGGGCGAACAGATGGCGAACCACTTCAGCCGCTGGAGTGGCATCCCCATCGTCAGCCTGCGCTTCTCGAACATCATGGAGCCGCATGATTACGAACGCTTCGAGTCGTGGCAGAATGACCCGCTGGTTCGCAAGTGGAATCTGTGGAGCTATGTGGATGCCCGCGATATTGCCCAGAGCTGCCGCTTGGCGTTCGAGGCCGATGTCAGCGGCAGCCCGTCGTATATCATCGCGTCGGCGGATAGCGTGATGCGCCGCACCAACGCTGATTTGATGGCGGAAGTGTTCCCCGGCGTGCCGCTGAAGGCCGGCGTGGGCGATCATGACACGCTGCTGGCGGTGGACAAGGCGCGTCAGGAGTTGGGCTACAACCCCGGACGCTGGTGGCGCTGAGCGTTCCCGTTTGATGGCGCGAATCGCTAATTTGTTCTATTCTGGGTACTCCCACACGATCATGATGGAGCACCCTTATGACCGGATCAGTACTATCACGACTGGCTTTGAACCGCGCCCTGCTGGAACGCCAACTGCTGCTGCGCCGCGCCACGCTGGGGGTTGCAGCGGCGGTTGAACACCTTGTTGGTTTGCAAGCGCAGGTCGTGAACCCTCCTTATATTGGATTATGGACTCGTCTTGAAGCGTTTGAACGCGCCCTGCTGACCCGTTCGATGGAAGAACGGCAAGTTGTGCGTGCGGCGCTCATGCGTTCCACGCTGCATCTGTTCAGCGCGGACGATTTCCTGCGCTTTCGCAGCACGCTTCAACCGGCGCTGACCAAAGGGCTGAACAGTTTTCACGGGCGCAACATTCGCGGCATGGAAGTTGAACGGATTGTGGAGGCTGGCCGGGCTGCACTGGCAGCAACTCCGCAGTCGTTTTCCGCGTTGCATCCCTTGCTGCTGCAATTGGAACCCGATCGCCTTAAAGACGCGCTGGATTATACGGTACGCACCTATTTGCCGCTGGTACAGGTGTTTCCAGCGGGGAGTTGGAAGAAGGGCGGCAGTCCGGCTTATGCGCTGACCGAACAGTATCTGGGGCGGGCGGTGGATGCAGAAACGGCGGTTGGAGCCTTGTTCCGGCGCTATCTCGCCGCTTTTGGCCCCGCCTCGGTCATGGATTTTCAGACGTGGAGTGGGATGAGCAAATTGAGCGAGGCGGTTGAACCGCTGCGCGGTGAACTGCGCATGTTTCGGGATGAGCAGCGCGTGGAACTGTTCGATCTGCCGGATGCGCCATTACCCGCAGGGGATATACCGGCACCGGTGCGCTTTCTGCCGGAGTATGACAATCTGCTGATCGGACACGCGGATCGCACGCGCATCCTTTCGGATGTGTACCGCAATAAGGTATTTCTCACGGCGGGACGGGTGCGCTCGGTGATTCTGGTGGATGGTTTCGTGCGCGGCGCGTGGAAATCCGATCTTCAGAAAGGGACGGCTATCTTGACGATTGAGCCGTTCGAGTCCCTGTCGTCAGGCCAGCAGGATGCTCTGGCGCAGGAAGGCGAACGGCTACTGCGTTTTATCGAAGACGGCGCGAAAGCCTTCGAGGTGCGTTTCGCGCCGGTTGCCTAGTCGCGCAGATGCTCGATGAGGTTGGCGTTCACCGCGTCCGCCTCGTCGTGCTGTACCCAGTGAGTCGCCTTCGGGAAGAACACCACGCGCCCCTCCTCGCACATATCCAGACTTGGCTGTGCCAGCGATTTATCCAGCGCCACATCGCGTTCGCCCCACAGGATAAGCGTGGGGACGCGCACGCGGGGTGCGGTCTGCTGCGCGGTTTCTTTGGGCGGGCGCAGCGACATGAAAGTGCGCCCTGCGGCACGATACCAGTTCAGCATGGCGGTGATTGCGCCCGGTTGCGTCCATGCGCGGCGGTATTCGACCAAATCTTCCTCGCTGAACGAATTGTGTTTGCTGCTGCTGAGCAGCACCCGTTCGATGCCGCCTGCGTTCATCGCGCCCAGCATGGCATCGGGCAGTTTGGGAATCTGGAAAAAGAAGATGTACCAGCTTTTGAACAACTGCGCGATGTTGCCGGACTGGTAGGCTTTGCCCATCAGCGTGGGGTAGGGGACGTTCAGAATCGCCATCTTCTTGATGCGCTCCGGGAACAGCGTTGCTGTCCACCACGACACCGCCGCGCCCCAATCATGCCCCACCAGATAGGTTTGCGCATAGCCGAGCGCGTCCATCAGGCCGGTGACATCCTTCGCCAGTATGGTGAGGTCGTAGTTTTCGATTCCGGCGGGTTTCTCGCTCAGGTTGTAGCCGCGCTGGTCGGGGACGATGACGCGATAGCCGTGTTCCGCCAGAAAATTGATCTGGTTGTGCCAACCGTACCAGAATTCGGGGAAGCCGTGCAGCAGAATGACGGGTTGCCCATCCTGCGGGCCAGCCAGTACCACATGCAGGCGCACGCCGTTGGTGAGGATGGTTTGGTGGTCGTAGGCGATCATAGGTTTCCTTTTTCCTTTTTCCTAGTTATAAGGACGTTGTTCGTCTACTGATGGGAGTATTTCGTAATGTCGTAGATTTAGGGTGTAAAGTGGAACATTGAGGCGTACTGCTACTGAAGCTATGAGTACATCTGACCATTCGATACGATGACTCAAAGTGAAATGAGCAAATTGCCGCATAGCCCAAAGATTATCATCGGGTTCTGGATGTTCAATCGGAAATCCATTTAAGAATCGGATAATCCGATCACGTTCGGTTTTATTTTGTGACCCTTCTACACATTCCATCCATACAATCGGTGTTATGGCTAGGTGAAGGGTACGAATGGAATAAGCCCAGTTGATGGCTGATTGATTTTTTCGCAGCAAATCAATCATGATGCTCGTGTCGAGAATACCGTCAACCATTTTTGCTGCGTCTTTCATTGCGCTGACGGCGTTGTTCGGTCAGCCACGCAACTGGGTTTTGCATATCGGCGCGATTTTCCCAGATGCCAATCGCGTCCGATTGCAACACATCACCCATCGTGCTGTTGCGCGTGCCGTAGGCGGACATCCCCTGAAGCAGCGCGTCTAGTTCGCTATCCGGCTGATCGGTTGTCTCGCTTTGGATTGGCTCAATCACCACGCGCACCCGCTGACCGGGAACGATTTGACCGGGTGGGTAATGCAGTACCAGCGTGCCATCTTCTGTGACAGTTTGCTCAATCACCAGCATATCGCTCATGGTCTACGCTCCTGTATCGCGCATCCTTATTTTACACGGTATTACGATTGCCGCGCCGCCGCAACCAGCCTAGCACCTTAGGCCATGCGTGGGTGTAGGCGGTGTACAGCGGCGGGAAGGGCGCGTAATCCCATGCGCCGATGTGCCGCGTGACCACGCCCCGGAAGCCGCGCTTGAACTCGTACACGCCCCACATCGAGTCGGCCTCGGTAAAGGTGTTGGGTGCGCCCCAGAAGTCGTACACGCGATAGCCCCGCGCCTTCGCCCAGCGAATCGCTTCCCACTGGAGCAGGTAGTTGGGCATCCGTTCGCGGGATTCGTTGGAGGATGCGCCGTAGAAGTACCAGCAGGTTTGCCCGAAGTGGAACAGGATGACATGGGCAATCGCCACACCGTCCGCCTCCGCGATCAGCGGTTGCGCGAGGCCGGCCTCCATGAACGAGCGCCATGCGCGTTCGTAGTAGTCCGGCGGGCGGATGAGGAAATGGTCGCGCTCGCCGGTGGTGCGGTACAGGTCATAAAGTAGGGGTAGGTCGGCGGCGCTGCCCTGCCGCACCGTCACGCCTTTTTTCTCCGCCACGCGCACCTTGCGGCGGGTGTTCTGGCTCATGGCGGCGAGCAGGTCATCTTCGCTGGCGATCAGGTCGAGGCAGATGGTGTTGCGGAACTGCACCTGATCGGCGGAGAAGCGCCAACCGGCATCGGTGAGCGCCGTCTGCCATGTGCGCCCGTGTGCGTGTGGCGTGTCGTCGCTCTCGCCCGGAACGCCCGTCGCGGCGATCACGTCCGGGTCAACCTTGAGCCAGATTGCGCCGGAACGCCGTGCCAACGCCTGTAGCGCCGTCAGCACCTCGCGCACGGTGGCGGGGTCGTGGTCGGCTAGGGTCGGCCCTTTGGGGGCATACAGCACCTTCAGCGGCCCCACGCTGCGCACGCCCACCGAGGCCAGCGCGACTAGGGCATCCCCGCGCCGGAAAGCGAGGCGCTGCGGTTGCCAGCCGGTGGTGATGCGCTTGAACTCGCCCCATTCCCACGTTTGTAGCACATGGGGGCGGGGGAGGGCGCGCAGGGCGGCGTTCCACTGGTCGCGGTCGGTAATGGTTTCGAGGGTGAGCAAGACGCAATCCTTCCCTGAACAGGTGGGTCAAAGAAGGATTGTACACGATGTGAGGTTAGTCCTCGGTGGCTTCATCCTCGGAAATGATGAGTGGTTCGATGAATAGGTGGTCGGCTAGATCGAAACAGTGACTTTTGCTCCACATGCAGCGGCTTTTTTGCATCAGGCCGAGGTTGAAGATACGCATGATCCGCTTAAGATAAAACGTCGCACGCCTGAGATCATAAGGGTTGGTAAGTGCCATAATCAGTTGATCGTCTCCACCTTCTTTAAGAAATGAAGTTTCTAGGCCGATCTGGATGTCGCTGTCCTCATCATCTAATTTCCAGTCGGGGATGGTAAAAATCCGCATCTCTTCGCCCACACCGTCAATCGGAAAGGGCAATATCTTGCTCAGGAGTTCGCGGGTGATGTAAACATAGAATCTGGGATACTTACTGTGGAACTGCATTTCAACGGTCATCTGCATGCCGACATTGATGCGGATGAGTGGATATTTGTCTCCACCCGTCATGCAACTGACGTTCCAATAGATCATTTCGGTGCGTTTGGGCGCGGGAATCGTTTGTGTCACGTAGAATGCCAGCGCGTCCACAATTTGATCGCTATCCGGTAGCGACCTGAACTTGAGATAGTGGTTGTGATATTTTTCGCGAATATTTGGCTCGTCTTGCCGTTCGCCATCCAAATCAGAAAAATTCATGTCCGTGTAGAAGCGTTCTTGCACGGATTGAGGCATGAGATCATCGAGGGATGTTTTGCCGAACGAGAAGGTGGCGTACTGGGTGTTTCGCAGCAGTAGCCCGCTGTTTTCAAGGGCTTTGATAACGCGCTTTTCTTCGCTATCCAGATCGACTTCACCAACCACTTTGAAGCTGATTTGAGAAATATCAAATAAATTATCTGATTTCTTATGTTGAGCATAGCGTTTGACGACATCTATGCTTTGCCCAACGTAGTGTTGGCCATTCTCATGGTGCAGCACATAGATGCCGCAGACCTGACCCTTGAACAGATCACGGATGTGCGGACGCCCCTGCACGAAATGGTGTTTTTTGAAGCCGAGATTTTCCAATGCCGCATCAACTGGTGACATAAGTCTATTCCTTTCACTTATGTCTAGCATATGCGCGTTTGGGTGATCGGAGGCTAAAGCTTCACGGTGTCGCTAGTACGATTCGAGCGACTCATTCGTGTCGCTTGAGGTGGGGTCGAGGAATAGGCGGTCAGCTAGGTCGAGGCAATGGTTTTCTCCCGTTGGGCAGTAACCTTTTTGCATCAGGCCAAAGTTGAAAAAGCGCATCACCGGCTGCAAGAACAGCGTCAGGCGCATCATGTCGTAAGGGTTGACCACCACCACGCCCAGCTGGTCTTCGCCGCCGACCTTCAGCGAACAGGTCTGGATGCCGATTTCAAGTTCGTGGTCGGCATCTTCGATCTTCCAGTCCGAGAGCATGTGCAGACTCATCTTGTCGTCCACATCGTCTACCGAGAAGGGAAGTATCTGGTTGAGGAGTTCACGGGTGAGGAACACCCAGAACAGCGTTCGGTCGCCGTAGAACTTCACTTCGACGGTCATCTGTCCGCCCACGTTGAGGTGAATCACCGGCTGCATGTCGCCGCCCGTCACGCAGACTGCGCTCCAGTACGACATTTCAGTGCGTCGTGGCGAGGGGATGGTGCTGGTGACATACACCCCCAGCGCGGCGATGATGGCATCAATATCCGGGTGCATGAGCAGTTTGACGTACTGCATGTGGTAGCGCCGCCGCAAGGCGATATTGTCCTGCCGTTCACCTTCCAGATCGTCGAAATCCATATCTTCCAGCCAACGGAACTGGACTTCTCTAGGGATGATGTCATCCAGCAGGTTTTCGGTGTAGATGGGCTGATGTTCATAGACCGTCTGTTCTTCCACAAACGGCTGTTCTTCTTCGGGCGGTGGCTCATTATCGAATACAACGACTTCTTCGGGCAGCCGTGCCACTTCCACCGTTCGGGTTCCAACCTTCACTTCGTAGAAGGTCTGATCGGAGGCGGCATCGTCAAGATCAACAATGCCGACCGGATCACGCATCTTCCAGCCCTCGGCTTCGAGGTATTTTTTCGCTCGCTTGTATTCGACGCTCAACGATTCGGGACGGGCAGCTTTGAAGCTGATCTGCTGAATGTCGTAGTAGTCTTTGGCGTGTTCAGCAAAGGCTTGAATGACATCTTCGGTTTCGCCCAGAAGGTATTCGCCGTTCTGGAAGTGCAGCACATAAATGCCACACGCACCCGAACGGAACAAATCACGGATGCGGGCACGCCCCTGTACCATGAAGTGTTTTTTGAAACCGAGTGCGACCAGCGTGGCTTCGATGCCCTGCATAAACGATACCTTCTTGCCTTCAGATTCTTATAGATTCTATCGTATATAGGCTTGCTTCGCTGGTGCGTAAAGGCTCTCAGGATTCACGCCCGCGCAGCGCCAGTCGGTAGGCTGCGTAGATCAGCGGGTTGTACACGCGATCCCACGCGCCTGCGGAACGGATCACCCGCCCGCCCCAACCGCGCTTAAAGCCATAAACGCCCCACAGGCCATCAGAACGTGTTTCAAACTGTGCTTCCAGAACACTTTCGTCTTCGTCCGGGACGCCCCACAAATCGTACCAGCGGCAGCCCCGCGCTTTCGCCCATTGTATCGCTGCCCACTGCACCCCGTAGCTGCCCATGAGGTTGCGCTTGACATCGGACGACGCGCCGTAGAGATACTGGGCGCAATCGCCCGCCGTGAATACCATCACGCCTGCCAGCGGATCGCTTTCATGTTCCGCCAGAAACAGCGCGGCATGATCTGGCGCGAACAGGTCATAGGCCATGCGGTAGTAATCCGGCGCATGAACGCCGAAAGCGTTGCGCGTGCCGGTGGTTTGCATCATGCCCGTGAAGCGGTTGACTTCGGCTGCGCTGGCCTGCCGATACGCGATTTCATTTTTCAAACTCTGGCGGATTTTGCGGCGCGTCCCTTGATTCATGCGTGCCAGAATGCGCTCGTCGTCATCCGCAATATCTAGTATAACCGTTCGCGGTGGCTGAACCGTTTGCGGGCTGACCTGAAACCCCATCGCGGCGATGTCCGGCGGCGGTTCGTTTAGGTACAGCCCCGGTTCCCATTTCAGGAAAGCCGCGCCGCGCCGCTTTGCTGCCGAGTCCAGCGCCGCCCACAGCGCCGGCCACTGAGCCGGATCGGTCACGAGCGGCCCCATGCCGACATAGGCCAGCCAGCCCAAGCGGAAGGGCAGGCGGCGGTAGAGGATTTGTCCGCCGGCGGTGATGCGGTCATTTTCGACCAGCGCCACCCGTTCAGCCTGCCACCCGTAAGCGCCTTTGAGCGTCCCCCACGCGGAATATTGCAGCGCGTGGGCGCGAGAGTGGGCGCGGACGAACGCATCCCACTGTTGAGTGCCGGGGGTGATGATGGGCATAGGCTAGAACTCCTCGGATTGTTAATAGAGTATAAATGCTCAACAGGGAGTTGCAAGGATAGAGGCCGCAGATTGGAATCCAAAAATGGGGCGGCAAAGTTTTGTCATCTCATGGGCGGTATGTTAGAATAGCGCCCGTTATAAACCAAGCTGAAAGCCACATTTGCATAGCGCAATTCCGTTGGAGAATTCCTGTGCATGTGTTACTATCGTGCAGTCTGTCACAATTGACACATGCGGCTTGCTCTGGTAAGTTTCGGGCTGTGATTTGCGCCCGCATTTAAGCATCAACGAAATCCATTTTTACGGGAGTACAACTCCAATGGCAGTTGTCAATGAGTGGGCTTTCATCGGTGTGTTTTTCGCCATCGCGTGGGTGTTTCCGTTTGTCCCCATTTTTGGGGCGCGCCTGCTGGCGCCACACAAACCCAACGCGATCAAGCAATCCACCTACGAGTGTGGTGTGGAGACGGTGGGTGACACATGGGTGCAGTTCAAAGTCCAATACTACATCTATGGTTTGATCTTTCTCGTGTTCGATGTCGAAATCGTCTTTCTGTTCCCGTGGGCGTTGGCTTATAGCCAGCTGGACTTCTTCGGCTTCTTCGCGGGGCTGGTGTTTGTCTTTTTCCTTTTCGACGCGCTGGTTTATGCGTGGCGTAAAGACGCTCTGGAATGGGTTTAACAACGTGCCGGTTGCTGAGTTGAGGCGAGCGCAATGAATGACGTATGCAGCATCAATAACCTGACTCAGTGTTTGCTGGACGGCGGCGTGTCCCCCGATCTGGCGAACCTGCTCACCATTTTGGGTGGCGTGGTTCTGGTAGCCACAGTGCCGCTGGTTACGGTGATTTTCCTGATCTGGATCGAGCGTAAAATCGCGGCCCGCGTGCAAGATCGCCTCGGCCCCAACCGCGTTGGCCCCTTCGGCCTGCTTCAGTCGGTGGCGGATGCGGTCAAGATGCTCACTAAAGAAGACATCACCCCGATGGGCGCGGACAAGTTCATCTACAACCTCGCCCCGATTATCGCGTTTGCGACGGTGGTGCTGATCTGGGCGATCATCCCGTTCACCCCGCTGCACATCGGCGCGGATTTGAGCATTGGCATCCTGTACTTCGTGGCGGTGGCTTCCATCGGCACGGTCAAGATCATGATTGCAGGCTGGTCGAGCAACAACAAGTACGCGCTACTCGGCGCGTTCCGTACCATCGCGCAGTTGTTGAGCTATGAAGTGCCGCTGGTACTGTCGCTGCTCATTCCGGTCATGATCGCCGGGACGCTGGGGATGCAGGACATGGTGCGGGCGCAGGGCAGCATGTGGTTCGTGTTCATGGCGCCGGTGGCAGCGGTGATGTTCTTCATCGCCAACCTCGCTGAAACAGGCCGCGCTCCGTTTGACCTGCTGGAAGCCGAGTCCGAAATTATCGCCGGTTACAACATCGAGTATTCCGGTTTCAAGTGGGGCATGTTCATGGCGGGCGAGTTCATGCACGCCTTCACTGCCGCGCTGCTGGCCGCCGTGATCTTCCTCGGTGGTTGGTGGGGTCCGTTCGTGGAACAGGTTCCGGCACTCGGTTTCGTGTATCTGGGACTTAAGACCGCTGTGGTCTATATCTTCGGGTTGATCCTGCGTAGCACCGTGCCGCGTGTCCGCATTGACCAGCTGATGGCGCTGAACTGGAAGTGGTTGGTTCCGATTTCGGTTGCCAACGTGCTGATTACCGCACTGCTGCTGAAGGTGGTGGATGCGATTGGTCTGGCACCGCAGTCCGGTGATTTCTTCGCCCATCTGCCCCAGACGCTAGTGCTGCTGGTCGGCAATCTGGTGCTGATGTTCGGGGTGGCGACTGTCCTCCGTAATCGCGGTCGGGCGCAGCGTTTGGCCGACGAAGCGGCTCATCCGGTGGAACATGAGGATGCGCCTGTGGTTGTGGGCGCGGTGGGGCATTAAGATGCGCGGATCAGGAGCCAATTCGCTAAAGCGTAGGGTGAATACATATGTTTGAATTGAATGCCCAGTCAATTGCTTTTATCCTGTTCGCCCTGTTCAGTCTGGGCGGCGCGCTCGGTGTGGTGACGACTCGTAACCTGATCCATGCCACGCTGTATCTCATCCTGAGCTTGTTCGGTGCGGCGGGCTTCTTCGTCCTGCTCAGCGCCCCGTTCATGGCGGCGGTTCAGGTGCTGGTGTACATCGGCGCGATTGCGATTTTGATTGTGTTCGCGGTGATGCTCACGCGCAGCATGACGCGCTTGAGCGATATTTATAACAGCCAATGGTTGTTGAGCGCGATTGTCGCCGGGTTGCTGTTCGTCCTGCTGCTGGTGGGCGTCATCCTGCCGGTGTGGGGTGTGAACGGAACGCAGGCGGGTCGTGAAGTGTCGTCCATTGTGACTACTACGGTTGATCTGGGTAAGGCGCTGGTGGATCAGAACCAGTATGTGCTGCCTTTCGAGGTGGCGTCGCTGCTGCTGACGGCGGCGATGATCGGCGCGATTGTGGTTGCGCGTGACGACAAAGAATAAGCGGGACTGAGGACTGCCACAAGCAGTCGTGCCGAACGGGAGACGTGTATGGTTCCTTTGTGGATGTTTTTGGCGGTGGCAGCGGGGGTGTTTTGCATCGGCGCGTATGGTGTGTTGTCGCGTCGGAACGCCGTCGCTATCCTCATGGGCGTGGAACTGATGTTGAATGCCGTCAATATCAACCTGATTGCCTTCTGGCGCTATGTCGAGCCGTTGAACATGGCTGGGCAAGCGTTCGCCGCTTTTGTGTTCGTCATCGCGGCGGCGGAAGCTGCTGTGGGTCTGGCGATCATTATCTCGGTCTATCGCAGCCGCCGTTCCGTCATCGTCGAAGATGTGGATATGCTCAAGTGGTAGCAACCTATCCGAATGAAGGGGGCGCGCGAAAGTGCGCCCCTTCGATGTGTGGATAGATAGCGAAGGTCGGTTTTATGAACGTGAATGATCTTGTGAGTAATGTGAACTTTTTGCCGTGGCTGATCCCGGTTGGGCCGCTGTTGGCGTTCTTCGTCATCACGCTCGTCACCAACCGCGCCAAAATGGTAGTAGCCACCAGTTCGGAGTATGCCGACCACAACCACCCCGGTTACATGGGGCTGCGTGTGCCGGTGTCTTCGGTTTCGGGTCGCATCCTGAGCATCACTGTCGGCTTGAGTGGCATCATCGCAGCGTGGTTGATCTCGCTGACGGTGGTCGGGCAGGCGTTGGCGGTGGAGCATCTGGGCGAGTCGGAAGTCTTCGGCAGCACGATCCCGTGGATGGTCACAGGCATTTCTACCTTTAATATGGGCGTGCTGGTTGACCCGCTGACGACGATCATGCTCATCATGGTTCCGCTGGCCTGTACGATGATCTTCATCTACGCCATCGGGTACATGGCGGCGGATGCGCGGCAGGCGCGGTTCTTCGCGCTGATCTCGCTGTTCGCCGGCGCGATGCTCACGCTGGTGGTGGCGGATAACCTGCTGCTGCTGTTCGTGGGTTGGGAAGTGATGGGCTTGTGTTCGTACCTGCTCATCGGCTTCTGGTTCGAGAAGGAAAGCGCATACAAAGCGGCGATTAAGGCGTTCACCACAACCCGCGTGGCGGACGTGATTATGATGCTGGGTATCGTGTACCTGTACATGATGACCGGAACCCTGAGCTTCCGCGACATTCTGCATAATGAGGTAATGTTGAGCGTCCTCGCCAATACGCCTGCCGTCCTTTTCGGCGGCTTGAGCGCGGCGAGCTTGATCGGCATCTTCTTGATTATCGGTACCATCGGTAAGTCGGCGCAGTTCCCGCTGCACGTCTGGTTGCCGGACGCGATGGAAGGCCCCACACCTGTCAGCGCGATGATCCATGCGGCGGCGATGGTGTCTGCCGGTGTGTACGCCATCATCCGCATGTACCCGCTGTTTGAAGCGGGTGGCAATCCGCATCACGGGCTGCTCACGCCGCCGCTGATGTTGATGGCGGTGGTTGGCTCGTTCACCGCGTTGTTCGCCGCCACGATTGCGGTGGCACAGAACGATGTGAAGAAGGTGCTGGCCTACTCCACCATTTCGCAGCTGGGCTTCATGATGGCGGCACTGGGCATCGGCGCGTATATCGCAGCGGCCTTCCACCTGATTACCCACGCCTTCTTCAAGGCGCTCCTGTTCATGGCTTCCGGTTCGGTTATTCACGGCATGGAACACGGCGATCATCATGTGCAGCACGCGCATGGTCACGGTCATGACGATGCTGCGCACGACGCACACGCACATGACGATCATGGGCATGATGACGCGCACCACGCGCCGCACTTCGACCCGCAGGATATGCTGAACATGGGCGGTCTGCGTAAGACCATGCCTGTGACCTTCATCACCTTCCTGATTGGTGGTCTGTCGCTGGCGGGCTTCCCGCTGATTACTGCCGGTTTCTGGTCGAAAGACGAAATTCTGGCGGATGCGTGGAAGGGCTTGACCGAAGGCTTCGGCCCGCATGCGCTGGTGTTCGTGTTGCTGGCGGTGTCGGCCTTCCTGACGGCCTTCTACACCATGCGTCAGATCGGCCTGACCTTCTGGGGCGAAGCGCGCACCGAACAGGCCAAGCACGCCAATCTGGGGCAGGGCATTGTCAGCTTCACCATGACGCTGCCGCTGGTTATTCTGGCGTTCTTCGCCATCTTCGCCGGCTTCGTGGGCGTGCCGCCTACCTTCCCGATCTTCGGTTCGATCTTCTCGCCCAGCGAAAATCCCTTCTTCGAGTTCGTCAAGAACACGCTGCTGTCTGAACAGCAACCGGGTGAATTGACGTTCGCGTGGTTCCCGGTGCTGACCTCGTTCACGGTGGCGTTGGGCGGGCTGGGGTTGGGCTACCTGATGTACTGGCGCAAGCCGCTACAAGCTGGCGAAACCGACCCGATGGTGAAAATCCTCGGCGGCCTGTATCCGATCCTGAAGAACAAGTACTACATAGACGAAGTGTACGTCCGCGTGTTCGTCAAGCCTTCGCAGGTGTTCGCTTCGGTGGTGGTCGTCCGCTTCATGGATGGGCGCATCATTGACGGCATCCTGCACGGGATTGCGCGGGTCTTTATCTGGATCGGTGATTTCCTCAAACTGCTCAATATGTGGTTGATTGACGGTGTGGGCGACGGTATCCCGGAATATGTGGCGGCTTTTGGCGCCTATTTCCGCCGTTTCCAGACCGGACGTGTGCAGCAGTATCTTCTGTGGGTGGCAATCGCAGCCATTCTGATCGCGCTGGTCTTCGCGGCCTCCTCCGGGTGGCTGGTGCAGGCATCGGGCGGCTAGTCAGCATACGAAGGCGTTGACGCGGGGGAAAGCACAAACCGATCCCCCGCCACGTAACCCTTGAAGGATGTTTTTATGGCAATTTTCGGTATTGATGTCCTTACGTTTTTGGTGATTGCGCCCATTCTGTGCGCGGTCATCATGCTGCTGTTGCCCAACAACAAGTCGGTTGTGCGCTGGGCGGCGCTGGCAGTTTCGGTGGCGATTGGTGCGCTGACGGTGATAATCTTCGTCAACTACCAGAACAATCCGGTTCCCGCCGAGGGGATGAACTACGCGCTGGAAGTGAATGTGCCGTGGTTTACGCTGATCGGCGCATCGTGGCATGTGGGCATTGACGGGATCAGCGCCGCGATGGTGCTGCTGACCGGCATTCTCACCCCGCTGGCGATCCTGATTAGCTGGGAAATCGAAGAGCGCGTCAACATGCACATGGCGCTGCTGCTGTTTTTTGAAACCGGCTTGTTCGGGGTGTTCGTTGCACAGGATTTGATGGTGTTCTTCCTGTTCTACGAACTCAGCCTTGTGCCGATGTACTTCATTATCAATCAGTGGGGCGGCCCCAACCGTAAGTACGCCTCGACCAAGTTTTTTATCTACTCGATGGGCGGTTCGCTAGGGATGCTGCTGGCAACCCAGTTGATCGGCCTGACGGCGGGAACGTTCGACATTCACACCTTGACTCAGGTGTGGCCGAAGTTCGCGGGCGCGGATGGGGCGTTCCTCGGCATTCCGGTGGAAACGGTGAAGGCACTGGCCTTTGTGGGGTTCTTTGTGGCCTTCTGCATCAAGGTTCCGGTGTGGCCGTTCCATACGTGGCTGCCGGACGCGCACGGTGAAGCGCCAACAGCCGGTTCGATGCTGCTGGCCGGTGTGATGCTCAAGTTGGGCGCTTACGGCTTCCTGCGCTTGGTCATTCCGCTGTTCCCGGATGTGTGGATCGCGCCGATCAACATCCTCGGTTTCGTCGAAACCAACTGGGCGGGCATCCTCGCGTTCCTTGCGATGTTGAGCATCGTCCTCGGCGCGTTTGCGGCCTTCGGGCAGAACGACATCAAGCGTTTGGTGGCGTATAGCTCGGTGAACCACATGGGCTTCGTGGCGATGGGCATTGCGGTGGCGGCGGTGGCTTACGCGCAGAACTGGACGAACGCCAGCACCGAACACATGCAAAGCGCGATCCTCGCCACCAACGGCGCGGTGCTGCAAATGTTCAATCACGGGTTGAGTTCGGCGGCTATGTTCTTGCTGGCCGGCGGCATCTACCACAAGACTCACACCCGCGATATGACTCAGTACGGCGGTTTCTGGGTGAAGGCGCCCATTTACGGCGCGATCTTCATCTTCACCAGCATGGCAAGCCTCGGTCTGCCCGGTTTGAACGGGTTTGTGAGCGAGTTCCTTGTGGTGCGCGGCGCGTGGGGCGTGTTCACGGGCCTCACGGTGGTCGCTATGCTGGGTCTGCTGTTCACCGGTGGGTACATCCTGAAGGGCATTCGTGCGGTGTTGCACGGGCCGTTCAATATGCACTGGAAAGATTACAACCTCGAAATCGAGGTGCGCGAAGTGGTGGCGATTGCGCCGTTGCTCGTGCTTATGCTGGTTACGGGCATCATACCCAACTGGATTCTGCCCGTCATTAACGACTCGGTGATGAAGATTCTGGGCGGGTAGCATCAAAGCGCCGGGTGCTGCGGCAAGCGGTACTTGGTAAAGGAATAAGATATGGGCGAAGCATTTCAGTTTCCAATTTTGAGCGTCATCATCTTCACCCCCATTGTGGCGGCAGTCATCATGCTGCTGATTGATGGCGAGAAGCGTGACCTCATCCGGGGCATCGCCATTACGGCGGCAGCTATTATGCTGGTGCTTTCGGGCGCGGTTTACTTTGGTTATAACAACCAAGTGACCGGGCTGAAGGCTGATCTCGACCAGATCGAGCAGGATGGTGGGCAATTCAAGGCCACCGCAATGTTCCAGCGCAGTCTGGCCTTCGAGGAAAAGGTGTCGTGGGTGGACAGTCTGGGCATCGGCTACCACCTCGGCGTGGATGGACTGAACGCCCCGATGATTCTGCTCACGGGCATGGTGACGGTGGCCGGTGTGCTGATTTCGTGGCGCATAGATGATCGCACCCGCGAGTTCATGGCGTTCTTCATGTTGCTGGTGGCGGGTGTTTATGGCGTATTCCTTGCCATAGATATGTTCGTCGTGTTCTTCTTCTATGAACTGGCGATCTTCCCGATGTACCTGCTGATTGCAACGTGGGGCTGGGTTAAGTTGCGCGAATATGCCGCGATGAAACTCACGCTCTACATTCTAATCGGCTCGGTGATCGCAATGGTCGGTGTGATCGCTATGGTGCTGACGGCTAACCACTTCTTCACCAATGAAGGCGCAACCGCCTTCCAAGCGGCGAAGGATGCGGGGGTGCTGGCGGCGAATGCCAAGCCAATGAGCTTTAGCATGGTGAACCTGATGGCGGCGGGCGAGGCGGGCGCGTTCAACATCCCCGGTTATGCCGGTGTGGATGTGCTGACTTTCGCCAAGCTGTGGTTCCCGTTCATCTTCATCGGTTTCGCGGTGCTGGCAGGTGTGTTCCCCTTCCATAACTGGTCGCCAGATGGCCATGTGGCAGCGCCGACTGCGGTTTCGATGATCCATGCGGGCGTGCTGATGAAGTTGGGCGCGTATGCCGCGCTGCGTGCAGGGGTGCAACTGTTGCCAGAAGGCGCGCAGGCGCATCTGCCCTGGATTGTGTTCCTGACGCTGATTAACGTGGTGTACGGGGCGTTTATCGCCTTCCGGCAACGCGACTTCAAATACGTCATCGGGTTCTCGTCGGTCAGCCACATGGGTCTGGTGAGCATGGGCTGGGCTTCGATGAACGTGATCGGCATGACCGGCGCGGGGCTGCAAATGTTCAGTCACGGCGCGATGACGGCTCTGTTCTTCGGTTGCGTGGGTATGGTGTATGACCGCGCTCACACCCGTGACATCCCCAGCCTCGGCGGTTTCGTGAAGAAGATGCCTTGGGTGGCGGTGGCCTTTGTGATCGGCGGTTTGACCAGCATGGGCATGCCGGGGTTAAGCGGGTTCATTGCGGAGTTCCCGATCTTTCAGGGGATGTGGAACGCTTCGCCGAATATCACGCTGCAAATCGGTAGCTTCGTCCTGTCGAACTACTATTCGATCATCGTGATCCTGTCGGCACTGGCGATTGTCATCACAGCGGCCTATGTGCTGCGCGTCACCGGACAAGTGTTCTTCGGTGAGTTTGATGAGAAGAAATATTCAGATGTGGGCGACATTGCGGTGACAGACCGGATCATCTTGTTCCTGTTAGGGACGCCACTGGTCATACTCGGGATTTACCCGCCAATCATGGCTCCGATGATCGAAGCTGGCCTGCGACCCGTGTTGACCATTCTTGGTGGAGGCGCGTAAATGGGTGCTACTACGGATTTGGGCGCGGCCCTGCTGGCAATTCTGCCAGAGATTGGGCTGGCCGTCTTGGCGACCGTCGTGCTCGCCCTCGACTTGATGTGGCCGGAAAGCCGTCGGCGCAATCTGTCGGTGGTGGCTGGCGTGGGGCTACTGTTGCTGGCACTCGTGCCTCTGCTGGTGTATCCGGGTTCCCCCGCGACACCGGAAGGGCTGTACTGGGGCGGCATGGTGCGCCATGACGTGCTTTCGCAGCTTTTCAAGGTGATGATCCTTGTGGCGGCGGGCTTGACTTCACTGATGGCGGTAGATGCCAAAGGCGTTGGCCGCAAAGGTGAGTTCTATGTGGTGCTGATCGTTTCCACGCTGGGCATGACTCTCATGTCAAGCGCGGGCGATATGATTATGGCGTTCCTCGCGCTGGAAACGACTTCGATCCCGCTGTACATCCTCGCGGCCTTCAAACGCGGTGATGAACGGTCTGCCGAAAGCGGCCTGAAGTATTTCCTGTTCGGTTCGTTCGCATCGGCCATTCTGCTGTATGGCCTGAGCCTACTGTACGGGTTCACCGGACAGACCAGCCTGTACCATATCGCGCAATACCTGACCAGTGAAGCCTTCGCCAACAACCCGCTACCCGTACTGGGTACGCTGGTGATGGTGATCGTGGGCTTCGGGTTCAAGATCAGCGCGGTTCCGTTCCACTTCTGGACGCCAGATGTCTATGAAGGGGCGCCTACACCTGTCACCGCGTTCCTGAGCGTTGCCAGCAAGGCCGCCAGTTTCGCGCTACTGGTGCGCTTCCTCGTGGCGGTGTTCCCGTCGTCACTGGTGATCGGCACGCAAGAAATCCAGAACTTCTGGGTGCAGTTGTTCTCGGCTTCGGCGCTGATTTCGATGACCCTCGGTAACGTGGTGGCACTGGCGCAGCGCAACATCAAGCGCCTGCTGGCCTACTCGTCCATCGCGCAGGCCGGCTATACCCTGATCGGTATCGCCGCGATCCAGTCCACTTCGGCGGACGGTTCGGCGCAGGCGGTGGCGGCAGTCGGCTTCTATATGTTCATGTATGTGTTTACCAATATCCTCGCTTTCGCGGTTGTGATCCTGTTCAGCGAAGCGACAGGCAGCGAAACGATTGCTGATCTGGCTGGCCTCAGCCGCCGCAATCCGTTTTTGGCGCTCATGATGACCCTCGCGCTATTGTCGCTGGCAGGCGTGCCACCGGCGGCGGGTTTCTTCGGCAAGTTCTTCCTGTTTCAGGCGGCTGTGCAGTCCGGCCTGACGTGGCTGGCAATCGTGGGCGTGCTGAACGCGATTGTGGCGCTGTACTACTACCTTGTGGTCATCAAGGTGATGTACGTAGATCGCAGCCCGGATGAGGACAAGCCGATTGCGGTTTCGGGCGCTTATACGTGGGTGATGGGAATTACGGGTGTGGCGGTGCTGTTGATCGGCACAGTGGCGGCGCAACCGATTTTCGAGTGGGCGGTACGCGGCGCGGCGGCTTTGTTCGCGCTGTGATAAAGGGACGATGAGCCTGATTGGGGCGAGCCGCAGGGTTCGCCCCAATTCATGTTTATGGTTAAAAACAAACAACCTTTTTTGTTGGCAATCTGCCGTTGCTTGTGATAGAATTCCCGAACTTTAGCGATAATGACTGAACCAACACCAAAACGTATCCCAAATGTCTCCGTAGCCACCATCGCAGGTGCTGCGGGTTGTTTCATGATTGTGATTGTGGTTGGGGCGCTGATACTGGGTATTGCACTGGATCGGGCGCTGGGGTGGCGGGGGCCGTTCACAATCGGGTTGGTCGTCATCAGCGCACCGCTCAGTTTGTACCTTGTTTATCGAATGGTGATAAAGGTGTTGCGGGAGATGCAACAGCCACCGCAAGATCAACAAGACAGCGATTAGCCGTTTTAGCATGAGGAGGTCTGTCGTTGAGAAATAAAGGCATTTCTCAGAGTAGTAAGGGAGGGCCAGCATGACAACAAATCAACGAGGTTGTCTCTACGGCCTTATACTTCTGGTTTTTGGTGTGTTTGTCTGCGGCCTGCTGCCTTTTGTGTGGCTTCCCGGTGCTGGTGCAGCGGCGGCGATCCCGGTTATTCAAGTTCCGGGCGAAGTGTTGATTAAGAATTTCTTGGGTCTTGGCCCTAAGTTCAATCTCATCAACACCATGGTGGCGCTGATTATTGTTGATGTGATCGTGCTGCTCATCGCTCTCGTTGGCTACCGCGCCTCCAAGTCGTACACGAATGAAATCCCCGGACGTTTTCAGGGCTTCCTTGAAACGCTGTCGGGAGCCTTATATGGCTTCGTGAAGCAGATTAGCGGCGGACGCAATGCCCGTTCGATTTTCCCGTTGGTGGCGACGATCTTCCTGTTCCTGCTCATCGGGAACTGGATGAGCGTGATCCCCGGCGTGGAAAGTATCGGCAAGTTCCACTGCGCCCACCCGAATACCAGCGGGTATCAGGGGACGCGCATCAATGACAGCCTGTTCCAGATTCGCAACACCAAGCCGCTGAACGGCGGCGATCAGGTGACGCTGGAAATGGAACATGAATGCGAAGCGGCGCTGGCGGCGGCGACCACCGAACAGCTGATGAGCGAGGATGAGGCGGTCAACCCGTTGTTGATCCACCGCTTCCACATTACGCCCTTCGTGCGTCCGGCGGCCACTGATCTGAACCTGACGATTGCACTGGCGTTGATCTCGTTCTTCTTCATCCAGTTCTACGGCTTCAAGGAACAGGGCTTGAACTACATGCAAAAGTTCATTCCCATCCGGTCGTTGGGGAACGTGGCGAAGAACCCGATGGGCGCGATTGATCTGATCGTCGGCCCGCTGGAATTGGTTTCGGAACTGTCGAAGATCGTCAGCTTGAGCTTCCGTTTGTTCGGCAACATCTTCGCAGGTGGTATCTTGATCGCGGTCATGCTGTTCCTCGTGGGAACGGGTATTCCGATTGTGTTCTATGCGCTGGAATTGATCGTAGGTCTGGCGCAGGCGTTGGTGTTCGCAGTGCTGACTCTGGTGTTCATCTCGCAGGCGATGGAAGGCCATCACGGCGACGAGGAACACGGAGAACATGCCGAAGCTCACTAAGAGTTATCTGGACGATCTGGGCGCGACTGACGCCCACCTAACCGGTTACTAAAGCATAAGAGAGGAATGACGAAACATGCCTGAATTGACTACACTGGGTAAAGCGATTGGCGCCGGTCTGGCGATGGTTGGCGCACTCGGCCCCGGTATCGGTATCGGTCTGCTGGTGCAAGGTGCGTTGCAGGCCATTGGCCGTAACCCGGATGCTTCTGGCAACATTCAAACCAACATGATTCTCGGTATCGTGTTCGCTGAAGCCGTCGCCATTTACTGCTTGGTGGTCGCTCTCATCATCCTGTTCGTGCTTCAATAAGCGCGTAGGGGAGACACGACATGCACAAAGTTCTTACTCTGAAACGAATCGCAATAATGGGCGTGCTGGCGCTACTGCTGCTGCTGGTCGGTGTGGCCTTCGCTGCTGAAGAAGCGACTCCCGTCCCGGCTGAAGGCGCGGCTGCAACGACCGAAACTGCCGCTGCCGATACTCATGCGGTTGAAGGTGAAGCGGCTGCAACTGGCGAAGAAGCGGCTGGTGGCATCGAAGCACTCGGTCTGAACCCCGGCTACCTGCTGGCGCAGATCATCAACTTCGGCATCATCTTCTTCGCGCTGCGTGCCCTGCTGTGGAAGCCCATCCTGAACATGCTGGACTCGCGTACTGCCAAGATTCAAAAGGGTCTGGAAGACGCGGCTGTGGCAGCCAATGCCCGCCGTAACGCGGAAGTCGAAGCTGAAAAGATCGTCTCGTCGGCGCGTGCCGATGTGTCGAAGGCTGTTGAAGAAGGCCGCGTGCGTGGTGAAGATGTTCGCAAGCAGATCGTGGCTGAGGCCAACGCCGAAGCCGAAAAGATTCGTGCGGAATCTCGCAGCGCCGCCGCCGCCGAACGCGATCAGCAACTCGCTGGTCTGCGTGGTCAGGTGGCCGCCATCTCGATTGCCGCCGCGCAAAAGCTGGTGGGCGAATCGCTTGACAAGAAGCGTCAGGAAGCCCTCATCAACGAATTCTTCGCCAAAGTGCCGGACAGCGCCAAAAAGCTGGGTGGCAAGGTCGAAGTGGTCAGCGCCATGCCGCTGAGCGATGATGAAAAGGCGAAGGCCAAGAGCGAAATCGGTGCCGAAGACGTGTCGTTCGTGGTTGATCCTAGCATTCTGGGTGGCCTCGTCGTCCGTTCGGGTGATCGTGTCGTGGATGGTAGCGTCCGCAGCGGTCTGAACGATCTCGCCGGTCGTCTGAACTAAGTTTCGCAGTATAGCCACAGAGTCCACAGAGTCCGGTTTTCCGGCCTGCTGGCTCTGTGGTTTTATTTTGCGCCTGTCACAATACCCCGTTCTCATGCGAACCCCACGATAAACCATCATGACCAAAACACTTGCTGAACTGATCGCTGCTTTACCCGAATCGGCTGCGCTGGTGGGCAATCCTGATACGCGCATCACTGCGCCTGTGACCGAGTCGGATGCGGAGATTCAGCCGGGAGGGGTGTTTGTGGCGCGGCGCGGCCTGTCGGTGGATGGGCATACCTTCATTCCGCGTGCGATTGAGCGCGGCGCGGCGGTGGTGGTGGGCGAAAACGATCTGCGCGACCTGCCGGTTCCGTATGTGCGCGTGGGCAACGCGCAGGAGGCCACTGGCTATCTGGCGGCGGCCTATCATGATTATCCGTCGCGCCATCTCACGCTGATGGGCGTGACCGGCACAGACGGCAAGACCACCACCAGCACCTTACTGCACAGCATCCTCAAAGTGGCGACAGATGGCAAAGCCGGCCTGATTAGCACCGTGAGCGCCGATCTGGGCGGCGCGGAGGTGGATACTGGCCTACATGTCACCACACCGGGCGCGCCGCAGGTGCAGGCGCTGCTGGCGCAGATGCGGGCGAACGGCCTGACGCATGTGGTGCTGGAGATGACCAGTCACGGGCTGGCGCAGGGCAGGTTGAACGGCGTGGAGATAGATGGTGCGGTGCTGACCAACGTCACCCATGAGCATCTGGATTATCATGGCACGTTCGAGAACTACCGCGCTGCCAAAGGGCGCATGTTCGATATGCTGGCACGCACCTTCCGCAAGCGCAGTCAGTCCAAAATTTCGGTGGTGAATGCCGATGATCCGAGCGCCGGGTTCTTCGCGGCTTTTGCTGCCGATCGGGTGCTGCGTTACGGGCTGGAACACGAGGTGGATTTTCGCGCTGTGGATGTGACTTACGGGACGGATGCGACTCGCTTTACCGTGATTGAACGGGGCAGCCCGATCCGCGCCCACATTGAAACGGCGCTGGTGGGCGCGTTCAATGTGTACAATGTGTTGGCGGCGATCAGTGCGGCACGCGGCCTGAAGATTCCGGTGGCGGCGGTCAAGCAGGGTATTCTGAACGTGCGCGGCGTGCCGGGGCGCATGGAACGTATTGATGAAGGCCAGCCCTTCATCGCGCTTGTGGATTTCGCGCACACGCCGAACGCCCTGAAACGGGCGCTGGAAGCGGCGCGTACCATGCTCGCCCCCGGTCAGCGGTTGATCGCGGTGTTCGGCAGCGCCGGACTGCGCGACCGCGAAAAGCGGCGGTTGATGGCCGAAACTGCTGCCTGTTCAGCGGACTTTAGCATTTTCACGGCGGAAGACCCGCGCACTGAGTCGCTGGATGGCATTCTCGCGGTGATGGCGCAGGCGGCGGTTTCGCAGGGCGCGGTGGAGGGCGAGACGTTCATCCGTGTGCCGGATCGTGGCGCGGCGCTGTACCGTGCCTGCCAGATGGCACGCCCCGGTGATTTGGTGATCGCCTGCGGCAAAGGCCATGAACAGAGCATGTGTTTCGGCACAGTGGAGTATGCGTGGGATGACCGCGCTGCGTTGCGGGCGGCGCTGCGCGGCGAACCGCTGCGGACGCTGCCTACCGCTACTTAACGGGTTGGGTCAGTCTTTCCGGTTCCTCGTTCAGCGACTCGGCTACAATCGGCACTGTGAAGTGGAAACTGGTGCCTTTGCCCAGTTCGCTTTCCACCCAGATTTGCCCGCCATGCCCGACGACAATACCGCGTGTGATGGTCAGCCCCAGACCGGTGCCGGGTTGCTGGCGCGTCAGCGGGTTTTCGCTGCGGAAGTAGGGCGTGAACAGCTTGTTCAGGTCTTCCTCGCTCATGCCAATGCCCGTGTCCCGCACCTGAATGTGCAGCATCGTCCCTAAGTCCTTACCCTTCGCGTCGCGCTGGTGTTCCATCACTTCGGTGCTGATGATGATTTCCCCTTCGGGCGGCGAATACTTATAGGCGTTGCTGACCATATTGGTCATGACCTGAATCAGCCGGTTCTGGTCAGCGAGGATCAGCGGCATCCGTTCGGGCATGTCCATTGTGAGCTTTTGCGACTTGTCCTCGATCTGCTTATGCAGCGGGCGCAGGGTTTCGTTCACCACATTGCGGAAATCCACGTTGGCGAATTCCATGCGGAGCTTGTTGGTTTGCAGCTTGGTCACGTCGTTCAAGTCGCTGACCAGCGTGTTCATGCGGTCAATGTTGGAACGGATCGTGTTCAGGAAGTTGTTCTGCTGGTCGTTCATCTTGCCCACCACTCCGCTGAGGAGCAGATCGGTGAAGCCTTTCATGGAGGTCATGGGCGTTTTGAGTTCGTGCGCCACGAAGCTGACGAACTCGCTCTTGGAGTCGTTGGCGCGGGTGAGTTCGGCATAGAACTGCGCGTTGGCGATGGCGATGCTGGCATGTTCCGCCAACCGCTGCGCGAAGCTCATATCCACCAGACTCAGGCGCGGCTCTTTGTCTTTTTCGAGGATGAGGATGGCGTTGATCTCGCCGCCGGATATCATGGGGATGGTCAACTGACTGAGCGAACCGCGCAGGCTTGGCACGTAATTCGGGTCAATCTTGACATCGTTCGCCAGATCGGGCTGGCGGGTGCGCATCACGCGGCTGACGATCCCTTTTTCCAGAGGCCACAGGTTTTCGTCCGCGCCCTGCGGGAAGTCCTCCGGCAGATAGCCATATTTGGCGATAATCTGCAAATGCTGGGTGGGCGCGTCACCGACCACGATGCCCAGTGCGCCAGCTGTGGCGGCGCTGTTGGCAATCGCCCAACGCATCGTGATTTCCGCCACTTTTTGCAAGTCCAGCGAACGGTTAAGTTCCACGTCAATGCGTTCCATCGCCTGAAGTTCCGCCACGCGCTGACCGAGTTGCAGGTCGGTCATCTGGAACAGGCGGGCGTTTTCGATGGCGACGGCGGCCTGTCCTGCAAAAGTTGTCAGCAGGTCAGCGTCTTCCTTCACGTAGACGCCGCCACCCTTCTTGTTCAGCACTTCCAGCACACCGATGACCTTGTTTTGCGCCACCAGCGGCACCGCCAGCACCGCGTTCGTGCTGAAGCCACCTTTGGAGACTTCGCCGCCCCAACGGGGATCATTGGTGGCGTCGTTGACGATTACATACCGGTTGCTGGTGGCGACTTCGCCCACCAGACCTTTGTTGCGCGGGAAGCGTTTGCCCACAAGGTCTTTGCCAGAGCCGCCCACCGCGACTTTGAACTCGAAGGATTTGGGGTCATCTTCGACGTTCAACAGCAGCGAGCCGGCTTCGGCATCCAGAATTTCCACCGCGCTGCGGGTGATGAGGTCGAGCAGGTTTTCGACGTTGAGTTCGGAGGCCAACTGCTGGCTGATGGTGTTCAGGGCGGCCAACTGACGGGCACGCAGGTTAGTTTCGGCGAACAACCGCGCTTTATCGAGCGAGGTGGCTGCCAGCGCCGCGATGTCACCGAAGATTTTGTACTGATCGTCGCTGAAGGTTTTGCCGGGTTCGATATTGGCAACCGCCATTACGCCGAGCGTGGTTGTCCCTGCAATCAGCGGCACGCCCATCCACGCTTTCAGGATGGCACTCTCGTACACAATCGGGCTGTTGCGCCGCGCCATTTCCGCGCTGTAGTCGTCCGTCCGGCGTGGTAGACCTTCCCGCAGCACTTCGCTAATCAGGTCGTTCCCCATCAGCCAGCGGCGGTTTTCGCGCTGTTCAAACCGGTCTTCGTTTTCAACGAGGAAGGCGTAGTACAGCTTGTCGGTGCCGCGATCCCGCAGCGCAATGTAGAAATAGGGCGCACGCACAAGGCGATCGGTCTGGGCGAAGATCAGTTCTAGCAGGTCGTCATATTCGATGGTGAAGTTGACGGCCTGACTGACCTGACTGAGTACGTCGAGTTCGCGCACACGGCGTTCCAGCGATTCGATGGCCTGAGCGCGTTCGACAGCCAGCGCCAACTGGTTCGTCATGTTTTCGATGAAGCGCAAATCTTCAAAGACGTAAGTTCCCGGCTGGGCGCGGGATGGCGCGATGACCACGAAGCCGATCAGGTCTTCGCGTCCGCGCAGGCGGGCAATGATGAAGGTGTTGAGGATGGCGAGGCGGCTGCGTTCGGCGCGGAGTTCCGGCGGCCACGGCACACCGGGCTGCAAATACAGCAGGTCATCCGGGCTGCGCCGGAGAAGATCAACCAAATCGCTGGTTTTCTCGAAGCGCACATCGGTTTCGGGCGCGGATATGCCATAAGCCGCATAGTCGCCCGTCTGACGGCTGGACAGAAAGATGAACGTGTGCGAGGGGCTGACCGTTTCTTCCAACTGCTGACGGTAAGCGCCGATGAACTGCTCGAACTTGGTCAGCGTGGACAGGCTGCGAGCGAACCCTTCCACACGGCCTTGATAGGCGGTGCGGGTGCGGTAGTAGATGCGGTCAATTTCGCGCTGGAGGAAGGTACGCACCGGCAGGAAAAAGACCGCGATGCCGAAGATGGTGATGGCGACGATGAATTCATTCGCGCCCAACCGCAGCGTTTGATTGGTGATGAGACTGGCACCAAAGACCAGCAGGAAATACCCCACCACTAGGCCGACCAACATCAGGGTGTAGGTGATGGCCTGCGTGATGATGCGATCTGTATCCAGCGTGCGGTACTGAAGCACCGCATAGACCAGCGCCAGCGGCGGCATCAGGAAGAACGGCATGATAGCCGAGGTGTTCAACGGGATCAGGTTGCGTCCGTTAAGCTGCTGTGCCAGCGTGTTCATCATCCAGAAGATGATGGGCGCGCCGGCCAGCACCATGCCGATGAGCGTGGTGTTCGACTGGTCACGGACGGCGGGCGAAACCGCCAAGCGGCGGCGGCGGTACAGGTTGATGGACAGGATGAGTACACCGAACGCGCCCCAGAACAGGCCGATTTGCCACGTATCCGGGAACGAATAGGGCGAGGGCGGGACGAAGTACAGGAACAGGCTGACAGCGGTTAGCCCCACGCTGACCGCGAACGGCAGCACGTTCAGCACCGGATAGCGGTAGATCAGCGTGAGATTGACCGGGAAGGTGAGCGCGAGGGTACTGAGTGCCGCGCCGATGAACATGGTTCCAACCAGCCAGATCGGGATCAGCGTGTAGGTATTGTTGACATCGAACAGCCCGCCCATGAATAGGCCGAGCGTCAGACAAAAGAGTGCTGTCAGTCGGGCGGTGGGCTGGTGCGGGCGCAGATAGAGCATGACGACGCCGAGCATGACGATCAGCAGGCCGATGACCCATGGGATGACGAAATAGGTGATGAAATCGTTGCCGGGGAGTTCGCTGACCACATACGACAGGCGGCAGGTGCGCAGACCGTCCTGTTGCGGGTCACAGACGACTTGGGTATCAGTTTCGGTTGCTATGCTGCCGACCGGACGCAGGAACACCACATCAACCGTATCGCCGGGGCGGAGGGTGCTGACGATGGCGCGAAATCCGGCGCGGGCAGCGGTGCTATCCGCGTCGGGTGCTGCCAAGTCTTGCCCGTTGATGCTGAGGATACGGTCGAGCCGTTCCAACCCTGCGGTCAGCCCCGACCAATTGGGGGAGCCGATGGAACGACTGCCATCCACCACCATGTGCGGGGTGAGCATGGCGCCGAAAAAGGCCGAATTTCGCCATTGGAGGGCAGAGATCATGTAGACCGCGAAGGCCAGCAGCGTGACCACGCTGGCAATAATCATCATCCCCAACCGCATCCGGTTATAGGCTGACCGCGCTGTCGCTGCGTGCGACTGCTTGCCGTTTTCGAGAGGGCGGCTGGTGGCGACTGCGGTGCTGCTGTTCGATGCTGCTGCGCTCATCGAATCCTCCGGCATCTGCACGACTGCATTTTGTGATTGTAGCATAGGGTGTATAACAGAGCTATTGAGGGAGGTTGGTTTACCGTTTGATTTTGTGTATGGATATGACCTGAAGCGGCATTGGCGCACCGTTCTGTTATAATCGGGGAACTGAAAGCGTTACAGAAAGCGTGTGAAATATCCCATGAGCGAACCGATTCGCGTCTTGATCGCCAAGCCCGGACTCGATGGGCATGATCGCGGCGCCAAAGTCATCGCCCGCGCCCTGCGTGATGCCGGTATGGAAGTCATCTACACCGGATTGCGCCAAACGCCCGAAATGATCGCGGAGGCCGCCCTACAGGAAGATGTGGATGTCGTCGGGTTGAGCATCCTCAGCGGCGCTCACATGGCGCTAGTTCCCCGCATTCGAGAAGCTCTGAATACCAGCGATTTGAGCGATGTGGCGCTGCTGGTGGGGGGCATTATCCCGGATGAAGACATTGCTGTTTTGAAAGCGATGGGGGTCAGCGGTGTGTTCGGCCCCGGCACCAGCACCGAGGATATTGTGCTTCACATTCGCTCGCTGATGGGCGCGAAGGCCGGATGAACGACCTGCTTTCTGCGATTCTCGCGGGGGATCGGCGGGCGCTGGCACGCGGCTTGACGCAGGTTGAGAACGACAGCCCACAGGCCGCCGCCCTGCTGGATGGCCTATTCCCGTATACCGGGCGGGCGTGGGTGATTGGCATGACGGGCGCACCCGGCACGGGCAAAAGCTCGTTGGTGACGGCGCTTGCCAAAGCCTACCGCGCTCAGGGGCAAACCGTCGCCATCCTCGCAGTAGACCCGACCAGCCCTTTTACCGGCGGCGCGATTCTCGGTGATCGCATCCGTATGCGTGATCTGAGCGGCGATAAAGGCGTGTTCATTCGCAGCATGGCGACTCGTGGCAGTTTGGGTGGGCTGGCGCGGGCGACCCGTGACGCCATCCGCCTGATGGATGCCGCCGGCTTTGACCGGATTCTGGTGGAAACGGTGGGCGCAGGGCAGAGCGAAGTGGATATTGCCCGCGCTGCTTATACCACACTGGTGATTGAAGCGCCGGGGTTGGGTGATGATGTGCAGGCCATCAAAGCGGGCATTCTGGAAATCGCGGACGTGCTGGTGGTGAACAAGGCCGACCGCCCCGGCGCGGATAACACGGTTCGCGCCCTGCGCACCATGCTGGAAATCGGGCATCCCGCGTCGCGGCAGGCGATGATACGGCATCACGGGCAAATGGTGGCAGCGCCCGAAACCCCTGATGAGACCAACCTGTGGATACCGCCTGTCATCCGAACCGTTGCGATTGACGGACAAGGGGTAGACGAACTGCTGGAAGCGGTGGAAAATCATCGTACCCATCTGGCACTGGAGGGTCGGCGCACCGCGCTGGAACGCCAACAGACCGAGATTGAAGTGTACGAGCGCCTGCGCGAGGCGTTGATTCAGCGGTTGCTGGCAGAAGTGCCAGCCGATGTGATCGAAGCGATTCTGGCGCGTATCGTAGCACGGACGCTGAATCCGCAGGCGGCAGTGAAAGCCTTGTTAGACCAATATTCGCAAAAACCAAAACAAGGGGCGTGATGAATGCCCCTTGTTTTGTTATCATCGTTGTCAGGCACGGCGAAGATGCAGGGAGGATAGGGTATGTCAATCAATGGCGGGTTGGAGAAGGTTCCGGGTACGAAGTATCTGCGCGAAACGGATACGTATCCGGCAGTGGCGGCGGGTGGCGCTCACGGCAGCATTATGCTGTTTGCGGGGTCAGCCTCAAAGGTACTCTCCAGCGAGATTGCTCAGTACCTACAGGTACATATGGGCAACTACGAACGCATTGTATTTCCTAATGAGAACATCTTCATCCGGCTGAAAGAAAGTGTTCGCGGTCAGGATGTGTATCTGGTGCAGAGCATGGTGTCGCCGCTGCACGACAACTTCATGGAAATGCTGATTATGGTGGACGCCCTCAAACGCGATTCGGCGGGGCGCATCAACGTGGTCATTCCGTATATGTCCTACACGCGCTCGGACAAGAAAGACCAGCCGCGTGTGCCGATTACGGCGCGTATGGTGGCGAACATGATCGAAACCGCCGGCGCGGATCGCTACATCACGATTGACCTGCATGCCGGACAGATTCAGGGTTTTTTCGATATTCCGGGCGATGCGCTGACGGCCTTCCACCTGCTGAGTGATTACGTCCTCGACCAGAACATACCCGATCTGGTGGTGTGTTCGGCTGATCTGGGCTTCGCCAAGAAAGCGCGGAACTGGGCGGAAAAGCTGGCAACGCCGCTGGTGATGGTGGAAAAGCGCCGCCTGTTCAACACCGGACAGGCCGAGGCGCTCACGCTGATCGGCGATGTGGAAGGCAAGAACGTGCTGCTGGTGGACGACGAAGTGCTGACGGGCGGCACCATCGTCAAAGCGGTGGAGGCCATCCGCGAACGGGGCGCGAAGGATGTGTATCTGGTCTTTACGCACCCGCTGCTCAAAGATCAGGCTTATGACCGTCTGGACGGGCTGAAGCTAAAGGAAATCATCACCACCAACACCGTGCCGCTGCCGCCAGAGAAAGTGCTGCCCAACATGCGCGTCCTCTCCGTTGCGCCGCTGCTAGGCGAGGTAATCTTACGCGCTCATCAGGGGCGCAGCGTGGGCGAATTGTTCAACGAATAGCGGTATACAGCGCGGCGGTGGGCGTTTGACCGAACAGGCTCAAGTTCAGGCGCTCATCCAACCGCAGGCGTTCAAAATGCAGCAGGTCGGGCGCGTTGGTCAACAGCGCCGCCCGCCCGCCGCGTATCAGCACCCGTTCCATTTCGTGGCACAGGTCGCGGTACAATGCCTCCAGATCATCCCCGGTTTGCACCTGCCGTCCCCAAGCGAAATTAGACACCACACGGTCTATGGATTGGTCATGTAGCGGCAGCGTCCGCGCATCCCACTGGCACAGCGGCAGCGATAGCCCCGCGCTGGCGGCGTTGGCCTGCGCCGCGAGAACGGCCTGCGCTTCGATGTCCCCGCCACACGGCGCTAACCCGTTGTACGCCCCTTCAATCAAAATTGTGCCTGTGCCGCAGCACGGATCGAGCAAGCGCATACCCGCTTCCGCGCCGCACAGGTCGAGCAGGGCGGCGGCAACGGGTGGCTTAAGCGTCCCCGGACGCTGGACGTGCTGGTAAGCGCGGTCATGCAGCGGGGCAGCGGCGACGCGCAGCCCCACCACCACGCGCTCATGCTCGATAAACAGGCGCAGGTTCAAATCGGCTTGGCGGTCATCGGCGGTGGGCAACCAGCCCGCGCTGGCCTGCACAGCGGCGGCGATGACGGTTTTGATTTCTTCGGCACTGTAGTTGCGCTTGCCCACAAAACTCACGCTGACTGAAAACACAGGCGGGCTGCGCAGGGGGCGCAGGGCGGCACAATCTGCGGTGGCGCTGAAGTCCAGCGTGGCGGCACGCACGCGCAGATCGTCCAGCGCGGCGCGGGTGTGGCTGACGTTCTCCCACAGCGCGAGATCGAAATACACATCATCTACCGTTCGCAGTGTGAGCAGGGCAGGCAGCGAACCGTTGTAGTCCGCTGCCACCCGCCTGTAGCCGGTTTCTAGCACCATCGCGCCGTTCAACGCAGCGATTTCGCGGGCGCTGATGGCTTCCAGCCCGCGTGTGGTGAGGGCGAAGATGCGCGGCATCAGAAGCCTTCGCTGGTCTTGTTCAACTGCGCGAGTTCGTCCACACTCAGGCGCACATCCACCGCGCCTATGGCCTCACGCAGCTGGGCGACAGTGCGTGCGCCGATGATCGGGGCGGTGATGACCGGATTCGCCAGCATCCACGCCAGCGCGATTTGCGCCGGAGGAACGTTGTGTGCGGCGGCCTGCTCCTTCACGATGTCCAGCACCGCAAAGGCGCGGTCATCATTCGTCAACTGCTGAATGAGGCCGCTGGTGCTGCGGGTGGTGTCCTGACTGGCGCGGGATTCGCGGGTGTATTTGCCTGTCAGGAAGCCAGCCGCCAGCGGGCTGTAGGGAATGACCCCGATGCGTTGATCGGCGCAGGCGGGCATCAGTTCGGCCTCGAATTCGGCGCGGTGCAGCAGGCTGTAGTGCGGTTGCAAACTGTCGAAGCGCGGCAGGCGGTAGACATCGCTCACCCACAGCGATTTCATCAGCAGCCACGCTGGATAATTGCTGGAGCCGATGTAGCGTATTTTGCCTGCACGTACCAGTGCATCCAGCGCGTACAGCGTTTCTTCCAGCGGGGTGCTGTCATCCGGCCAATGCACCTGATACAGGTCAACATAATCAGTTTGCAGGCGCTTCAGGCTGTCCTCGACGGCCTGAATCAGGTGGGCGCGGCTGAGTCCTTCGCCCGTCGGCCCCTGCCACATCTGCCCACGCCCTTTGGTGGCAATCACCCATTCGCGGCGGCGGCGGTTCTTCAGCCAGCGCCCGATGATCGTCTCGGATTCGCCGCCCTGATTGCCGGGAATCCAGCGCGAGTAAATGTCGGCGGTGTCTATAAAGTTGATTCCGGCTTCGGCGGCGGCATCCATGATGTCGAACGAGATGGTTTCGTCCGCCGACCAGCCGAAGGTCATTGCGCCCAAACACAGCCGACTAACTTTGATTCCGGTGCGTCCTAAGTTCACCTGTTCCATGACCAAAACTCCTGTCGAGAGAAGTGTATTTGTATCCATTATAGCCCCCTCTGGCGTGCGGTGGGAAACCCTATAGGGGGCTATCACATTCGTCGTGTTACGTTCGCCATGAGGGGCGGTGGGTATGAAAATCGCAGCAGGCTCTAACGGGGCGTTTATACGGCTGTGTTATAATCCGCGTTTGTGAATATCCCCCGAATGGGTTGGGATTGAGGATCAGCATGTTCAAAAGCATCTTGAAGAAGGTTGTGGGTGATCCGATTGAGCGTGCGCTGTCCCGCTACCGCGAGGCGGTTGAGCAGGTGAACGCGCTGGAATCGGCGATGCGGAAACTCTCGGCGGACGAACTACGCGGCAAGACGGCTGCGTTCCGTAAGCGGTTGACGGAAGGCGAATCGCTGGATAGCTTGCTGCCGGAAGCGTTCGCGGCGGTGCGTGAGGCTTCGGTGCGAACCATCGGTTTGCGCCATTATGATGTGCAAATGATCGGCGGTATCGTGCTGCATTCAGGCCGTATCGCTGAAATGAAGACGGGCGAAGGCAAGACGCTGGTGGCGACTCTGCCGATGTATCTGAACGCGCTCACCGGACGCGGGGTGCATCTGGTCACGCCCAACGACTACCTGAGCAAAGTGGGCGTGCAGACGATGGGGCCGGTGTATCATGCGCTGGGCATGACCGTCGGCGTGATCCAGAGCAAGGGCGACAGCGCCGATCAGGATGCCGGGTCGTTCATCTTCGATCTGGATTACCTCTCCAGCGATGCGCGTTACCAGAACCTGCGCCCCTGCAAGCGCCGCGAGTGCTATAACGCTGACATCACCTACGGCACGAACAACGAATACGGCTTCGACTATTTGCGCGATAACATGGTCTACGAGAAAGACCAGATGGTGCAGCGCGATCTGCATTACGCCATCGTGGACGAAGTGGACAACATCCTCATTGACGAGGCGCGTACCCCGCTGATTATCTCCGGCCCTTCGGATGAACCTTCGGATTACTACAAGCTGTTCGCGCAGATCGTCAAGACGCTCAAACTCAGCAGCCAACAGAGCGTGGATGACGAGGAGCCGGATGGCGATTACGTGGTGGACATTAAAGACCGCGTGGCCTTCCTGACGGATGAGGGTGTGGAGAAGGTGGAACGGCGGCTGGGCATCGAACAGCTTTACCACCCCAGCCATTCGGATATGATCCCGTATCTGGATAACTCGCTGCGGGCGCATGCGCTCTATCACCGCGACAAAGAGTATGTGGTACAACCGGGCAAAGACGGTCCCGAAGTCATCATCGTGGACGAGTTCACCGGGCGCTTGATGATTGGCCGCCGCTTCTCGGAAGGGTTGCATCAGGCCATCGAAGCCAAAGAAGGCGTGAAAATTCGCCGCGAAAATCTGACGCTGGCGACCATCACCTTCCAGAACTACTTCCGTATGTACGACAAGCTGGCCGGCATGACCGGTACAGCCGCCACCGAAGCCGAGGAGTTCGAGAAAATCTACAGTCTGGAAGTGGTGGGCATCCCGACCAACTTGCCGATTATCCGTAAGGACTACGAAGACCTTGTGTTTATGACCGAGTCGGCTAAGTTCAAAGCCGTGATTACCGAGCTGAAGGAACGCAACCAGCGCGGTCAGCCGATTCTAATCGGTACAGTGGCGATTGAGACTTCCGAACGCCTGAGCAAAATGCTGGATCGTGCAGGCGTGAAACATGAGGTGTTGAACGCCAAGCAGCACGAACGCGAAGCCGGCATCATCGCGCAGGCCGGACGCGCACACGCGCTGACGATTGCGACCAACATGGCCGGTCGTGGTGTGGATATTCTGCTGGGCGGCAACCCGGATGGGCTGGCGCGTGAAAAACTGCGGCGGCAGGGCATTGAATTTACGCTGGCTACGCCGGAACAGTGGCAGCAAGCGTTGGATGAGGCCAAAGCCCAGTGCGAAGCCGAGCGCAAAATCGTGCTGGAGCAGGGCGGCCTGTTCGTACTCGGTACGGAGCGCCACGAAGCGCGGCGTATTGACAACCAGTTGCGCGGGCGCTGCGGACGACAGGGCGACCCCGGCGAAACGCGCTTCTATCTGAGCCTCGAAGATGATCTGATGAAGCGTTTCGGCGGTGACCGCGTGAAAGGCTTCATGACGTGGGCGAAACTGGGCGAGGACGAGCCGATTGAACACGGCATGATTACCCGTTCGATCGCGCAGGCGCAGGTGCGTGTGGAAGGCTACAACTTCGACATCCGCAAGCGCGTGGTCGAATATGACGATGTGGTGAACAAGCAGCGCGAGGTGATCTACAACCAGCGCCGGGATGTGGTGGAGCGCGACAATCTGCGCGAGGATTATGTCAAAATCCTCGAAAGTGGCGTGATGAACCTGCTGGACGAATATGCGCCGGAAGGCGTGTCGGCTGACCAATGGGATTTGGAAGGCTTGTACCGCCGCCTGCTGGCGATGTTCCCGGTGCCGGAGCATGTCAACCCGGACACCATGCAGGGTAAGGATGTGAACGGGCTGGAGGAAATGCTGTTCGACGCCATCGAAGAAGTGTATGACCAAAAGACGACTGATCTGGCACCAGACATGATGTTCCGCGTGGAGAAGTGGTCTATGCTGCGGGCGGTGGATCAGCACTGGCAGCGCCATTTGACCGACCTCGACATGCTGCGCGAAGGCATCGGCCTGATGTCGGTGGCGCAGAAAGACCCGTTGGTGGAATACAAGCGCCAGTCGTTCGCCATGTGGCAGGGCATGATGGATGAGATTAAGAATCAGGCGGCTTACCAACTGCTGACCGCACAGGTGAATGTGCGGCAGGCGCAACCGATTCGCCGTCCGATTCAGTTACAGGCGGCACGGGCAGTCGGCGCAGCCGAGTCCCGTCCAGAGCCGGTGCGCGCCCAGAACAAGGTGGGGCGCAACGATCTGTGCTGGTGCGGCAGCGGCAAAAAGTACAAATACTGCCACTACAAGACGGATCGCGGCACGGGCGCGACCTAAAGTATCCTCTGATAGACACGTTCAGGGCGCGGTCACATAACGTCACCGCGCCCTGATGATTCTTAGCGGGGGTGCAGGCTGGTCTATCGTATAATAGCCATAGGGATGAGGAGGGATGCCGATGACTCTCAGTGATCTCTATCCGATGATAGACGAACTGACCACCGACGAACTGGATGCTCTGCGCGACTATATCGAGCAAGAGCATGAACGTCGGCGGTTGTCCGTCTATACGCCACAAGAACGCATCCGCAGGATACAAGAGGCGTTCGCTGCGCTGCGTGAAGGCTTGACTCCTGAGCAACTTGCCAGCATCACGCAGGCCATGAATGAGGAGTCAATCGAACCATTTGACGAGTCGGAGTGGCGCGATTGATTTATCTACTGGATACCAATGTCATCTCGGATTATTTGAATCAAGTATTTGACTTGGAGCGATTCAACCGCGCTATTGCTGCTGGAGATCGCATATGTTTATGCCATCCTGTGTATTATG
>Ga0172373_10001494_pt1 | contig 37825 bp, 38 predicted proteins | sample Lak10m_2_FD_114546 | JGI IMG/M metagenome (GOLD analysis project Ga0172373, IMG submission 114546) | Freshwater microbial communities from Kabuno Bay, South-Kivu, Congo - kab_092012_10m | ecosystem: Environmental > Aquatic > Freshwater > Lake | place: Democratic Republic of the Congo... | reverse complement strand
TCGGGCACGCCATTTTTCTCATCTTTAGGTTTTGGACGTATGGATGGCTTTTTATCATGGGATTTTTTTTCATCAGCATTATGGTGGTCAACATGCTCTTGCTTGTGTTTTTCATGGGGTTTTTCAATATGTTTTTCATGCAGTTTTTCTGGTACAGGTCGTATATGCTTGTGAAAAACAGGAGGAGTAGAAGGTGTTAGGACAGGTGAATTCGGATCTACTTTCTTTTGACCCTGGTCATCTCCCTTACCCAAATCGCTTGCTTTTTCTAAAATTCCAAGATCATCTTGACGCTCTTTTTGAAGCTGCTTTTCAACCTCAATCACATCACGCAACCGCACAGAATCATCAAGAGCAGCTGTGTCTTGCCCCATAGCCACACTGCTCAGAGAAAAAAAGGAAATGAGTAAAAAAAGGAATATTTTCATCTTCACACCTTTGATCGTATTAACGTGGCACAATTTTGCCATAACAAGTTTTTAGTGATCCCCATCCATCCCCACGTCCCTCATAGTAATTACGGCTTAGGGTTCCTGTACATTTATATTCTGAACCAACTTGACATGCACCACCTCTTTCAGGGCAAAGCCAGTGATTGTGATCAACATATTGACGTGCAGATGATGATGTTCTATCCGCCTTTCGCTGTGTTGCCGCGGCCTTGCGCGCCGCGGGAGATTTTTCTTTAGGCAATACTTTTTTATCCTTTACTTTAACGGCTTTTTTTTCAGGATCTTTGTTTCTTTTTCTCTCTTGTTCATCCCCAGGTTTCTTTATTTTTTTTAAATCCATCTTTTTTTCATCAAGCTTTGGCTCTTTTAATTTTTTCTCTTCATTCAACTGTTTTTTGTCTAAATGTTTTGGATGTTTAGGACGCTCTTTAATCTTTTTCGATTTATGCGGCACAACAGAAGCTCCAGAATTAGGTTTTTTCTTATCTTGCTTGCCTTCATCTTCATTTAAACTATTCGCCTTTTCTAACATGCCAAAATCTTCTTGGCGCTCTTTTTGAAGCTGCCTTTCAACCTCAATCACATCCCGCAACTTCACAGAATCATCAAGTGCATTTGTTTGAGCAGCCTCTACCGACAACACTCCAACCAAAAAGAAAAAGAACCAGAAAAAATTCGAATATAAAAAGACTTTCATGACTACCACCTTGCAAACACCAAAACCCCACGATGTTGCCATGGGGTTTTGAGTAAATCTAAAAAGAGAAAACCTTTATCGGTTATGTTTCCCCCCCATATTTTTTGCGCTTTCAAGAACGCTAAGATCTTGCTTTTCTTGCTGACGAATTTGGTCTTCAATAGCAAGAACGTCACGGAGTTTAATCGTATCATCCAGAGCCTTAGATTCTTCTCCGACCTTTGCAGGAGCACTCCCTTCAGGACGGCGTCCTTCTTCTGGCTTCCATTCTTTACGTCCCTCACTGCGTTCACCAAGGCGCTTTTCGCCTTCTTTACCTTTTTCTTTATCTTCCTTCTTCTCGTCCTTACGGCCTTCGTGTTCTTTGCCTTTTTCTTCTTTTTCACCAAGGCGCTTTTCGCCTTCTTTACCTTTTTCTTTATCTTCCTTCTTCTCGTCCTTACGGCCTTCGTGTTCTTTGCCTTTTTCTTCTTTCTTCTCTTCAGGTTTTCTTTCCCTTGATTCATGACGCGCTCCTCCATGATCACGGGCAAAAGCATCGGATGCAATAAACGCACTTGAGGAAACGAGCAATGTTGCTGCAAAAATATTAAATAATTTCATAGGAAACTCCTTATAAATCAGAGAAAAATACAATCTTCTAGGATAAGGGTAATTGTTTTTAGTTAATTTTTAGTTAATCTCATTCTAATCTGCCCTTACTCGAAAAACCTGATATACTGGCAGCAGTTTTTTAATAGATTCTTTTCCCATGAAAGTTATCGTCCTCGGCGCCGGGCAAGTTGGCTACAGCATTGCCCGCTATCTTAGCCATGAAGAAAATGATGTGTCGGTTATTGATCAGTCTCCAGATCTTTTGAAAAAAATTGGTGATATTTTGGATGTACAACCCGTTATTGGACATGCCTCCCACCCCGATGTTTTAGAGCGCGCAGGCGCACGGGACGCAGACCTTCTCATCGCAGTAACAGGATCAGACGAAGTTAACATCACTGCATGCGAAATAGGTCAGTCCCTTTTTCAAATTCGAACAAAGATCGCTCGTATTCGTTCGCAAAATTATCTTAATCCTGATTACCCAATGCTTTTTAGCCCCCATCATCTGGCCATTGATCATATCATCTCGCCAGAATCCGAAGTGGCCCTGTCTATTAGCCGCAGCCTTCAAATCATGGGGGCCTTCAATGTCATCTCCCTTGTCGAAGGAAATATCAAAAGTATTGGCCTTCGCTGCCCTCAAAAAGCCCCCATCCTCAACACTCCTCTTAAACGAATACCAACGCTTTTCCGAAAACTCAATCTTTCAGTACTATGCATTACAAGGGGAGACAAAGTTTTTATCCCCGATGGCGATGATCAACTTCTTGCCAATGATGAGATTCATATCCTTATACAAAGTGACCAGTTACGCGATGTGATCGCTGCTTTTGGTTTTAGTAGCAGCGAAACACGCCGCGTTTTAATCGTAGGGGCTGGGAATATTGGTCTTAACCTTGCGCACCTTCTCGAACAGCCAGAACTTAATACCAGCTGTAAGATCATTGAACGCAATCCAAAACAAGCAGAGCTTGCTGCACGTCAGCTTAAATACAGCGAGGTCCTCTGTGGTGATGCCATGGATAATGATGTTCTTAAAGAAGCAACCCCTGAATCCATTGAAACCGTCGTCAGCATCACAGAGGATGATAAAGTTAACATCCTTTCATCTTTGCTTGCAAAACGACTAGGGGCGACACGCTCTACAGCCCTTTTAAATAATATGAGCCTTGCGTCCTTTGCATCTTCCCTTGGAGTTGATGCTGTCATTAATCCAAAATCCATCAGCGTCTCGACAATTTTACAGTATATCCGCCAAGGACGCATTCGTGCTATCCACTCCCTTCGTGATGATTTTGCCGAGCTGATTGATGCAGAAGCCCGTGAAACAACCATGGCTGTGGGGCTTTCTGTGGGAGATATCAATATTGAGGGGCAAATTCTTGTCGCAGCCCTTATCCGGGATGATGAATATTTATTTCTCCCTCCTCCAAGCACCTTTATCCGCATGAATGATCGGCTTATTCTTATCGCAACAAAAACAAGTATTCGAAAAATTGAAAAATTATTTGCGCTTCGATCTGGTTATCTCTAGGGTTAGGCATATTCAGACAAATACTTGTTATTTTGCGCACAATTAATATTTGCGAGCATCCATGACCCGCTTTTCTTATGTTAACGGACATTTTACTCCCCATCACAGTGCCTCAATCCACATAGAAGATCGGGGATTCCAATTCGCAGATGCAGTTTATGATGTGATTGCACTTATCCAAGGAAAGCTTGTCGATCAAGAAGAGCATATTGATCGCTTTGAACGGTCTTCCAAACACCTTGGAATCCCTTTTCCATTACCGCGCAAAACTCTTCTATCGATTATAAAAGAGCTTGTTCATCGCAATCGCTATCAACATGGTATGGTGTATCTTCAGCTTTCCCGCGGTTCAGCACCCCGTGTTTTTCAATATCCTACCCATCCAGCGCCAAGTCTCGTTATTACCGTACGCCCCTTTCACCAGAAAAATTTCCTGAAAAAACACAAAGATGGCGTCACAGTTATCACCACCGAAGACAAGAGGTGGGCCCATCCACATATAAAAACGGTAAACCTTCTCCCTGCAGCCATGGCAAAACAAGAAGCCCTTGAAAAGGGCGCATATGATGCCTTGTTTTTAAAAAACGGTCATGTTACCGAAGCTTCATCGGCCAATTTTTGGTGCGTTTTTGGAAAAGAGGCTTATACATACCCTTCTTCACCCCACATTTTAGATGGCCTTACCAAAAGGCGCCTTTTTGATCTTATCCAAACTCAAGGATTTACTCTTCACGAGAAAAAGCTCACCCTCGAAGAAGTTTATGCTGCAGATGAAGCTTTTCTAACAAGCTCCAATATCATTGCCCTTCCTATCGTAAAAATAAATGACACTTTGATTGGACATGGAAAACCTGGCCCTATGACCCTACATATACAACAAGCATACTTTCATTACGTGGATTCCCTATGAGCGCACCGACCCTTGCAAAACAAATACTTGCCGATGGAAATCATTCCAAAGAATTTAATCTTCCAATTCCCCAAGCCATCCTTTTTGATTGGGATGATACAATCATAGATACATGGCCCCATTTATGGACGCTCTATCAAGAGGTATTTCATAAACATAATGCCCCCCTCCCAAGTGAGCATTATTGCCGCGAAATGGCGGTACGCGATGCGCCTAAGCTTTTTTGTGATGCCATGGGTGATACGATTGGCATGAAAGCACGCCATGAGGTTGTTGACCTTTATCAAAAGCGTTATCTTCATTCACCAAAGCCTTATCAAGGTGCGAAAGAGTGTCTGGACTACCTCAAAAGCCTCTCCATTCCCCTTGCTATTGTGAGCAACAAGCTTACCCAATTCATTCATGTTGAGCTTAAAGTCCTTGGTTGGGATCACTTTTTTGGTGCTGTTACAGGGCGTGATATTGTTGGCAAAAAGCCTAATCCCGTTACCATTACTCACACACTAAAAGAGATTCACAAAACACCTAGTAAAAATATTTGGTTCATGGGCGACAGCATCGTTGATCACGAAACAGCAACGAATGCGGGCTGCTTCTCTGTTGGATTTGGCCCCATTCATCACATGCCTGAATTAAGTGTGACAAATTGGAATCAGTTTGGTCAAATTTTAGAAAAATTACCCCTAAAAATATCATAAAAAGCTATGCATATTTGCTATAGCTTGGACTGAAAAACAACAATAATTAGGGAGTCCCTAAAAGTGGCTACAGAAAAAGGCATGAACGTACAAGATGTTTTTCTTAATCACGTTCGCAAAAATAAAACATCCGTAACTGTATTTCTTGTAAATGGTGTCAAGCTTCAAGGTGTTGTAACTTGGTTTGATAGCTTCTCTGTGTTGCTTCGCCGTGACGGACACTCCCAGCTTATCTACAAGCACGCTATTTCAACTGTTATGCCCCAAGGCCCCATTCAATTGTTCGAAGTACCGAACAATGATCCCGTTAACGATCCCGTTGAAGCAGCTTAGGCTTTATTTCTCGTCCCAGCTGTTAATTTTTGATTTTTAAAAAGAAGCTTCCCCCAAAATTATGCATGAGAAATCATCGCTCTTTGGGGGGAAATTGTTTATATATAAACAAACTGTAATACCAACATCTTCCCATTGCCTCCAAAACCAGCCCCCATCAAAGCTTTTATCCTGTGCCCTGTTATTAAACAGCCATTGTCGTTTAAAACACGCTCAAGGGAAGCACAATTAGAGGAGGCAGAAGGACTGGCGCTCGCCATTGAATTAGAGATCGCAGGAAAACAAATTGTTAATCTCGAGAAGATATCCCCCGCTACCTATATTGGCTCAGGAGCCGTGGAGGAATTCCAAGGGCTTTTTAAAAGCCTTGATATTGAAATCGTCATTTTTGACTGCTCTCTTTCCCCTGTTCAGCAGCGCAACCTCGAGCGTAAATGGAATGTCAAAATCATCGATCGCACAGGCCTTATCCTTGAAATCTTTGCTGATCGCGCACGCACCGCCGAAGGACGCCTCCAAGTAGAGCTTGCAACCCTTCAATACAGACGCGGCCGTCTTGTTCGAGCATGGTCCCACCTTGAGCGTCAACGGGGTGGATTTGGATTCACAGGCGGCCCTGGAGAATCTCAGATCGAGCTCGATCGCCGCATGATTGATGAGCGTATTACGAAAATTAAAAAAGAACTCGAGCAAACGGTACGCACACGTCGCCTGCAACGCAGTGCGAGAGAACGCATCCCCTACCCTGTTGTAGCTCTTGTAGGATATACAGACGCTGGAAAATCCACACTTTTTAACGTTCTTACAAAGGCAGATGTATTTGCAAAGGACCTTCTCTTTGCGACCCTTGACCCCACTATGCGCACCATCAAACTCCCCAGTGGTCAGGAGGTTATCCTCTCGGACACTGTGGGTTTTATCTCAGACCTTCCCACAACTCTCATTGCCGCATTTCGTGCAACGTTGGAAGAAGTCATAAGCGCAGACCTTATTTTGCACGTCCGCGATATTAACCACGAAGACAGCGAATTTCAACGCCAAGATGTTGAATCTGTTCTATTTGAACTCGGCCTTGAACAAACAAAGCACGATGGTCACATTGTTGAAGTATGGAATAAAATTGACCTCCTCACCGATGAAGATCGATCCATTGCTGAAAACAAGCTCCAATTACATACGGATTCCTTAGCGATTTCAGCCATTACGGGCGAAGGCCTAGATAAGCTTAAAAAAATTATTGATGATAAACTTGCCGAAGACCGGAAAACATTTGATGTTACCCTTCCTTCCCATGCGGGTGAGCTCTTAGCCTGGTGTTATCGCTATGGTGCTGTGCACCACCGTGAAGATAACAACTCAGAAATTCACCTTAATTTACGCCTGCCAAAGCACTTGCTTCCTAAATTTTGGGAGCGTTATCGTCAACTCAATCGATAACTGTATTGAATTAATAAATTCACAAAAAATTACACAAAAATACTTTTTCATTCTTTACGAAGCCTTAATCATTTTCCTCAACAATGATTCTTAGAATCTTTGTACATGGGGATAACCACCATGCATTTTTTAGCACGGCTTAACCTGAAAACACTTCTTTTTCCGTTGTTTTTTAGTATGTTTTTATCCCCTACAAAAATAGAGGCCATGGAAATACTTTCTTATTTAAGTGTTCCAACAATTACCGTCGCTTTCCAAAAATTGGTCGAACATGGTCGTGATATCCCCAGCATGATTGGCAGTGGTTTCCGTGCCTGCAAGGATTGCTGTTATGCATATCAACATCCTTTTAAATCTTTTAGCGAAGAAAATATTGATGATAACGCCCTTGCAAAGAGTGTTACCCGTGCCGGAGAAATTCTCCACGATATCATCAAAGCAAAAAAAACTGACTCAAAAACCCCAAAGCCCCTTCAAGAGCTTTATAAGGAAATCATTGAAGATGACCGTTTTGTATATGAGCTTCCCAACCTTAGTGTCGATTTTATCAAAGCAAAATCCCACGTATCTAAGCTAAAAACGCAAAAATCCGCCACAGAAGCGACTCCACTTTCTCCAAAAACTTCTTCTGGAAGAACTTTTGAAGTCGATGAAAAACAAAAAGAAAAAGAAGTTGAGAAAAAAACAAAACTTCAAGATGTCTCGATTCAAGTTTTATCCGGATCATCTTCTTCGTCTTCTTCGTCGTCTTCAATCCCCTCATTAGCCATTGCTCCAAGCAAGTCACGCTCAGAATCACGCCTAAAAAAACGTGTTTCTGAGATGCTGTCCCTTTCCATGTCGGGAGATGGAGAAGCAGAAGAAAAAGAAAAAACCCTTTCGATTACCGATAGTGGAAAAGCCCTAGCCCTCCTACAAGGAGAATTGAGTTCTCTTCTCGGCGAAGTATACAGCCGTGAGATCAAAGGAATTTGTAAAAAATTAAGCGAGTCACGAAGCTTTTTAAACAACATTGTTTTTCGTAAAAAAAAGAACATCAACGAATTTGAAATGGACATTGGGAAAATGGTTTTCGTCAATGAAAATAAACCCGAAGACGGTGTCGGATTCCTTGACACCCTCCACGTGCGCCTCGAATTTCGCAAAAAAATTCCTTCTGCTATGTAGATAAGGAATTTCATAAAACAACATCACTCTAACTCCTTCGTTGTGATTATCGGCACATCGTGATAATTTTACAAAAAACGTGTGTAAGGGAATTTTCTGGTGAAGGTTGTTGTGATGAAGGAAAGTGCCGCTTGTGAAAAGCGAGTGGCCCTTACACCTGAAGGCGTCAAAAAACTTAAACCTTTGGGTTTTGATATTCATATCGCAAAAGGTGCAGGAGATAAGGCTTGCTTTAGTGACCATGATTACGCCCAAGCAGGTGCCCATGTCGAAAGTGATGATAAAAAACTCTTTAAGGATGCAAAACTTGCCCTGCGTGTAGGTGAAGCAACGTCAGAAGATATTACAAATCTTCCCCCGCAAACTATTTTAGTGGGCGTTTTAAAGCCCCATGATAATAAAAAAGAACTTAAAGAACTCGCTTCTAAAAAAATAACATCCTTCTCCCTTGAGCTTGTCCCACGTATCACACGGGCACAGAGCATGGATGTGTTGTCTTCCCAAAGCAACCTTGCAGGGTATCGCGCCGTCATTGAAGGGGCGAACCTCCTCGGCCGCGTCTTTCCCATGATGATGACAGCGGCAGGGACCGTAGCCCCATCGCGTGTTCTTATCCTTGGCGCAGGTGTTGCTGGCCTTCAAGCCATCGCCACAGCCAAACGCCTTGGTGCCATCGTCTCAGCCTTTGATGTGCGTTCCGCCGCCAAAGAACAAGTGGAAAGCCTTGGTGCGACTTTTGTTCAAGTTGACCTTGAGGAATCCGGTGATGGTGCCGGTGGCTATGCCAAGGAAATGAGCGAAGCCGCCAAAAAAGCCCAAAAAGCAAAACTCACAGAAGTCCTTAAAACACAAGATCTTGTGATTACAACGGCTCAGATTCCTTTTAAAAAGGCCCCTATCCTTATTGATGATGCTATGGTTTCGGGAATGAAGTCTGGAAGCGTTATTGTGGATCTGGCTGCTGAAACAGGTGGCAACTGCACCCTTAGTAAACTTGGGAAAACAACCAACCACAAGGGAGTTACCATCTATGCTCCCCAGTTGATTGTTGGCAATATTGCCCAAGATGCCAGCGCCCTTTTTAGTCGCAACATCATCTCTTTCGTTCAAAATCTCATTAAAGATGAAAAAATTCAATTTGAGGATGAAATTGTCAAAGCAAGCTGCCTCACCCATGATGGTCATATTGTTCACCCACTTTTTAAAGGGGATGCGTAAATGCAAAATTTTCTCGATAAAATCGAAGCCCTTAAACAAGGCGCTTCCGATCTTTTAAGGCAATCAACAGAACTTGAAACCGCTGTAAAGACGTTAAACACTGGTGAGCATGTCGGCACATTAGATCCTTGGATCGTGGGTCTCACAGTATTCGTTCTTGCATGCTTTGTTGGATATTATGTTGTGTGGCGCGTAACCCCTGCCCTTCACTCCCCCCTTATGGCGGTGACCAACGCAATTTCCAGTGTCATCATCGTGGGCGCCATGCTTGCAGCAGGCCCCACAGATAGCTCTGCCACAACATTAGGTTTTTGGTCGGTCTTCCTTGCCTCCATCAATATTTTTGGCGGATTCATTGTCACCCAGCGCATGCTTGCCATGTTTTCGAAAAGCAAGAAATAAAGGATATTGATCATGAGCGCAAATTTTTCAGCATTTTTATACCTTGTTTCTGGAACATGTTTCATCATGGCGTTACGCGGCCTTTCCTCCGCCGCCACATCACGCCAAGGAAATCTCTATGGCATGGTGGGCATGGCAATTGCCATTGCAACAACGCTTTTTAATCCCATTGTTAGCAAATACTTCACCATCCTCCTTGCCATTGCATGCGGTGGCGTTATTGGTGCTGTGATTGCCCGCACCATTCAAATGACAGCCTTGCCCCAGCTTGTGGCAGGCTTCCACAGTCTCGTTGGACTTGCAGCTGTTTGTGTGGCTTTTGCAGCATATTTTGAACCACAAGCGTATGGCATTGGCACCCCTGGCCATATCCATACCGTAAGCCTTGTTGAAATGAGCCTGGGCTCTGTCATCGGTGCGATTACATTTTCAGGATCTCTTATTGCCTTTGGAAAGCTCCAGGGCCTTGTGTCAGGAAAGCCCCTTGTTTTCCCCCTTCAACATAAGGTCAATGCCATTATGGGTATCAGCATCCTTGTTGGGATCATCTTGTTCATGCTCTCTGGATCTAAGCATATCTTTTACCTTATTACGCTTGTCGCATTTATCCTGGGATTTCTCATCATCCTTCCCATTGGCGGCGCTGATATGCCCGTTGTGGTATCTATGCTCAATTCTTATTCTGGATGGGCAGCCGCAGGCATTGGATTTACCCTCTCTAACAACCTTTTGATCATTACAGGTGCCCTCGTCGGAGCATCCGGTGCAATCCTAAGCTATATCATGTGCAAGGGAATGAACCGTTCAATCATTAATGTGATCTTGGGCGGTTTTGGAACCGACACCTCCGCAACAACAGGCGCTTCCTCTTCTGAGGAAAATCGCCCCGTAAAGGTCAGTAGTGGTGAAGATGCTGCATTCCTTCTCAGCAACGCCTCATCCGTGATCATCGTTCCAGGATATGGTATGGCCGTGGCCCAAGCTCAGCACGCGCTACGTGAAATGGCTGATCAATTGAAGGCAAAAGGCGTCAAGGTTCGCTATGCCATTCACCCTGTGGCAGGCCGCATGCCTGGGCACATGAACGTGCTTTTGGCTGAGGCCAACGTTCCTTATGATGATGTTCATGAACTTGAGGATATCAACAACGACTTTGGCACAACGGATGTCGCCTTTGTCATAGGAGCGAACGATATCACCAACCCTGCGGCAAAAACGGACACATCCTCCCCCATCTATGGCATGCCCATCTTGGATGTGGAGAAGGCGCGCACAGTCCTTTTCGTGAAGCGCTCCCTGGGAACGGGTTATTCCGGTGTAGATAACGAGCTTTTCTATCGTGACAATACCTTTATGGTCCTTGGCGATGCCAAAAAAGTCTGTGAAGAAATTGTGAAGGGGATTGAGTAGACTGGCTGATAATCTCAGCCCTTCCACTAAAACAAGCACTTAGAAAAAAAGCAGAAAATTTTCTTTCAACAACAAAGAACTTTCCTGCACGTTCTAAACAAAAAATTTGTTTCTTCTTTAAAAAGCCATGCGTTTTTTATGCGTGGCTTTTTTTGTCCTTTGACAAAGGTTTGCCTTCATGGGAAGAAGAAAAAACAGCTCTTTTTATATTTTGTAAAAGATTTTCATTCAAAACTAATGTGAATTTTGCATTCAAAATAAAGAGGAAAACTTTGTGAAAAAAATAGTCGTAACTCTTGTCTTGTTCGTTATTACGATGATATTCCAGAGCAACGCTTCGGATGAGAATGTAACGAGCACAAGTCTTCCCCCCAATGAATCAACAACATCCATCCAGCCTCGCTTAAAACCTCGAGCGCCCACTTCATCCATATTATCTGCTTCCACAAAAAAAGACGTTCTTCCTCCATCTTTATCGCCAAAACGTTCCCACCCAAAAAAGAAAAAAAAGCCCCCCTATGTACCAGATCTATTGGCTATTCCAGAGAGCCATAATACTCCGCCTACTGCACCACAACAGACCGCAAAAAAACCTGAGGAATCTAAAAAATCACAAGAAGAACAAGAACAAAAAAAAGCCTCTCAATCCGAAGCAGAAGCTCGTTATTTGGAACAATGTTTTGCCGATATCTTTGACGATTTTCCATCACAAACAAGCTCCTCGTCTCCTTCATCAAAGAGTAAAAACTCTCAATCTTCTTCGAATAGCTTAATCGCCCCCCCATCCCCAAGCACATTAAAAAGCAAAGGACAAAATTCTTCATCCTTTGATGTTCCCGATGATATCTTAACACCTTCGACCCCATCAAATTCATGGGCGAAACATCCACAAAATTTTACTTTTTCCAATGAAACTAGTTCCAATGCGACAAAATGTTCATGCCTTTTAATGTAAAAGTCTCCTCTCTTTTTCGAATGTCTTGCCCACTATAAAAATACCGTGAATGCATGGCCTGTTTTTTTTCTGGCATTCTAATATTATTTCATCCAACAAAGATTAAGGGACATTTAATTTTAAGGAACACATCATGAAGTTAAATATATTACAAAAATCTCTTTTCCTTGCTCTGATCAACTCTTCCATCTCTTATGCCAGCACCTTCACACAACAATCTGATCTGGTCACTCTTGCTGAGACAGATGCCACTGTAAAGAGTGCTTTTTTGAGCCAGCACCCAGACCTTGACCCAAGTATTCCTTTTTATGATTTTCAACCATCTATTCCCAAGAATCTTTCCACCATCACAGAAGAATCTCCACCAGAAAAAGAACTGAAAGAAAAAAAGTTAGATCATCCATCTCAGCACAGCAAATCAGATAATCTTCAAGATCCCCCCACGCGTCACAATGCGATGTCCCCTCCTCCACAAGAAAATGAAGGCAGCCCTGCTAACCAAGTATTTCGTATTACGATTCTCCCTCCCAGCAATAAAGGAACAGAGCCCCCCTCACGGCAGGAACGACCTCAGCAACCACCGATACAAAAAAGTCCACAGAAGACTTCAGATAATCCGCAACCACCTATTGTAAAAATGCCACCCCTTAATATCCCCTCACCGCGCCAATATAATAATATGGCATGGACAGCTTCATCCTCACCCCAAAGCACGGGAGGAATTACAGGCCTCATTGAAAGCCCCCTTAGTGCTCAAAAACCTACCTCAGCCCCCCCTCAAAGATCTGCTCCTACGAACAACTCCCCCTCCCACGGATGTTGCGGTGATTGCTCCATTATGTAGCAAACATGGGTGGGGCATCGTTGGTTAGTCAGACAATGGAGTCATTTCAATTTCTGGATAATCCTCGGGGCGTCCTTTGTAGTAGACATAATTGGGATGGGATTTTGGCACGTCAATGATGGTGCAATAGGTCTTTTTATCAAAGGTTCCACTGCGCTTTTCCTTGGCTTCCCGAGATTTTTCAACAGCTTCAAAGGAAATATTGATGGATTGACAAAGCGTTTTCATCACTTGCAAAACGTCCCCAATTTCCTCAATGAGTTCCTCTTGATCTTTAGCAACCAAGACTTCTTTTGATTCTTCTACCAATTTCCTCTTAAGGCTCTCAACAAACTCAACATCAGACACCTCCTTTGTCCGAACTAAAATGCCTGAACGACTGAGATTTTCTGAAACAATATTCCTGATAAGTTTATCTACTTTAAAACGGTGCAATGTTGGCATGATAAGATTCCTTCTTCTGACAGATGATAAATTTTCAGGATAATCGGGAACGGATTATACCAAAATCCAGATTGAATCAAATAAGAATTTAAGAGAAAAAGAGCCCGTGTTATATTAGTAAAGGAGATTTCAACCATTCACTCACACGCCTACAAGGCTTCCTTAAGCCAAAAGCCCATCTTTTAAATAGACCTGACGGGACATTTTTTTGGCCAAATCCATATTATGAGTCGCAATAAGGGCTGCTACATTTTTTTCCTTGGCAAGGGCTTGAAACTCTTGAAAGACAAGTTCAGACGTATGGGGGTCCAAATTTCCCGTCGGCTCATCCGCAATGAGAATTTTGGGATGGTTGGCAAGGGCCCTGGCGATCGCCACACGTTGTTGTTCCCCCCCTGAAAGCTTATGGGGACGGTGCTTAAGACGGTGCGACAATTTAAGGGTTGTTAAAAGAGCTTCAGCTTCATTCCTTGCTGTCTTTTTATCAACTCCCGCAATCAGCATGGGCATCATAACATTTTCAATGGCTGTAAATTCGGGAAGAAGATGATGTGCTTGATACACAAAACCCGCAAAATTTCGACGAAGCTCCGTCCGGCGTTGATCGGAAAGTTTATCACACGCCTCCCCATTCATGAAAATCACGCCATTGGTAGGTGTTTCAAGAAGGCCTGCAATCTGTAAAAGCGTGCTTTTTCCCGAACCACTTGGCCCCACAAGGGCTACAAGCTCTCCTGATTGAATGGCAAGGTCAATTCCTTTAAGGACTTGAATGGTTTCATCCCCTTGGTGAAAGTTATGGGTAACCCCTTGTAGCTCAAGCACAGCCGCAGCGTTATTTTGAAGGAGGGTGACTGAAGGACGTGTCATTGGCGAAGGGCCTCCACCGGATTAAGGCGCGCCGCCTTCCATGCTGGATAAAGCGTTGCCGCAAAGGAAAGCCCTAAACTCATTCCCACGATCATGAAAACCTCGCGTATATCCATCTTTGCCGGGAATTTTGTGAGGTGATAAATTTCAGGATTAAAAAGCTCGACCCCAAAAACATTTTGAAGGAATTGGCGGATTTCCTCGATATGCAACGTAAAACTAACGCCCAAGATGACCCCTGCAAGGGTTCCGATAATGCCAATGCTCGCCCCTGTCATAAAAAATGTTTTGAGAATGGATCCGCGTGTCGCCCCCATGGTGCGCAAAATAGCAATGTCCTTTGTCTTGTCTTTTACAAGCATGATCAAACTGGAAATGATATTAAATGCTGCAATTAAAATAATCAGGGTCAAGATTAAAAACATGACATCACGCTCAATCTCCACAGCCTGGAAAAAGGGTGAGTTACTATGCTGCCAATTCAGGATTTTGTAGTCATGCCCAATGGCCGCCCCAATCAAAGAGGCATATTTTGCAGCGTAATCAACGTTATCAACAAAAATCTCAATATTGCTGATGGTGTTTTCCATTTTAAAGAAGTTTTGAGCCGTTTGAAGGGGCATAAACACAACGTTTTTATCATATTCCGTCATCCCAATTTCAAAAACCCCCGCCACTTCAAAGGTTTTTTGCTTAGGAACAATTCCAAAAGCCGTTTGATTTCCTTCGGGGTTTAAAAGGGTTACCTTATCGTGGGGATTAAGCTGCAGCTGATCCGCAAGGCGGCGCCCGATTAAAACTTTTCCCTCATCCAGATCCTCAAGGCGCCCAAGTTTAATGGTTTTAGCAATAACGGAGCGATCCTTTATGTCTTCTAGAGACATCCCGTGAATTTGAAGCCCACGTGCTTGCCCCTTATTCATTAAAACAGCTTGCCGTTCGATTGTGGAATGCGCACCTCTAACCCCTGGGATTTTTTTAATTTTTTCGAGAGTCCCATCAATATCCTGGAATGCAGGCGTTGCGGGAAGCACCCAAATATGGCCACTGATACCAATAATCCGTCCCAAAAGCTCGCTTCTGAATCCATTCATCACGGATAGGACAATAATCAATGTCGCTACACCGATGGCAATCCCCAATAATGAAAAAGCGGCAATAACGGACACAAACCCCTCTTGTTTCGAGGAGCGCAAATAACGAAAAGCGAGAAAACGTTCAAACATGGGCGTATTTTAGGGTAAATACAAACTATAACGCAAATGATTTTGGGAAATTTATAGTGAGCCTTACACCATTTATTTTATGGAAAGAGAAAAGAAAAAGCATAAATCACCCCCCATCCTTTGAAAAAAATGTGCTATTGTCCAATTCACATTGAATTTTAACGTCACACGCTTTTCCTAAACGCCTTTTTGAGGCACATAAAAAAAATGCTCCTTTTTATCACCATTGTTCTTATTGATTTCCTCGTCGCTGCGGAGATGGATATTCTTGTCCCTTCCTTCCCTGCCCTTCAAAGTGAGTTTGGCCTGAGCCCCTTTCTTGTTCAATTTGTCATCAGCGCCAACGGTCTTTTTTATGCGTTGAGCTCTCTTTTCATGGGGCCGCTGGGCGATAAATTTGGCCGCAAACAAGTGATCCTTGGTGGGTTGGGCGCTTTTGTGTTGGGATCTATGATTTGCTTGTCGGCAAACACCTATGCCCTCGTTATTTTAGGGCGAATTATCCAAGGAGTCGGCATGGCGGGGTCCGCCGTTCTTGTATTTGTCATCGTGTGTGATGAATATCCAAAAGATAAACAGCCCTCCATGTTTGCTGCATTGAACGGCGTCATCACCCTTGGCATGGCTCTCTCACCCCTACTCGGAAATTATATCAATGCTTTTTGGGGTTGGAAGGGCAGCATCGGATTTTTGGTCGTCCTTGCCTTTATTAACATCACGTGCTGCTCTCTTTTCATTCCAAAGCGTGCCATGCCTCCAACACAGGTGAGCTTTTCCCTCAAAGGATATCTACCCCTCTTTAAATCACAAGAGTTTTTAAAATTAGCCCTCACAGTGTGTTTTCTTGATGCATGTTATTGGACCTTTGTCGGCATGTCTTCCCTTCTTTATGTTGAAGATATGGGGGTATCCCTATCAAACTTTGCCTATTACCAGGGAGCCGTGGCCGCAGCCTTCGCCATCGGCAGTTTTGGAAGTTCCTTCCTGTTTAAATACATTCCCCCTCAAAAATGCCTCAATTTTAGTCTTTATGCATCCCTCCTTCTTGGATCCTGCATGGTGCTCTTAGGGCTTTTTGTCAAGGATACCCCCCTTTACATCAGTATTTTGATATGCCTTTTTTCCATGGTGCTTGTCTTCCCCCTCAACATCGCCTATCCAAAGGCACTAGGTCTTCACCCTGAATTTAAAGGGCGCGCAGGAGCTTTTGTGAATATTGGAATTTTGCTTTTTACAGCCATCGGTCTTCAATCCGTCAGCTACCTTTACGGAGGACAGTTTATTTATCTCGCCCTTTTCCTCTTTTTATGTATCGGGTGCGCGTTCATGCTTATGCGAGGTGTAAAAACACAAGAGGTTCCTTGATCGAATCTTTTTCTTTTAACTGATATGTAATCTACTGCTTCGGCAGAGCTGCGGTTCCAGGAAAATTCTGTTGAGGCGTAGGAATCACAGGCGGTGGAGCTACTGCCTTTGCCTTACTCTCTTTTTCATTTCCTTCATCCATTCCCTCAACCGGCACAAGTATTCGTTCTCTTTGTGAAAAAGGCATAGCCATTTCTTTTTTCCGCGCTTCTTCACGCTGCGCCCTTAAAGCAGCATCTTGCTCACCTCCCCCAATGCCCATGGGTGTGTCACTATGATTATTTTGAGAGTGATCCACTCTTTGCTTTTTAGCTGGCTTTCCTTCCTCATACCCTTCATAGCTCTCAACATCTCTTTTTGTTCCGTGCTTATCCCTTTGCTGAGCCATCCTCGCGAGTATCTCTTCCCGTGCCTTTTGCCTTTTTGCAGCCTCTTCAAAATCAAACTCTTCCCCAACGACTTGATCTGGTTTAAGGCCTTTGAAATTTAAAGCATCATAAATCGTATCTTCTTTGATGACATCCCCCATCAGCTCTCGCAATTTTCCTATATTTTCATCGGTCACAAAATTTTTCTCTTGAAGAATTGTCATAACGCCTTGCCTAAGGAATTGAGAGATTTTTTCTTTACGCGCATCTTTTTGATCATAATTTTCTTTATTAACGACTTCAGCGGGGAGTCCCACGAGCTCATTACTTTTTCTTTGGATAATGGCTCTTAAAATATCTTTTGATACCCCTCAACAATTCCCCCAACATACCCTTGCCCTATGTCAAAAAGCTCTTTTTGCTCAGCACCATCGCCCTTATTTCCCAAGGCTTTGAACTTAGCACTAAGTCTTTCATTAACTAAATTCTGAGCAATCTTTTTAAGAGCATCCATCGCAAAGGGATTAGGATGCTGAGAGATAACCTGCAAAATATCATCACGCATCCCCCCTTGCTCAATATAATTCATAACATCCCTCAGCCCCCTTGCAGCTAAAAGATCCTTCTCAAAATCAGCATCAAAATACGCCCTAAAAGTCGCCTCTTGCTGATATGCGTTAAGGTTTGGATACTCACCAGATGATGACGCTAGAAATTTTTGGAGTTGTTCCCGCGCACTTTTTCGGATCATCTCATCAGACATATTATTTTTTAATTGTTGTAAAACAAGATGACCTTGTTTTTTTAAATTATTTCTTAAGGCATACAACTCAGTATTAATCTTGGCTGCGCGTCCATATTGAAGAGTGACATCAGGATGCATACGATCAAGCCCTGAAATCAAACGATTATAACTTCCCCCAAGGCAAGATTTGCCGGCTCCAGCAATGGCATCGAAATTCTTGTCCAAAGCTTCTAAAAGAACTTTTTTATCCTTAAACTGTCCACCGCCTAAGTTATCTAAAATATAGGCCAGTTGAGCATCCATAGGACCACTGCGAAACCAACTTGCAAAACGCTCATCCATGTCTTTTTGCGTTGGATTTCGACCAAGCACCTCAGCCGCAGCTTTTTCGTCATTTAATGACTGCCACACAAGGTTCAAATAGAGTGTAATCGTATTTTTTTCATGTAAGGTTAAGTCCCTTGTTCCATCAAAAAATTTCGAAATGACTCTTAATTCCACCGGCGTCAATAATTGTTGTTTTTGAAGGGATTCCAAACGCCCTGAAAATTGTTTCATCAGAGACTCAAAACTCTCAGATAAAGATCCATAGCGCTTTTGAAGAGCTTCAAAAGACCTCTTTACTGAGCTCTCAAACTCTTCGTCATGGACAGATTGATTTTGCAGCCTCACCCCTTGCGCAGCAACAGCTTGATTTCCATTCCTCTGTCTCAAACCCACCAAGGTTGCTCCCCAATCTTGAGGGTTTGGAACATGGGACAAATCTTCAAGTTCATCCCCTCTCACATTATTTTCACGGCAGAATTTTGAAAATGCTTCCCAGTTTTCCCTTGGAATTCGAAACAAATCTTCCACAATTCTTACTTTTTCACCATCAGAAAAATTCATCCGCAAAAAATCGCGAAAATAATTTCTAAAAGCATCGCGATCTCCGGGCTCGATCTCGAACAAGAACGAAGACAAAGCATCTCTTTCGTCAAAGCTTGTTTCATTAAGATCAATCATATCAGGGGTAGAAAAAGAGCGTAGATACCGCGCAAACGCTATGCGGGATTGAGGAGTGCGGTACCTCAAATTGATCCTTTGATCATCCAGCAAGTTTTTTCTCCACAAAATATCTTGCATGTGTCTTTCACAAATGTCCTTATATGAACCTTCGATCCCAACTTCCTCCATGGCCTCCATCAAACACTCATGAAGTTTTTGATTAAGAGTTTCTTCTTGAAAAGCTCCCCACCAGGGACTCCCCAATCTTTTTGCGACATCTTGCATGGAATAAAGGGACATCCCCTTAAGAAGAGCGTAAAGAATTTTTTCAGACATCGTTGCGGGTGGAAACGTCTCACATGCTTTTTGAAAAAGCTTTGGGTTACTTTCATTTACAAGCTCAATCACCCCCTGGTAATAAACCCATGCATTTTGCTCCTGATTTTGTAAATTTTTTTGATCTTGTTCGCCTAAGATAAAAGGGGAAGCTTGTAATAAAAGCCGCAAAAGATCCCACTCTTCTTTTGAAAAATCTTGCTTATTTTTATCAACTTTTGAGTATTCTTCTGCCAAAAGTTGAAAAAGTTTTTCATCTTCTTCTTTACACACTTCTTCTTTTTGATGAATTTTTTCAACCGCTTGTGTTTGAACATGAATAGCGTCAATCAAGATTTTGACATCAGGAGTTAGTACTTCAAAACCACTCAAAGCCAATACAGGGCCAAGGAACATCGTTCCTAAAAGATAAAATGCCCCTGCTATGACAAAGAAAGAACGTATAAATCCTTGCATGCTTTGTTTTTAATTTTCCGATAATTCCTGGGTTTTATATTACAAAGGCAAAGCTTAAAATTTTATGAAAAGATTTACCCCTTCACGCCAAAGGCAAAGTAATTAATATCCATATCACCAGATAATTCCCACTTCCATTCAAAGGGATTAAAGGAAAGTCCCTGAAGTTTTGTAAGGTTTATTCCCGCCTGATCCATGGCATGGCGCAACTCACTTGGCTTGAGGAATTTTTCATGCTGATGAGTCCCCCGCGGAGCCCATTTAAGGACATTCTCAGCCACATAAATCCCCAAAAGTAAACTTTTCCACGTGCGATTTAGGGTGGTGATCACCGTACATCCGTTAGCATCTAACAGATTGGCGATATCCCGCATAAAATCACCATAATCATCCACATGTTCAATGACTTCTGAGGCCACAACAACATCAAATTTCTCATTTTCAAGATCTTTGAGGTTTGCCACACGATAATCAATATCAAGGGCATGGGATGCCGCATGCTTTTGTGCAATATCAATGGCTTCTTTGGAAAGGTCAATTCCCACAACCTTTGCCCCCAACCGAGAAAGCGGTTCTGACAAAAGTCCACCCCCACACCCCACATCAAGAATACGAAGGCCTTTGATGGAATCTGTTTTTAAGTGTTTGCATACATTGGATACGATGAAAGAAAGGCGTGTTGGATTCATTTGATGAAGGGGTTTAAATGGCCCCTCTTCATCCCACCAAGTATGGGCCTGGGTTTGAAAAATATCCTCAGACGTTGCTGCAGCTGTTTTCATGGTTTCTATATCTCCTTGACTCACCCTAAAGCCATTCACGGTTCACACCGCTTTATCTTTATATACTCAATCCGATGACATTCCCTCAGTAAATGAGCAAAACACCTTGCTTTGTGTCATAGCAAACTTCCGCCTCAAAGCCTATCAATACTAGATAGACAACAGCAAAAAATGAGTGGCTTTAAAAGAGGAGTTTTCTCCATGAGGCGCCCTTGAAAAACACTTCACCACGTTATTAAAGTCTGCCGAAAAAGTTTTAGGGATTCAAGGTGATAAGGGAACATAAAAAATCATCTCTCTTAAATTGCACTTAGGCATTCTATTTCGTATAAAGAGCATACTAATAAAAAAACGATCGACAAAAATTTTAACCATCCCATGGCATTGATTGTACAAAAGTTTGGAGGCACTTCCGTCGCGGATATTGAGCGGCTCCAAAACGTTGCCTCAATCATTCAAAAGTCACGCGCTAAAGGTCATCAAATCGTTGCCGTCGTTTCAGCCATGGCAGGTGTTACAAATCAACTCCTCTCCCATGTAAGCGGCATCTTGCCCTCAACTCCTACACCATCCTCACAAGGGGAAACCGATGTTGTCCTTGCAGCCGGCGAACAAGTTACAACAGGACTACTTTCCCTTTGCCTCCAAAATTTAGGCATTCCAGCACGATCTTTCCTTTCTTGGCAAATCCCCCTCACAACGGATCATCATTTTACAAACGCATCAATTCATCATGTTAACCCCAAAGAAGTTTTTGAATTTTTAAACCAAGGCGGAGTCCCTGTCATTGCTGGGTTCCAAGGAGTGTGCAATGGACGCATCACAACCCTTGGGCGCGGAGGATCAGATCTTACAGCCGTTGCTATGGCGGATGCATTAAAAGCTGATTTTTGTGATATCTATACCGATGTCGCCGGTGTTTATACAGCTGACCCCCGCCTTATTAGTAATGCTCGCAAAATCACAAAAATTACTTTTCCTGAAATGCTTGAGCTTGCAGTCAGTGGTGCCAAAGTCCTCCAGGATAAATGTGTTGCCTTTGCCCATGAAAAAAAGGTTCGCCTTCGTGTTCTTTCAAGTTTTCAAGAAGGAGAAGGCACTGAGATTGTTCAAAACCTTGAAACGCCTTCCTCAGATAGTCAGCCATCGATTCAGGGCATCGCCCATAGTTTTCAATCAGCAAAGATCTCTTTGCGCGGTCAAAAACTTAATCCTGTGTTTATACGAGATACCCTTAATGATCACGCCGTTCATGTGGAGGGAATTACCCATCACGTGGATGAGGCAGAAGCCGTCACCCTTGGCATTACAAAAGCCGATCTTGTCCCTGCAGTCTCAGCCCTTCAACAAAAACGTGATGCTCTATCTTTTAATGATATTGATGTGAACCAAGACGTTGCAAAAATATCCATCGTGGGACAAGCTTTTAGCAACAAATCCGACCTTCCCACTCAGATTTTAAAAATCTTGAACAGTGCGCGTATTTTTGCTGAAGTGATCGAGATTTCAAAAATTAAGATGATGCTTATTATAAAAGAACATGATGCCACACAAACCATACGTCTTTTACATGACGCCCTTAATTTGGATGCGTGCGCATAATAAGAATCAAAAACCACTTTTTAATATTCCAAGAGCAATACGAAAATAAAGGACCCCAAAACCATGACATCACTTCAATCACTTTGGCAACGCGGCTGTGACTTTCTTGGGGTTGAGTCAGCCATTCTCGGTGGCGCCATGACATGGGTCTCAAAACGCCAACTTGTTTCCTCCATCTCGAATGCCGGTGGATTTGGTGTAATCGCATGCGGCGCCATGCCCCCAGAAATCCGCGCAGCTGAGATTGATGCAACCTCTGCACTTACCAAAAAGCCCTTCGGCGTGAATTTAATTTTAATGCACCCCAAGCTTGATGAGCTTATGGACGTTTGCAAACAAAAAAAGGTTAAATACGTTGTCCTTGCAGGAGGCCTCCCCACACAACCCATTATTGATACCCTCAAAGAGGGAAACATCAAAGTTATCGCTTTTGCTCCGAATGCTTTGTTTGCAAAGAAACTTGTACGCATGGGAATTGACGCCCTTGTAATTGAAGGAAGTGAAGCAGGCGGTCATATTGGCCCCGTATCAACATCCGTTCTTGCTCAAGAAATTTTGCCTTTCATTCACGAAGTTCCTATCTTTGTAGCAGGCGGCATTGGACGAGGTGAAGCGATTGTAGAATACCTTCGTATGGGAGCAGCAGGAGTTCAACTCGGCACACGCTTTGTTTGCGCCACAGAATGCAAAGCACACCCCGATTTCAAAAAAGCTTTTATCCGAGCCCAAGCACGTGACGCTACAGCATCGGTTCAACTGGATGATCGCTTTCCTGTGATTCCCGTTCGCGCCCTTACTAACAAAGCATCCCTATCGTTCCAAGCAAAGCAACGTGAAATCGTTGAAAAATTCGAACGAGGAGAGATTGCCCTAAAGGATGGGCAGCTGGAAATCGAGCATTTCTGGGCAGGGGCCCTTCGCCGCGCTGTTGTTGATGGGGATGTTGAAAATGGCTCCCTTATGGCAGGTCAAAGTGTGGGCATGGTCTCAAAAGAACAATCCACAGCTGAGATTATGGAAGAACTCATAGCCCAAGCAGAACTCTACCTCAAGCAAGCAGCCTAAGATGACGATTTTTCTTTTTGTGATGGCCTATCTCCTCGGCTCAATTCCCTTTGGATTTTTGCTGATGAAAAAATTTGCAAAAGTCGATGTACGCACCCTTGGCTCTGGTAATATTGGCGCCACAAACGTTCTTCGTTCCGGCAACAAGGGCATTGCGGCACTTACCCTCTTCCTCGATGGCTTCAAAGGCACTCTCGCCGTCTTAATGGCTTATATCCTCACAGAGGATGAGTCACTTTATTATTTAGTAGGGTGCATTGCCGTAATCGGACATGTTTTTCCCGTCTGGTTGAAATTTAAGGGTGGAAAAGGCGTTGCGACTGTTTTGGGAACATTGCTTGCTCTTCACCCCCTCGTTTTTGTAGGAGTATCCCTTACATGGTACACAGTGGCAAAGTTATTTCGTATTTCCTCAGCAGCAGCCCTTACCGCTTTCGCACTCGCGCCATTTATGGCCCTCGCACTGCATCGCTTTGACTTAGCCAAGTATCTTGGCGCGACATTCTTATTGCTGTGTTTTACTCACCGGGAAAACATCAAGCGTTTGCTAAATGGAAAAGAAGGAAAATTTTAGAAAAAAATGGGGCGAGTGACCGGAATTGAACCGGCGGCCTCAAGAACCACAATCTTGCGCTCTAACCGACTGAGCTACACCCGCCATATACTCCCTAAACACTGTAAAGGCATGAAAAGAGTACACCTACTTTCTACATGCTCCCTCACGCTTCGTCAAGAAATTGTTGCAGTCTTAGCATGGCAAAATTTAACAAACTTTAAGAAAGTTTTAAGAAAAAAAGTGCACACTAAGACTAGACAAAAACGCAATCATGACCAGAAAGGAAGCACACCATGAAAAAAATTCAAAGTGTCTGTGTTTATTGCGGTCATAACGAGAGCAAAAAAATCTATCAAACTGCTGCAAAAACCCTTGGAAAGTGTCTTGGCCAAAATGGCTTTGAGCTTGTCTATGGCGGTGGACGTATGGGCCTTATGGGCATGGTAGCGGATGCTGTACTTGAAAATGGTGGGCGCGTTGTGGGATTCATCCCTCACCACCTCGATGAATTTGAAGGAGCCCACACCGGCATCCAAGAGCTTCACCTTGTGGATACCATGCATACGCGCAAACTTAAAATGTCAGAGCGCGCTGACGCGTTTGTTATTCTCCCCGGTGGTTTTGGAACCCTTGATGAATTTTTTGAGATTATCACGTGGAAGCAACTCATGCTTCATGACAAGCCCATCATTATCATCAATACCAATAATTATTGGAAACCCCTTGTAACTCTGATGCATCATGTTGTTGACCATCAATTCGCAAATCCAGAACATCGTCATATTTTTGATGTGGTCGATCATCCTGAAGATGTGATTCCCATCCTTCTTTCATCTGAAAAACCAGAATCAACCTTCCTCAGCCACGTTGTTTAAGAGAGTGTTTTTTCTTATTTGGAAGAGAATGCTTTATTGCATTTCTGATTTTGGATCACTGTCTTTTGATGGAGTAGCATTTTCCAACCTTAAAATGATATTCCACTAAATAAATTGCTGAATATTTTTTTTCACTTTATGGTTTCAAAAGAGTTAAAGAAACATACACACAATGCCCTTACTTCCCCTCGGCCTTTATATCCACTGGCCCTTTTGCCTTTCAAAATGTCCCTATTGCGATTTTAATAGTTTTGTGGGTCAAGGAATTGATGTGGAGGCCTATACCCGTGCTTATATGGGGGAATTAGAGCGCTTTTATAAACAAACACATGATCTCTCTCTTACCTCCATCTTTTTTGGTGGGGGAACACCGTCCTTGATGCCCCCTCTCCTTACAGCGGCCATTATTACAAAAGCAAAAGCATTGTGGGGGGAATCTAACCTTTCAGAAATCACCCTTGAAGCTAATCCAAGCACTGCAGAAATGAATCGGTTCCAAGCGTTTCGTGATGCTGGCGTGAATCGTCTTTCCATTGGCATTCAATCTTTCCAAGAACAATCCTTAAAATTTCTTGGCCGTGGCCATAATGCTGATGAGGGAAAACGGGCTATCGCCATGGCACAAAATATTTTCCCACGGGTCTCCTTTGATCTGATCTATGCTTTACCGGAGCAAACTCTCACCGAGTGGAAAGAGGAACTCACTTATGCTCTTTCCCTTGGCACGGGGCATCTCTCCCTCTATCAACTTACCATTGAACCAGGCACAGCCTTTGCCCCACGCTATGATCGTGGTGAAATTGTGTTGCCAGAAGAAGATCTAGCAGCGGACCTTTATGAGCTCACCCAAACTTTATGCCAAGAAAAGGGACTGCCAGCCTATGAGATTTCCAATCATGCACGACGTGGTGACGAATCCCAGCACAACCTCATTTATTGGCGCTATGACGATTATATTGGTATTGGACCAGGTGCCCATGGACGATTTAAGAATCTCGATGGACAAAAAATTGCAACGGAACAGCACCGCGCCCCCGATGTCTGGTTAAAAAAAGTGTTGGAAGATAATTCTGGAGACATCCGCACAGCTGTTATTTCAGAGGAAGATCAAGCAAAAGAAGCTCTCATGATGGCCCTACGCCTCAAGGAAGGAATTGATCTTAACAGGCACCCCCTCCCCTATGGAGCAACCTTAGATCCACAACGCTTAAAAGTGCTAATAAACGAGGGGGACCTAATTCAACAAGAGCAAACGCTCACCGTTACAGAACAAGGACGCCCTCGCCTTAATGGCATCCTAAGATATTTGTTGGGGTAAAAAATGTTACCGTTCGGTATCATTTTCAAGCAGCAGAAGCATTCTCCGTAAAATTGTTACCGATCGGCAACAAAAGTCATGCTATATTTACAGGTCTGGAAATCCAAGAATAATGGAACCTAAATTTTAAATTCCTTGGGAAGAGAAGCCTCAAACAGATGCCCAAGAATGCTGAGCTTCCATGCATGCAGCATCAGACGTTTTGCGGGAGATCCCCCATATTTTTTATCGCCCATAATGGGATGACCAAGGCTTGCCATATGAACACGCAGCTGGTGTGTACGACCCGTTTTGGGGAAAAGTTCCACAACGCTCACACCGTTTTCTTCTGAAACAACCTTATAATACGTGATCGCTTCTCGCCCATAATCGCCTTGGATACCCATGGATTCAAAGTCTTCCTTGGATTTTCCAATGGGTGAATCAACGATATCCTCTTTATTGATAAATATTCCATCACACACGGCGATATAAGTTTTTTCGGCGGCACGATCCCTGAAAGCATTGGTTAATTGAGTCGCCATCGCAAGGGTTTTTGCAATGATCAAAAGACCACTCGTCTCCTTGTCAATCCGGTGTGTCAAACGAAAACGTGCGTCGGGAGAATAGGCGCGCAAAATATCATCCACAGATGTTCTTTGCCCTGTTCCCCCTTGGGTTGCAAGACCGGAAGGCTTATTAACGACAAGAATCTCTTCATTCTCAAAGATTCGCATATCATCAACAAGCTTTATTGCTTCATCGTGCGAAATATCAAGGAGTGTTGTGATCTCAGGCGGCGCTAAAGAAATAGCCTCGTCCGGAAAAGCAATACGATCGCCTTCATGCACACGCGAAGACGCCTTAGCCTTGGCATCATTCAGACGCAGCTTGCCTTGGCGACTCCACTTTTCAAAAAGATTTTGGGGAAAATAAAACTGCTGACGGCGAAGGTATCGATCGAGTCGACTTCCTTCACCCTCAGCAGTCACAATTAGGATAGGCATTGCCCGAGAGAAGAAGCTTACGCTTCTTCTGCTTGGACCATTGCTTCTTCTTCAGATTGAGCCACGTTTACTTTAATCATGGCAAAAACTTCAGGGTGAAGCACGAGCTTAGCTTGGTGAATACCCAACGTTTTGATTGGTGTTGGGAGTTCCACTTGACCACGGCTCACGGAAATTTTTTGATCCGCCAAAGCGTCTATGATGTCGCGTGGACGAACGGATCCATACAGATGACCCATTTCACTTGCTTGGCGCACAAGGGTTACTGAAACATTTTCAAGAGCTTTTGCAGCATGCTCAGCCTCTTGCTTACGCTTAAGGTTTTGAGCTTCTAAGTGAGCTTTTTGTGTTTCAAAATGCGCAATGTTTTCTTTGGTTGCACGAAGGGCTTTCTTCTTTGGAAGAAGGAAGTTACGTGCATATCCAGGCTTCACGGAAACGAGTTGCCCCATTTGGCCGAGTTTTTCAATGCGTTCAAGAAGAATAATTTGCATAATGGAATTCCTTATTTTTGAACGTATGGCATAAGAGCAAGGAAACGTGCGCGCTTAATCGCTTGTGCAAGTTCACGTTGCTTTTTCAATGATACAGAGCTGATTCGGCTTGGCATAATTTTACCACGCTCAGAAACAAATCGTGACAAAAGACGAACGTCTTTGTAATCGATTTTCATCGCCTTAGGACCAGAAAAAGGGCAGCTCTTTCTTCTTTTGAAGAACTGACGCTTTACCAATTGAGCAACACGTGCTTGATTTTCAGAACTCATTCTTGTTTCGTCAGACATTACTCGCTCCTTGGGCTTTCGTTTGTATTTTCAACAACATCATCTTGATCATCATAGGAGGACCTAGCTTTTTCATCGCGAAAACTGCGTTGTTGCATGAGTGGGGACGGATTATCATCCAAAGATTCCACTTTTACGGTCACATAACGAAGGATATCTTCGCTCAGCTTCATCTGACGCTCAACTTCAGCAACAGCTTCAGGCTTTGCCGTGACGTTCATCAAAACGTAGTGACCTTTTTTATTCTTTTTAATAGGATAAGCGAGTGTGCGGAGACCACAAAACTCAATTTTGCCAACTTGCCCACCTTCATTTTTAATGATGTTGGTGTAATTTTTGGCCATATTTTCGACTTGCGCGCCGGTAATATCTTGGCGTGCAACGAATACGCATTCATAAAAACGCATTAATTATTCCTTTCGGTTGAACTTGTCTAAATTAAGTTTCAGCCCCTTTGAGAATCGCTTTATTCTTTATTTTTACAAAAGCAAAGCCATTCCTTGAGGAGCAAGGAACCATAGTTACGTTTCTTATGTAGCAGCAACTCCCTTTAATTGCAAGGATTTCTGCGCAAAAAAATGAAGAAAGGATATTGCTTTATATTACTTATCAGCACTCACTCTGCGGCCATTGTAAACAATTCCAGCAGCATCACGATAAGATTGAAGGACAGCACACGCCCCATCACGCGCAATTTCTGGCACAACTTCAATCCCGCGTTTTTCCAGTTCATCTTGCCAACCAGAAACGATAGGCCCCTCATCAAAGCCCACAATAGACTCCACATCACGTGCTGTCGCACCATAGATAATACGCCTCACTCCCGACCAAATGGATGCCCCGAAACACATGGCACACATTTGTGAACTTGTGGCAAGTGTATGAGTTGGAAGCTCTGAATCTCCAAGATCAAAATTCTTGTAATGCTTTTGTGCCATGGCAAAGGCCATCATTTCCGCATGGGCGATGGAACATGACTCTGGAACAACGCGATTCACACCTACGGCAACAAGGATATCTTCCGCAAAAATAGCCGCTCCAAAGGGCCCTCCTGTTTTATGGGCAACGTTTTTCTGGGATAATTCAATGGCAAGGGTCATTTTGTCAAAGTCGCTCACATATTTTTTCGAAAAATTGACTCCTTGCACCCAAGAAGGAAGAGAGAGCGATACCATATTCACTTTACCACAACCTTCTCTTCATCTTGTTTTTTTACCTTTTTCACAAATCTATTATTTCCAGAGGAGAGAACAATATGCGTTTGTGGCATCGTTTGCCCAAAAACCTGCCCCATGGCCAACAATGTTTTTTTCTTAACCATGCGCCCCTTTTCCCCGCGAAATCTTATACCCAGGTATTTCAAAGACGTTGCGCCAAAAGTTTTCGCCATAGCTTCATATCGAGGAAGATGACTCATTTTAAAATCAAGAATAAGTGACGCTAGATTAAGCTTTTCCAAACGTGAGGAAAAAATCAAAAAATCTTCAGGGGACACAAGAGAATCTGAACTCACACAAAGACGTGACACCCCTTGACCAAGGTATAGGGGCGTATTCTCAATCCCCAGCGAAGCCCCTCCCCCCATATATTTAATCGCTAAATCCTTCACAGATTGGTGGGGTCTTATTTCCAACACATCCGATGCAAGGACAAGCACAAGTTTTTTCGCACTTACATGACTCACACCATCGGAAAGAGCTTTTTGCTCCTTGTTCTCCCCTTTTCTTTTTAGAGGCCCCAGAGAAGAAAGATCCACCTTCATATACGAGCGGTGATCCTTTGAGAGATCATTTAGCTCACAAACCGTTTGTTGTTTCCCTTTTTTACCCGAATAGGGGTCGTTTTCAACCACAAACACACTTTTTTGAGCTGCAAACGTATTTGTGGTGAGACAAAGACTACAAAGAGCCAAGGAAATAAAGCCCTTAAAAAACCATTTTTTACAAGAAAGCATAAAACAAAAGAGGTTAAGTCCGGCTGGCTCATTATGGATCATTTCGTCCTCCTTTGCTTTTAAAAATTCATGCGTGCCCCGACTCCATGGAAATCAGGTGAGGGTCAATTCCCAGTGATTGATAAGCCGTTGACCACATCTGCTCAATGGGTTTTTCAAAAACAAATTCCTTGCTACCTTTTAAAAGGATCCATTGATTTTCATTAAGCTCTTGTTCGAGCTGCCCTTGGGACCATCCCGTATACCCAAGAAGAAGGATGGAGTTTTTTGGCCCCTCCCCCGTTGATATCTGCTTTAACACCTCAAGGGTTGCTGTAATGGAAAAATCATCATTCACTCGCACCGTTGCATCCTGATTATAATCACTTCCATGCAAAACAAACCCCCTGACAACCTCCACAGGGCCACCATAAAAAATCGGAAGATTCGCCTTTACTTCTGGATGCTCGATTCCCAACTGATCCAAAAGATCTGAAAACATAATGCTGGGCAAGGGTTTGTTTAAAATAAACCCCATGGCGCCATTTTGATCATGGCCACACACATAAATGACGGCTTGGTAAAAGCGTGAATCCGCCATAAACGGAGATGACACAAGAATTTGGCCGGTTAAATATCCTTTTATGAAGGAAGTGTTATCTTCCCCTCGCCTTGTTTTAAAAAAACCAACCATTGGCACTCTTTAAACTTTTTATCACCCTTTCAAGGTAACACAAAAGAGTTACGAAGCAGTTAATGGGAGTAGCAAGCAAAATGAAAAGCTGTGCTTTTATCCTAATGCTACAACAGAAGCTCGATTAATCCTGATCTCACCCAGCTTCATTACGCATTTTAAAAAACATCATGAGAAACTTTTTGAATTTTTCTGAGTGAAACTTTGTTTCATAGGATCCCCGGGGATAACGAAGAGAAAGGCCATTTAATGGATTTTTAGGATTTCCAAACCACACCACCTGACCTTCAAATGGCGATGAGACTATCCCTTCAAAAAATTCATGTGTGCTCTGTATCCTCACTTTGAAGAGCCCCCCTTTCAAGGACGACACACTAACATCCTTTAAGCGTTCTACTTCCCCACCATAAACAACAAGACTACCCCCAGCTTGTTCACCCCAATCAGCTAATAAATCCACGCGACGACGTGCACTTTTGTGCCACATAGCCCAAAAGTTTTGGTGAGCAAGGAGCATTGCATTCCCATGAATCGCCATCCCTCCATTCCCCAAGAGACGTTTGTTTTCAAAAAAAAGAACCTCTTGAATCCATGGACGAAAATGATCCAGGGTTAAAAAAACGCTTACTGCTTCTCCAGACGCCCACGTAAAATGATGGTCAATAAATGCTTTTGTGAATTGGCTTTTTGGAAGATGCGGATATTCCATTTGCAAATATTCAGCCATCCGTTCGGCATTAGTTTGATGGGGATTCTTTCCCAAACGAGCCAACGCATGGGAGATCGCAATGAGTTTTTCCCTCTCTCCTGGTTTTTTAGGAAAACACAAAAAAGGACCACCACTATCTCCAGGCTGGCTATTCCCATCAAAAAGTGGCGAAACCCCCTTGGATGCCTCAAAATTATAAAAAGATCCAGGGAGTTTTTGAGATGTTTTTTGAATAAGTGGTATCCTCCCCCCATAAGTCATATCAAGGGATCCCCTTACAAGAAAGCCATGCCTGCGAAACACAAGATTTTTTGGATTAGGAGCAAAAGAACCGTTGCATAACACAAGATTGCTATATCCAAATGTGGCAAACATCTCACGCTTTAAATCACATTCTGCAGCATCCCCTATTTCATAGATGCGTACCCTTTTTGCATGATCAGGTCTTAGGGGTGTCTTCAAACGAAGCAACACCAAATCTCGCCTCGAAAGAAGCGCATTCTCAGCAATCGAAGCTGCTCGCTTTTCATTGCATTCCATCTTCACCCAATGATTTTGTAGATAAAGACGTGTATCCATCACCTCATACCACAAATTATCTTTTGAGATGTCTTGAGGAATTTCCGGCCCTATCCATACAAATGTATTCACCCCCTCTTGAAATAAAAAAGGGGCATGGGCAGTTGTTAGCACCACATTGGGAGATATCATACATCCCGACAGCCTTCCCAAGGATTGTGATAAGCCTCCTTTTATAGGGATGCTCCAGCCTTGGACATGAACAGTACCCGAGGCCAAGTCCGCATGACCAAAACCAAGGGCAACCTCTGCAGTTATGTGATCTCGCGATACCCCAGAAGCTTTTCCAACGAAAAAACAAAGAATGACACTTAATCCAAAAAGAACACGAAGAAAAACCATCATTCAAAAAGCTTCTTTTTTCAGCAAAACACTATAGGTATTTCCTACTGCCCCTTTTTGGTCAAGATTGTAGTTGGCTTTTCGTCTTTCTTTGCCACGATATCCGTTGTCTGCCATTCATACTTTTCAGTATCAAACTTAAAAAGCTTTGGTGAATCAAATTTGGATTCATAATTAATAACGGCAAGACGTTCTTGACGGTCGGCGGGTGCAAAGGTACCAAGCCCCACCATTCCTATGAAATCAATATATTTTATTTTAAGTTCACGCTTATCAGAAAGGGTGGGAATAATCTTGACGAGGTCTTGCAGTGTTTTTAATGGTTTGCCATCAAGCTCAACTATTTTCAACAAACGTGTATCCATAAAAAACCCAGGCAATTGCCCCGTAATGGAACGCAGTGGTGATGTTTGTCCAAGGCCAAGGGCAAAAACCCCTTCTTCTCCATGCCCCACAAAAAGCTTGATAAACTCATTATTCATGATCCACGTCGTATCCATGAAAGTTACCATGTTTAAGGCATGGTCATTATTTAATGAGTAGCTTTTAATCTTAAAGGAAACGAGCTTCCCCTGGCGATACACTTCAATGGCAATGTCTTTATCCCCTGCTTCATTCACAATGCGATCGAGCTCGTAAAGGTTTGGCCCAATAATTTGTTTATTGACCGACCATAAAATGTCTCCTGCTTGGAATAACTCCAACGCCTTGGTTCCTGGAAGGCGCGCATTAATCAAAAGGATTTTATTATTCGCATGGGGAAAATCATTCAAATACTTTTGCATGGCATCCAAAGGAATAAGCCCTGCCTTTGTCACATCGTCAAGACTCACATAATTAGGCACAATGCCAAGACTTCTGTGAACCGGTGTTTTTTTACTTTGCAACGCTTTAAGAGCATCCCTTAAATAGCTAATGGGGAGTGCGGACCCCGAGGATACTTTGCCCCCATAAACGATCCCTATCACCTTACCATCTTGATCAAAAACAGGGGACCCGCTGGCACCCGGAATGGTCAATCCAGAAAAACTAAAAGATTGCTCAGCAAAGGGGCCTAAATTTTCATAAATACTAAAAACTGTTCCCAAAAACGTTGAAAACTCATCCTTGCCCGAGTTCCCCATACAATAGATGCTCGCATTGACTTGGGCCGATTTTTGAGAAAGCTCAAGACTTACAGCATCCTTGGGAAGCTTTGTGGGATCAACCTTGATAAAGGCAAAATCATAAAGTGGATCAAAATAAACAAGCTGTGCTGAAGTACGTGTTCCGTTTGAAAATTTCACGGAATATGTGCTTACAGTCATATCCCCCACAACATGACGATTTGTGGCAATCAAACCCATGGCCTTGTCAACAATGAAACCTGTTCCCATGGATGCCGCTGTTTTTTCGCTTTCTGTGGAGGCATACGTTTTGGTTTCAACCATCACAACCCCAAGACGCACGAGATCAAGGATTTTTTTACGTTTACTTCCCCCCTCTTCCTTCGTGACTTCTGATTCCACAGTCTGAGTAAGAACATTTTCTTTGTTAGGAGAACGATCACCCGCTTGCTGATCTTGGGAAGATGGAGCCACAGCGACGGGCAAAATTTCTTCTTTAAGAGGGCTTGCTATTCCCTCAACAAAAAACACACATGTCACGCAAGACATGACTAAAAATCGTGTGCACCTCATACGCGCGCTCCTTAGAAATATTTTGTTTTAACCAAAAAATAATGCGGCGTTTTAATTTATGCCTTCTTTGCGTTTTTATTAAGTCGCATCAGGATAAATAGTAAAATCAAAGCCACGAATCCGACACCACCACTGGCAAAAAATGCTTGTCCTTCACCAAAGTGTTGGGAGATATTTCCAGCACATATTCCTGCAATAATAATGGCAATAGCACTAATCAAATAAAAGAACCCAAAGGCTGTACCACGCAAATCCTCAGGCACAACGGCATCCACAAGGGTTAAGAAAACGCTCTGGCTAATACCCATTTGAACACCCCACACACACACGCCTCCAAAAAGGACCCAGATATTTGGTGCAAAGGCCAAAAGAATATCCGCAAGAATCAAAACCATGATGCCTACTGCCAACAATTGATAGCGATTCATACGATCCGCCAAACGCCCCACAGGATAGGATGAAAGTGAATATGTCAAATTATAAAGAAGAAGGATCACGGGAGTATATGTTTCAGGCAATCCAAAGTTTGCATGGGCATGGAGCGTTAAAAACGCCTCCGTTGGACGGGCCAACATAAAAGCACCAACCACAACCATCAACAGCCAGTAGGGCTTTCCAAGGCGCTTAAGATCATTGAGGTGAATAGGATGTTTTTTAGGGTGTGCTTCATCTTTTTCCCCATCTGGAAGAGCAACGGGTTTTGGTTCTTTAACAAAACAGATAAGAATTACCAACGCTAAGAACGCAGGAATCGTTGCAATCCAAAATACCTGGTGAAAATTATTCATCGTCCACCACATAGCAGCGATACCCACAACACCCCCAGCAAAAGATCCCGCCGTACCAAGAGTTTGACGCAAACCAAAGCATTCCCCCTTGATATCCTTAGGTGCAATATCCCCCACAAGGGCGTCCCGCGGCGTTGATTGGATACCATTCCCTAAACGATCCATAAACCTGGCCGAAAAAACCGCAATAAAGCTTTCTGAAATGGCAAGAATAGGACGCGTGAGCGTTACAAGGGTAAAGCCAACCACCATAATCAATTTGCGGCGCCTAAGATAGTCGCTCAAGACCCCGGAAATGAGCTTTGTTGCATGGGCACTCGCCTCAACAGCTCCTTCAAGAAAACCAATCCACCCCGTTCCTACACCCAAAATGGATTTAAGGTAAACGGCGGACAAACTAAAAATCATCACCGATGAAATATTGATCAAAAACTGAACAATACCAATGGCAAAAACCCCTTGAGGGATAGAACTTTTTTTTCGTGTCATTTTATATGTTATCTATTCTTTAGCGAAAGAAGCTCTATAATTACTAAAGCGCAAACATTTTGCAAGTTACATCATATTTCGAGGTACAATTAATGTCAGAATTTCTTGGAAAAGTAGCAGTTATTACAGGATCAACAAGCGGCCTTGGCCTCGAAATTGCTAAAACTTTTGCAAAGGCCCATGCCAACTTGGTCATTAATGGTTTTGGAACAAAAGAAGACATCGAAAACACAGTTAATCACCTTAAACCCCTGGGTGATGGGGAGGTTGTCTATTGCCCCGCTGATCTTACAAAAGAATCTGAGGTGGAAAAACTTATTCAATACGCCAACGATTCCCTAGGTGCTATTGATATCCTCATCAATAATGCCGGCATCCAATACGTTTCGCCCATTGACCAATTCCCCACAGACAAGTGGGATCAAGTGCTCGCCCTCAATCTTACAGCCGCTTTCCACACCATAAAGGGCGCCCTTCCCTTTATGCGAAAGAAAAATTTCGGCCGCATTATTAACATCGCCTCCACCCAAGGCGTCATCGCATCCGTTGAAAAAGCAGCCTACGTAGCTGCTAAACATGGCATCATTGGCCTTACGAAGGTTGTTGCCCTTGAAACGGCCAAGGAAAACATCACATGCAATGCCGTTTGCCCTGGTTTTATGCTCACGCCCCTGGTTGAGGCACAAATTCGCGCAAAGATGGAGCTATCGGGCCGATCTTTTGAAGAAGAATCCGAAGCCTTTGTTTCAGGGAAACACCCCAGCGGAAAATTCGTAAGCCTCCTTGAGGTTGCTCAAATGTGCTTATTCCTTGCGAATCCAGGAAGTTCCGAGATCCGCGGCGCTCAAATGATCATCGATGGCGGCTGGACCGTTCCTTAGTCTTTGTCACCCACGCCCAGCTCTTGTGGCTTGGTGCCTTCTTCTCCACTCACACTTGCCGAAGAAGAAGCCAAAGAAAAAGATCCTTCTACTTTCATCCTTTTTGCAGGCGATGCAACCTTTGATGACGTTTGAAGTTCTTGGATTTTGTTTAGGATTGTCGTATAAAGCTCATCATTTCTTCTTATATCGTTATCAAGTTCAACAATCTGCGCACGGATCTTTTTCTGCTCATCTTCAGGTAATCCTACCTTAGAAGCTTGTTGCGCGAGAATAGCTTTCTGACTCGATAAATTCTCATGCGTTCTTTGGTGTTTTTCTCTGACTTGTGCAAGGGCATCCTGAATTTCTTTTCCAAGGAGTTGAGATGAATCCAGGGCCATATCTCTCTGCTTGGAAGAATTTTGAGAGTTTTGTTTTTCTTTCTCAATTTTTTTGAAGGCTACAATAGCTTGTGTTAAGGCTAAAGCCGTCTTTTTTAATTCTGGAATATTGCGAGATACCAAAAGAGAGGCAACCTCGCGCCCCTCCGATTCCCAAGTTTTGCCCTCTTTTAACCACGTTTCAATCCCATCAGGTGACGATGAAGCAGATTGTTGAGTTGAGCTGATCTTTAGCCTGATCCCCTCAAGAATCCCTTGAATCATCTTAGCTTTTTGTACAAGCTCGTTATTATTGTTTTGAACCATTATCGGCACCTTCGCCGTGTTTTCATGTTTAACTGGTTCTTTAGGTAAACCTTGTGAGCCAAGGGCTTTTTGATCCGTTTCATTTTCATCATTCCCTTGCCCAGATTCTTGGGACACGTTACTTGATGCCACCACATTAGAAGAAGAAACCACTAAATCTTCTTTCGCTTTGTCTTTTTCATCTTGTTCGAAAAGTTTCTTTTGCACAGAAGAATGTTGCGATCCTGCAGCATTACGTCTTTGCGATGCCGCCAAAAGCTTTTTTAAACGAATGATCTCCTCCTCAGCCGCGCTTAAAGTGCTTTGAAGAGACGTGGCTCTTTGTATTTCAGCGAGTTTTTCCTGCTTTTCACGGATTAACTGTGCTTCAAGATCCCGCATGGCCCTCAAGGTTTTTCTTTGATCTTGTCTTTTCTGCTTCAGAGCTCCATTGGCGCTAGAAAGTTGGTCTTGCAGCTGTTGACACCTTGCTTCTGCAGCAGCCGCACGTTTTTTTTCCGCCTCAACTTGCTCTTGAAGTTTCTGCATATCCTTTTTTCCATCGTCTTTTTTAGAAAAATCTGCAGCAGCCGCACTCCCTTGAGAAGTCTGAAGAGTACTTCTGAGTGGACCTAAAAAATCATCATTACTAAAAAGGGACCACCTCTTGTTTTGCCCCACATCTTGGGCACCATAAGAGGGTGAAAACAACACGACCATTAAAGCCACAATAAACAGCGTATTTTTAATATACTTTTTCATAAATTATCTCTGAATTTTATATATTTAAATTTGACAATTAAAAAACACCGCATGATAACTTAATTCATTATTTTATTTCCAGATATTTTGATGCTTCACCTCAAAAAACCCTTTCCTATGCCGACCATTGACAGTCCTTAAAATTTTAACCATTTGTTAATAAAGCAACCTCTACCGTTTTAGCAGAGTTAATTTTTCAAAGGACTTTGCGATGCGTTATTATGTCTTTCTCTTCACCTATGTTTTAAGCGTTACAACCATTCAGGCAAGCTCTGACCCAGCCCTCACTGAAATAGAAAAGATAACCGCATCCAATACCGTAATCGCCCCACAAACGCCCCCCGTAGAAGCTTATAGGCAAGAAGCCCTTGCCCTTGTTGAAGCTTTAACAAAAAACGCAAAGGCCCACCAAGTCTTTGCGACAACAGCATTAGGGGAACTAAGCACAGTTAACAAGATGATTTTGAATCGGTCTGTGCAACAGACTCACCAAGAGCTTGTGACACACTGGAATCAAGCAACCACTTCTTTACAAGGGCTCGCTGAAAGTTTTAGGGAAAAAACAGAAAAAGCAACACAGGTCGAGCACGTTTCAACGACTGTTAAATCTTTATTCTCCTCGCTATCACAAAAACTTAAAGAAACCGCACAGCGCGCTAAAAATGCTATGATCATGACAGGCCATGCTGGATTTGTTGATACGGGCCTTTCCTATCAGGGGTTTACTCAACCCCTCCTTGAGATGAACACCCTTATTGGGAAAACATGGGAAAAGATCGTTGAAAGCAAAGAAAAAATCTTTGGCAAATCCTCTTCCTCTTCCTCTTCCTCTTCCTCTTCCTCTTCCTCTTCCTCTTCCTCTTCCTCTTCCTCTTCCTCTTC
>Ga0172373_10001490_pt1 | contig 37896 bp, 39 predicted proteins | sample Lak10m_2_FD_114546 | JGI IMG/M metagenome (GOLD analysis project Ga0172373, IMG submission 114546) | Freshwater microbial communities from Kabuno Bay, South-Kivu, Congo - kab_092012_10m | ecosystem: Environmental > Aquatic > Freshwater > Lake | place: Democratic Republic of the Congo... | reverse complement strand
ATCACCCCTCTCAATAATTGAGGTTTCGGATCAACATAAATATAATCGTTTGCTCTCACCAAAATATCCGTGTATTTGAGTCCTTCTATAGTCGAGATATCAATTAAATAGATCTTTCGCCCTGTTTCTTCTTTACGTATAAGTTTAATGGAATTTGCCCTCCCTCTCTCTGTTAATCCTCCAGATGAAGCCAAAACCTCCATTAATGTTGTGTTCTGATTAACTAATGTATAAACCGATGCCGATCCACCATTTCCATTAAAGACCAAAACACGTTGATTAGTTACTGCTACCTGGACATATGGTTTTTTATAATACTTGGCGAATATATACTCAAGAGAATCCTCACAAGCTTTAATCGAAAGTCCATCAACTTTGATTTTACCAAAATCAGGTAAATCAATTGTACCATCTGTCATTACAACATATTCGAAGGGAATCTGATTTACGGTGGATGAGACGAAGGTTAGATCATCTCCCTGACTGTAGGTCATTTTCACCATCACTTTATCATTGACTGAGATTTTGTAATCTTCAAAAATTGTTGTCGGCAACGAGTCTAATGAAGCATATTGTGACCGAGGTGTTTTGAGTAACATATTGCTGTTTACTCCGCATGACTGAAAAGCTAAAACAATAAGAAATAAAAGAAAGACAGCTGTAATTTTATTTTTGTAGAAGACCTTTGTCATGTAACAATCGCTTATAATACTTATCCATACGATCAACTAAGGTTGTGTAGTGAAATTTTTCACCTACAAATTGCCACCCCTTTTGCGACAATTTTTCCCTAAGTTGATTATTATTTACCAAATCTATTAATTTTTTAGCAAATAACTCCGGATCTCGCTCATCGATTACCACACCTGTTTCTCCGTTGACAACAATATCACTTATTCCACCTACATCCACGGTAAGTACGGGTATATTTGCTGCCTGTGCCTCAATCAAACTAACTGGTGTCCCCTCATTCTTTGATGTCAAGCAAATTAGATCCATCGCAGCATTGAATCGAGCAACATCTTGAATCCAAGAAAGGAACTCTATGTTTACTCGAGAATTCTTAGGTAAAGCATTTGCAATTTGCATCAATCCCTCTCTTTCTGTTCCATCGCCAACAATAAAAACCTTGACACTTGACTCAAATGCGTCCTGCGCGAGCGCTATGGAACGAAAGAAAAAAGCATGATCCTTAATCGGCACCAACCTACCTACAATTGCAATAGCGACCTCATCTTGATTTATACTTAGTTCAGTTCGTACTATTTCCCTATTTTCTGCACGTTTATCCCTAAATTCATTCAGGTCAAAACCTAATGGTACTACCTCTATCTTTTTGGGTGAGGTGATTTTGTGAATTTCGGACAACTCATGTTTTTGACCTGCTGAAATAGCTACAATCCCTGTCGAAAACTTAGCCAATCTCCGCTCAATAATTTTAAAGATTGTCGTTTTGATCTTCCCAAAATAAGAATGAAAAACATGTCCGTGAAATGTGTGAATTATAATGGGTACTCTTTCTTTTAAGGCCGCTCTTCTGCCCAATGCACCAGCTTTAGCCGCGTGTGTATGAACTATGTGCGGTTTAAATTCCCGAATAATTTCACGTATTTTATGATATGCTTTTCGATCAGAATTGAAGTTAGGTTCACGTTTTAATTCCTCAATTAGTATGGGGTTGACCCCGTATTTTTCTAAAACATGAAGTGAATCAACCTCCCCATCTTCAGGTAATCCTCCAATTAAAACGGTTTCATATTCCTCTGGCAAAAACCGTGTTAAAAATGTTGCATTGTAAGTAGGACCACCAATATTGAATCGATTGATTATTCTTAATACCCGAATTTTTTCCTTCATAAAATAAGCCTCGTACAAAAATACAAAACTTCACATTTCAAGTTTATTGTCAGTTATCTGTTAATAATTTAGGCAATTAGCAGGATGTTATAGCCTTCGTTTCACGAAATTTGGATAATGAAGCGGTGTGCGATTTTATTTTACTTCACTCTTTGTTTTCAAGTACTTGGTCAATCTCCACTCGACATTGCCATACAAAACATCTTGAAAGACCCCGTGATGTCGCATGCTAGTTTTGGTTTTATGGCATTCGACTTAGATAGCAACAAAATCATTGCCAACTACAATGAAATGCTATCACTTTCGCCAGCATCTACCACAAAACTATTCAGCACCATCAGTGCTTTAGAAATATTAGGAAAAGATTACTGCCCTAAAACGACAATTTATTACAGAGGAAACATATCCGACAGTGTTTTAATTGGTGATTTAATTATTCGCGGTGGAGGAGACCCAAGCTTAGGAAGCAGCTATTTACAAGGAACTGGAAATGAAAAAAAGTTCCTTTTTGACTGGACTGATAGCCTAAAAGCCAAGGGCATCAAAAAAATAACCGGTAATATTGTGGTTGATGCCAAAGACTTCGGGTCACAAGGTGCGCCTGATGGATGGAGTTGGGCTGACCTAGGAAATTATTACGGCGCGAGCCCATCCGGAATTTGTGTGTATGACAATGCCATTCGATATTATTTGAAAACAAATTCAAAGACTGGAAGTAAGGCACAATTAACAAAGCAATTTCCAACGATTCCCGGATTCAAATTCAACAATTCCATCTCAGGCGACAACACAACCAGTGATAACACCTCCTTTTATGGCGGACCTTATGACAACAATCGCTCTGGCAAAGGAACGATACCGATGAATCAAGAAAACTATTTGGTTAAATCCAGCCTACCCAACCCTGACATTCAACTTGCACACGATTTGTTTGCATGCTTAAAGGAACAAAAAATACAAGTAGAGGGGAACTACGGTATCCGCGAACATGAAGATTCAATTATCGATTACAATGTACTACAAAACCTGTTTGTATACTCCGGAAAATCGGTGTCAGAAATCATTAAACTAACCAATCAAAAAAGTATTAATCTTTTTGCTGAACAACTCGTTTGTTTGATTGGATTCGAAAAAACAGGTAAAGGATTAACCGAGAACGGAATTTCCATCATAGAGAATCACTGGAAGGATAAAATAGACTTTAAAGGCTTGATATTAAAAGATGGCAGTGGTTTATCTCGTACCAATGGTATCAGTTGTGAAAACCTCGTCCAACTATTGATTTACGCCAAGAAGCAAACGTACTTTCCACTTGTCGAACAATCGCTTCCTATTGCTGGGAAAACAGGCACAATTGCAAGTTTATGTAAAGGACAGCCATGTGAAGGTGTAACACATGCAAAAAGCGGCACCATGAAACGAATAAAATCCTATGCAGGATACATCAGCACGACCACTGGACGAACCATCGTATTCGCTGTAATATCCAACAACTTCAATTGTAAAAGTGGCACTATGGCAACAAAAATTGAACCCTTGTTAAATGCGCTTTCAGGCCTTTAGCTCAACATCAATTATCTCTTCCCAAAAATCATGTATTGTTTTGCCTTCGCAAGCTAACATTTGAGGAACAATGCTCGCAGGGGAGAATCCTGGAGTGGTATTTACTTCAATAATAAACGGCTCACGATCTACGATCATGAAATCAATTCGAGCTATTGATTTTAATTGCAACAACTCATAAATAGCCTTTGCCTTGGCTTGAACTTTTAATCGTGTGGTATCATCTACACGAGCTGGAGTGATTTCTTGTGATTTACCATTGTACTTGGCATCAAAATCAAAAAACTCGTTTTCAGATGCTATTTCTGTTAACGGTAAAGCATGTATACCGGCTTTGCTTCGATACACCCCACATGTAACCTCTTTTCCCGCAAGAAATGATTCAACAACAACGGTATCACCTTCAGCAAACGCTTGTAACAAAGCACCTGGAAGATCTTCAACCTGTTTTACCTTGGAAATACCATATGACGAACCCGAATCTGTTGGTTTCACAAAAAGTGGTAACCCCAATCGATCAACCAGATCAGAAACTGAAAGTTGTTCAGCTGAAGTCAAAAAGACGGATTCAGCTACGTTGAATTCAAAGTTTCTTAGAAATTGATTGCAAAACCATTTATCAAAAGACAACGATGATGCTAATATTCCGGAATTGATACAGGGAATGCCTTTAAGTTCAAATAAACCTTGAATCTTACCATTCTCACCCGGATCACCATGTATGTAAATAATCACAGCATCGAAACTGTGGTGTTTACCATCATCATAAAAAGTCATATGATTCAAATCAAGCAAAACATCTTCACCACTCGGCAGAGCAACGTGAAGTTCTCCATTGGTAAGTACTACCTTGTTAACAAGATAAGAATCAGGGAAATTGTTGATAATTGTGGTTGCACTCTTCAATGATATTTCCCTTTCCGAAGAGTCTCCACCGCAAATTATTCCGATACGCTTTTTATTCGCCATAGCTTAACAGGTTAAAAGAACCGTTTCAAATGTAACGAGATTCTACCAAACCGAGAGGAACTTTGAAATTTGAGCTTCAATTTAACAAGTATCAAAAAGTAATTAACAATGGGGGCGAACGCGCGGTTTACCGCTATATTTGCACCCTCAAAACAACCAAAAACAAAGCATTATATACCCATGAATCAAGTTTTAAGTTTAGTTTTTCTAATTTGGGCTTCATCAATTTTCTGTCAACCTTATTTGCTGAATGAAAATTTTGAGTCGGGCACTTGGCAAACCTCAGGTGATGTTTCACCAAACAATTGGACTGTATCATCATGTGCAGGCAATGGTGTTTCGGCAACTGGGAGTCATGCACTTTATATAACAGACAACTCAAGTTCTGGAGCTTGTTCTGGAGATAATTTCAATTATACCAACGCTAGTTCAGGAATCAATCAAGCTATTGTCTACAAACAAATTGACTTAAATTGTTTTGTAAACCTTGCTGTTTCTTTTGATTTTAAAAACGGATGCAGTTCTGATTCAACAGAATTCATTTACAGCACAAACAATGGTGTATCTTGGAATAAGATAGGTGCAAAATTACCGGTTTCTACAAGTTGGACGACCTATAACACAACCTTACCTGCAGGATTAAATACCTCTAAATTTCGCATAGGATTTAGGTTTTATTACAACAATCAAGAGGTTGAAGGAATTCCAGTAGCGATTGATAATTTTAGGATTTCCGGTTCACTTGACATCGTTGATGAAACACTGATTGAATTATGTAATACCACAACAACATTGATTCAAGCCAGTCAACCTGGAACAGCTCAAACAGGAACATGGAGTTTTGTTTCCGGTGCAGGAACATTTAACAATGAACATGCATTCAACACAGCGGTAAACGGTCTATCAGAAGGGTTAAATACTATTGCTTGGTCAATGACCTCAAATTCGTGCGGAACACTAACAGACACATTAAAAGTCATCGTTTACAAACAACCGTTGCCTGCTTCAATCCCGACTAGTGTCAATTATTTGTGTGAAAATGATACCATAGCACTGATGGCTAATGCTCCTCTTTACGGAAACGGTCTATGGACATCATCTATACCTCTATCTTTGTCAGATCCGTCTAATCCAAATGCGATTGCTACTAATTTCGTTGAAGGCTGGACCACACTCTATTGGACTATTACAAATGGAACTTGTCCGGCAACACAAGACTCTTTGAAAGTTTACAAAACAGTTCGTGCGTTAATTTCTGAAGAAGACACAACGTTGTGTTATGTAAATAATCAATTAACCTTGCACGGAAACCAACCTATTCAAGGGATTGAGCCTGTTTGGAAATTTATTGCAGGAGACGGTTCTCTTTCTGATCCAAACAATTCGGTAATCGATGTTTCAAATTTGAATATGGGCACGAATTCCTTAGTTTACCTTTTTGAAGACAGTAATTGTCCAACAACGACAGATACAATGCACATTTATGTTTCTATTTGTAATGGCTATACTCCTGAAATACCAACAGTTTTCACACCCAATTTAGACGGTAAAAATGATGTGTTTGATATCCCCTTTTTACATCAAATCTATCCAGATTGCAAAGTCACTATTTTTAATCGAACAGGTAACACGTTATACGAATCTACAGGTTACGCATCTCCATGGAATGGAACAAATACCCACGGAGAACCACTTCAAATTGGAACTTACTTCTACAAGGTAGAATTAATGGATGATGATAAAACAATTTACAATGGATCAATCAGTATAATCCTATAATCATGAGAAATACACTTTTCATTTTACTCGTTCTGGGCGTTGTTGGAATTGGTCGAACTCAACAAGCTTATCAATTTATTGGTACTAACTTAAATCCCTTTACCATCAATCCTGCCGCTGGAGGCTTATACCAGTTAGGTCAATTTGAATCTTCTTCTCGTATGCAATGGAGCGGATACGAAGGTGCGCCAAAAACATTTATGTTTAGTGGCCACAGCCCCATAGCAATGGGGAAATTTAAAAAACATAAAATTCAAGAATTTAATGTTGATCAGGAACAATTTTATCAGTCACCGGAGGTTGGTTTAGGAAGTAAACATGTACTTGGAGGAATGTTTTACTCGGACATAATCGGTCCTTTCACGAAAACTGCCTTTCACGGTTCATATGCTCACCACCTGGCGTTAACAAAAAAACTAAATGCAGGAGTTGGACTTGGATTAGGCTACAGTAATTTCCGATTAAATGATGCCAAGGTAAGGCTTGGACAAACAGACGATGCTGCGTACACAACCTTTTTAAGCAGTAGCACGAATCAATCCATACTTGATGCTTCATTGGGTGTGGTAATTTACAATAACAATTTATTCATTGGGTTCAGTTCGTCTCAATTGCTAAATAATGCTGTCAATTTCAATGGTGTAACAACGGAAAGCAGGTTGCAGACTACTCATTATGTGATTGCAAAATATAAACATAGCCTAAATTTCAACTATCAAATTGAACCAGTTGTGAGTATGATGACGAGTAAAAACAATGGTTTGCATTATTCTATTGGTGCACGTGTTATTCATAAAGGTTTTGCATGGGCCGGATTACATGGCACAAACCAAAAAGGATTGGCTTTTCAAGTTGGATCAAATCTATTTAAATCGTTTTATGCAAATTATGCATATCAGTTGTTTTTGGGGCCAATTCATGTACCTGGGAATGGAACGCATGAAATTCAACTTGGGTATTACCTAGGTAAAAAACGAAACATTGAAAAGGAACTAAAAGAATCTGAAAAAGAAGCGTCTCCGAAACAATAATGAACGGTTTATATTTCTTTTTCAAAGGTTGTATCGGGTTTGCACTCCGATTGTTCTTCAGTAAAGTAGTGCGCGTAGAAACTACTGAACAACAAGGAGGTACCATTTACGTAAGTAATCATGCTTCATCCTTTATGGACCCATTAGTCGTTGGCGTATTCCGTAAACCGATTGTTTATTTCTTGACACGATCAGATGTTTTCACTCCATTAACCAAACCACTTTTGAAAGCTGTTCACATGCTACCTATTTACAGACAGCATGACGGCTTAGATACCAAAGAAGAAAATCAACGTGTATTTATACGTTGCTCAGAAATTTTAGGTAAAGGTGGAAATCTGTTGATTTTTGGCGAAGGTTTTACAGACGACACATTTGTCAGAAGGTTAAAACCAATAAAAAAAGGGGCTATTCGCATTGGTTTTATTGCTTTAGAGCATTTCAATTGGGAAAAGAAAATCTATGTTTCTACAGTGGGTTGTAATTATACAAATCCTGGTTTGATGCGCAGCGAAGTACTTATTTCGTCTACCGATCAATTCTGTTTAAATGATTTCAAAACGGATTATTTAGCAAATCCAAACAAAACAATTACCGAACTCACAAAACGCGTAGAAACAATGCTTCAAAATGAATTAACGCATATTGAGCACATTGAAAACACGGAAGTTCACGAACGTATCATGTGTCTTACCCAAAAAGGCATGCAGCCAACTCGTTATTCAAAATCACCTAGTTTAACAGCACGTTGGAAATATGCTAAACAACTTGCCCAATGGTTAAATGCACAGCAAACAGAAACAATTAGCACACTTCAAGAAATTACCTCAAGTTATTTCAATGAACTCTCGAAACTTGACCTGTCTGATGATTTCGTGATTGCTTATCAAGAAAATAAATCCAAAAAAAATTACAAGGATGTAATATCCTTAATCGCCTTATTTCCATTCATGATTCTTGGCACTATTCATTGTTTCATACCATACATACTTGTGAAACGATTTGTTCAACGAAGTTTTAAACGAAAAGTGTTTTGGAGTTCAGTTAAAATGTTGCTTGGCATGATTGTTATGGGATTGGTAAATATTCCCATACTATTTTTATTCCCCTCATTTTGGTTAGGCCTCTTGTATTACCTACTCATAGGGTTACTAGGATTAGCGGCCTACAAATGGTACAACACCCTAAAATTTATGCTAAAAAAGAGTAAGATTGATTCCTTAAAATTTAATGAATTGAGTAATTCAAGGAAAAAAATTCTTACTGAAATTCAAGGTATACTTCCTGAGGCATTGTCTTAATTATTTGACTGCGGAATATAAGAGCGCCATCCCTGAAAATACTGAAATCAAGATATTTAAAGCAAGAACCAAATATTCACCTCGTTGAATCAAAAAAGCATTTTCAAGACTAAACGTACTAAAAGTGCTAAGACCTCCACAAAAGCCGACCACTAAAAAATAATGGAGTTGTTTCGGAATATCGTTCCATTTAAAAACGGTCAATACCAAAAAAATTACGAAACAAGCCAATAAATTTGATAGGAAGGTTGCCAATGGAAAATTAGACGAAAATTTTGACACTACACCAGCACCAATTATAAATCGTAAAACACTTCCTATTCCACCACCAAGAAACAATAAAAGAATATTCATGAGGTTAAACAATTTTTTTCTTTGAGAAAAAACAAAGCAGGAAAGCTACACTAAATCCGACCATTGCACCGACAATGACGTCAGTCAAATAATGTACTCCTAAATACATTCTACTATACCAAACCAGTAAATTCAATACAATGATATACGCCCCTAGAAAACGTATCTTATCCTTAAGCTTCAACCAAAACACCGTTCCAATTGCAGCAAAATTAGCTGCATGAGAAGATACAAATCCAAAATCACCACCTTTATACAATTCACCATTTTTTTGAAGATAAAAATGCAGCTTAGGCTCCAAATTTGAATTATGTGATGGACGTAAACGCATAAAAACCTGTTTGAATCCATAAACAGAGATTAAATCTGACGCTATAACAGCCAAAGCAATCAAGCCTATTACCATAAAGGCTTGTTTAACATTAAAAAACCGAAAAAGTATTGCTATCAAAATTAAATAGACCGGAACCCATGTTATCCGTGCAGAAACCCACCACATAAATTCATCCAAGAAATGGTTATTAAGTCCATTTATCCATAAAACACATTGCTCATCTAGGAATTGTATGGATTCAATCATGATTTAAATTTTTCCAAATCATATCTTTTAATTCCATGAGTCCTTTTTGAGCAACTGATGAAATGAACACAAATGGAATGTTAGGCAAGTCGGCCTGAAGAGCCTGCGTCAGTTCATCGTCTAACATGTCGGATTTGGTGATAGCTAGTAATCGCTCTTTATGCAACAGTTCAGGATTGTACTGTTGCAATTCATTTAATAAAACTTTATATTCCTTATGGATATCATCACTGTCTGCCGGAACCATGAATAACAAAACAGAGTTGCGCTCAATGTGACGCAAAAAACGTAATCCTAATCCTTTACCTTTGTGAGCTCCTTCAATGATACCAGGAATATCAGCCATTATAAATGATCGGTGGTCTCGATAACTTACGATACCTAAATTCGGACGAATTGTTGTAAATGGATAAGCTCCAATTTCTGGTTTAGCCTCGGATAACACTGACAACAACGTGCTCTTACCTGCATTGGGAAGTCCAACCAAACCTACATCCGCCAATACTTTTAATTCCAAAATTTTCCAGCCTTCTTCACCTGGTTCACCTGGTTGAGCATATCGGGGTGTTTGGTTGGTGGCCGATTTGAAATTGTTGTTTCCGAGACCACCTCTACCGCCTGGTTGTAAAATCACTTCCTCACCATCTTCAGTAATTTCAAAAAGTACTTCTCCGGTTTCATCATCTTTGGCAACTGTACCTAATGGCACTTCAATATATACATCTTCACCTTGAGATCCAGTTTTCAGGTTACCAGAACCGTGTGCTCCATGACCCGCCTTGATGTGTTTTTTAAATTTAAGGTGAAGTAAGGTCCATAATTGAGCGTTACCACGAATGATAACATGCCCGCCTCTTCCTCCATCACCTCCATCTGGCCCACCTTTTGGTATATATTTCTCACGTCGAAAATGTGTAGAGCCACCTCCCCCATTACCGGAAGTACAATGAATTTTTACATAATCGACGAAGTTATCGGAAGCCATATTCTTTGATTTTGACGTAAAGTTAACAATATGTAGAAGAGAAGCAGGTTCAATGCTTGGAAATCAAATCACTCGATTAACCCTGGTAAACCAAATAAACTTATCCTGATGGTTTCCAAGTAAAATGGCTGCTCCCAGAGAAACAGCCATTTTTGAACCGAATTTTTTATCGCTTACAATGAATCGATTGCCTCAAACAAGCGACCTGTAATCTCATCAATTGATCCGATGCCGTTTATAGAAACAAATTTATGTTGTGCCTGATAAAACGCCTTAACGGGTGCAGTTTCGTTGTTGTATACACGAATACGATTTTCAATTACTGTTGGATCTGCATCGTCTGCTCGACCACTCACTTCTGCACGTTTAGCTAACCTTACTTTCAACTCCTCTTCTTCTACTTCTAAGGCCAACATCAGCGAAATAGCTGTTTGTTGCGAAGATAAAAAAGCATCTAAAGCTTCAGCCTGTGCATTCGTTCTTGGAAATCCGTCAAATATAAATCCTGCTGGATTGGAGTGCTTGGACACCTCCGACTTTAACATGTCTATAGTTACCTCATCTGGAACCAATTGCCCTTTGTCGATGTAACTTTTAGCCAAAACTCCAAGTGGAGTTTCTCCTTTAATGTTTGCTCTAAAAATATCACCAGTAGATAAATGAACCAATCCGTATTGCTCAATCAATCTTTCAGACTGAGTACCTTTTCCTGCTCCTGGAGGACCAAATAAAACTATATTCAACATACTATTCTAATTGAGACAATGCTCTTTTAATTGATAAATTCCTTTCAAATTTCGACCTTTTTCATCATAATCAAGGCCATATCCAACAACAAAACGATTTGGTATTTCAAACCCTACGTACTTTGGTGCTTCGATCGCTTTAAATGCTTCCGGCTTAAACAATAAGGAACACGTGCTGATTGAACGCACCTTATAATTTGTTTGAATTGATCCTTTTAAAAATTCAATGGTTGCACCAGTATCAACAATGTCATCAACAAGTACTACATGTTTATCATTTAAAAGCTCGTTACAGCCGAATACTTGCTGAATATTACCAGTAGATTGAGTACCAGCATAGGAACTCAGCTTAACATATAAAACCTCCCAAGAAACATCCACCGCCTTCAACAAGTCTACACTGAACGTAGCTGCACCACTTAATATGACAACAAAAACTAATTGATCTGAATGATAATCGCGTGTCAACTCAACACCAAGTCGAGCTACTTGCTGATCAATACTTGACTGATCAATAAATAACTCAAATTCTTTATCGTGTATTATCACAGTTGGTTTGCTCATGCTATTAATGAGAATGCAAAGTTATAATTTTCACCAAAAGGTTTCATGAAATAAATTGAGCGTGTAAGAACTTTGTCTCATTGAAAGGATTATATCTTTGCACTATGAAAACATGGTACGGATCAAATTTTAAACTTGGCATGGTCGGTGGAGGCCAATTGGGTAGAATGTTTATTCAAGAAGCAATTAATTATGATGTTCAAGTGCACTGTTTGGATCCTGATCAGGAAGCACCATGTAAAAATTTAGCGCATTCATTTACAGTAGGAAGTTTAAACGACTACGATACGCTTTATAATTTCGGACTAGATAAGGATGTAATTACTGTAGAAATTGAAAACGTAAATATTGAAGCACTAGAGGCCCTCGAGCAATTGGGTAAAAAAGTTTTCCCTCAGCCCAGCGTACTCAGCATAATAAAAGACAAGGGAATACAAAAACAATTCTACATCGATAACAACCTACCAACTGCCCCATTTAAATTCATTGACAATCCAGAACAACTTACACTTCCATGTGTACAGAAAATGAGAACAGGAGGTTATGATGGAAAAGGTGTCCAGGTATTGAGAGCAGCGGCAGATCTTGAAAAAGCTTTCACGACTCCTTCAATTGCAGAAGAACTAATTCCATTCACGAAAGAATTGTCAGTTATTGTTGCTCGCAATGAACAAGGAGAAACTGTGGCTTACCCTGCAGTCGAATGCGAATTCAATCCGCAAGCCAATTTAGTCGAATTTCTTTTTGCTCCTGCAAATATTACCGCTGAATTAGAGGCAAATGCTCAACAACTTGCTAGAGAAGTCATAGACAAATTAAATATGGTAGGGATACTTGCTGTAGAAATGTTTGTGACAGAAGAAGGCGGGTTATTAATAAACGAAATAGCACCACGACCTCATAACAGCGGGCATCATACCATTGAATGTAATGTGACCTCACAGTTTGAGCAACACCTGAGAAGTATTTTAAATTTACCTCTGGGATCAACTGAAATCACTCAGCATGGTGCTATGATAAACCTATTAGGGGCACCAGGTTATGAAGGATCTGTATATTACCAAGGCTTGGAGACTTTATTAACATACAAAGGGGTTCACACACATTTGTATGGTAAGGCACAAACAAAACCTTTCCGGAAAATGGGTCATGTTACGATAGCAGCTGAAACCATGGAAGAGGTAAAATTAATGGCGACAAAAATCAAAGATTGTTTGCAAATCATTTCCATTTAACACTAGAAATCAATCCAAAAACCACTGACAAACCTCTGTTTTAGTGGGCGTTATATATTTTGTTTAATTTTTTATTTAAGTTGTTAAACATTTTTGTTTAATTTTGACTCAAGGATCTTAAACAAAATGTCATGTCAACGGTAGAATTTAATGAAGCATTGATCGGTTTAGAAAGTAACCTTCAATCATTCGCCATGAGTTTCACGCGCAATGTTGAGGACGCAAGAGACTTAACACAAGAAACCATGTTAAAAGCGATAACTTATCGCACGTATTACGCACCACAGACGAACTTTAAGGCTTGGGTATTTACGATTATGAGAAATATTTTTATCAATCAATACCGTCGTAAAGTGAAATCTGGTACCATTTTCGATAACTCGGAAGACCTTCATTTATTGGTAAATAACTCGGATTCAAGTTATTCTACATCTAATTCGATCGTTGCTTCCGAACTTGACGATAAAATAGGTAGATTAGAGTACGAATACAAAGAGCCCTTTATGATGCACTTTAATGGGTTCAAATACAAAGAAATAGCAGCAAAGCTTGGCATTCCGATTGGCACTGTAAAGAGTAGAATATTCATTGCCCGTCAAAAACTGATGAGTTTATTGCCGGATTACAATTACTCAATGAATTAATTTATGAAAAAGCGTGTCGGTATAATAGGCAGTGGTGTTTCCAGTTTATCCAGTGCATCTTTTCTCGCTAAGGCAGGATATGATGTAACAGTGTTTGAAAAAAACGATACTATTGGAGGTAGAGGAAGACAATTCAAAGCAAACGGATTTACCTTCGACATGGGGCCTAGTTGGTACTGGATGCCTGATGTATTCGAGCAATTTTATGCCAAATTCGGTTACACTGCAGCTGACTTTTATGAACTTAAACGACTTGACCCCTCTTATCGCGTTTTTTGGTCCGACAATTCGGAAACGCCAATTCCCGCATCACTAGATGAGTTATACAAATGGTTTGAGGAATTAGAACCTGGATCATCGTCGAACTTGAAAAAGTTCCTAAACGAAGCGGCCTACAAGTATAAAGTGGGGATGGAAGACTTGGTATTTAAACCGAGTCTGAAATTAACTGAATTTGCAGACATGCGCATTGTGAAAGGATTGTTTCGCCTTCATTTGTTGTCTAGTTTTTCTGCCTACATCAGAAAATATTTCAAACACGACAAAATTTTATCTCTTCTCGAGTTCCCAGTGTTGTTTCTAGGCGCTACACCTGAAGAAACACCAGCACTCTATTCTTTAATGAACTACGCCGACATCTCATTGGGCACATGGTATCCTATGGGAGGTATGTATAAATTTATTGAGGCTTTTGAGCGCATCGCATTAGAACAGGGCGTCAACATTAAAACAAATCATAGTGTTTCACACATTGAAGAATTACACAATGGTACGAAGCAACTCATTACTAATTCCGGTAACTATGAGGTAGACCTTGTTGTTTCAGGGGCGGACTACCATCACACTGACCAACACTTATTGCAAAATAAAGCTAACTATACTTCCGCATACTGGGAATCAAGAACAATGGCTCCGTCTTGTTTACTTTTTTATCTTGGAATTGAAGGACGCTTGTCTAATGTTGATCACCACAATTTATTTTTCGACGAGGACTTTGCTTTGCATGCACAAGAAATATACAAAGACCCCAAATGGCCAACCTCTCCTTTATTTTACATGAGTGTTCCTTCGATTACAGACTCAAGTGTAGCTCCTGAAGGTTGTGAAAACGTGTTTTTGTTAATCCCGATAGCACCAGACCTTCAAGATAAAGAAGAAATTCGTGAGGAATATTTCAATCTTTTACTTCAGCGTATTCATGAAAAAACAGGAAACGATTTATCTGGACGCATTTTATACAAAAGAAGTTATTCCGTTAAAGATTTTAAGTCAGATTATAACGCATTCAAAGGAAATGCTTACGGCCTTGCTAATACCTTGAAACAAACTGCCATCCTGAAACCATCGCTTAAAAACAAGCAAATGAAAGGCATGTATTACACAGGTCAGCTAACAGTTCCTGGACCTGGAGTACCCCCTTCGATCATTTCAGGTGAGGTAGTTGCCAAGCAAATTATAAAAGAACACCCTATTCAAACCCCTGTTGTTTAACCCATTCAACGCATTATGAAGCAGATTTTTGATACCCTTTCCTATGAGATGAGTGAGTTGACAACGAAACGTTACAGCACTTCTTTTTCTCTAGGTATCTCGTTTTTGGATAAGTCCATAAGAAAACCGATTTATAACATATACGGATTCGTTCGTTTTGCGGATGAAATTGTAGACTCTTTTCATGGCTTTGACAAGCAAGAATTGTTGAATGACTTTAGAAAAGAAACGTATAAAGCAATTGAGCAAGGTATTTCTCTTAATCCAATATTAAACAGCTTCCAATGGGCTGTAAATACCTACAACATCCCCTTGGAACTGATTGATACGTTTCTTGACAGTATGGAAATGGACTTGAATAAACAGTTCTATAACCAAAGTCAATATGAAAAGTACATCTTAGGATCAGCAGAAGTAGTAGGATTAATGTGCCTTAAAATTTTCGTTTATGGTGATCATGACGAATATGAGAGACTTAAACCCTTGGCGATGAAACTTGGATCTGCTTTTCAAAAAATTAATTTCCTAAGAGATTTAAAAGCAGATTACCAAGAATTGGGTAGAACATACTTCCCAGGTATCGACTTAAATGAATTCAATGCTTCCGTGAAAAAAGAAATAGAACGTGATATTGAAATCGATTTTGCTCAAGGATACGAAGGAATAAAACAATTACCTAAAAGTTCACGCTTCGGAGTTTATATGGCATATGTATATTATTACAAGTTATTCACGAAGATTAAGTCGATTGATGCACAAGTTATTCTTAACGAACGTGTAAGAATACCGAACAACAAAAAATACAGACTGTTTGTTACTTCTTTTGTACGGCATAACCTTAACCTTATTTAACGGCTTTATGGAATCAAATCATGTCATTTTAGTAAACGAAGCCGATCAAGAAATCGGTACCATGGAAAAGCTCGCTGCGCATGAGGCAGGGCTATTGCACCGGGCTATTTCCGTTTTCATTTTTAATTCGGCAGGTGAATTATTACTTCAACGCAGGGCATTAGATAAGTATCACTCTTCTGGATTATGGACAAACACATGCTGTAGTCATCCATATCCAGGAGAATTGGCTTTGGATGCTGCGAATAGACGTTTACAGGAAGAAATGGGCATGCAGGCAAATTTGCAACCTTCATTTACCTTTATATACAAAACAAACCTAGATAATAATCTGATTGAACACGAACTTGACCATGTTTTTGTTGGACATTCTGACGACACACCACACTTAAATACTGAAGAAGCTATCGCGTTTCGTTGGGCATCACTGGATAAACTTCGAGAGGAAATTGCGTCACATCCTGATCGTTATACCGTTTGGTTTCGTCTAATACTGACGGAACATCTTGAGAAATTAGAACAACTGAGTTATGAAAGTCTGTAGAAGAGAAACTTTTAATTCAGCTCATCGTCTTCATAATCCTTCATGGTCCGATGAGAAAAACTCAGCTGTTTTTGGTAAATGCAATAACCCAAACTATCATGGTCATAATTATGTACTTGAAACTTGGGTATCTGGAGACATCGACCCTGAAACAGGATATGTCATGGACCTCAAAATTTTGCGTGAATTACTAAAAAAAGAGGTAATCGAGCGCTTTGACCACAAAAATTTGAATTTGGATTGCGAAGAATTTAAACACCTCAATCCAACTGCTGAACATATCGCCAAAGTAATTTATGAATTAATCCGACCTCATCTACCAACTGAATTGGGGTTAACGATTAAATTATGGGAAACAGAAAACAATATTGTAGAGTACTCCGGTGAATAAACACATACTTTTTTGGCACAGAAGGGATTTGCGTATAGATGATAACGCTGGTCTGTATAAAGCTCTGAAAGAAGGAGAAAATGTTTTTTCCGTTTTTATTTTCGATACTACCATCTTAAATAAGTTGAATTGCGACGATCAACGCATTCATTTCTTGTATCAACAAGTTGAGGCATTGCGCTTGGCTTATCAAAATTTTGGAAGCGACTTGTATGTGGTCTCAGGCGACCCAGTACATCTTATACCTGAATTGTGTAAAAAGTTCTCTGTAAATGCGGTATACACCAACCGAGATTATGAGCCATATGCCAAAGAACGTGACTCTAAAATTCAAGAAGTTTTAAGTCAGCAAGAAATCAAATTCATCGGTTCCAAAGACCATGTTATTTTTGAAAAAGGTGAAGTAGTGAAAGATGATGGCCAACCTTATTCAGTGTATACGCCTTATTCGAGAAAATGGAAATCAAAATTAAACGACTACTACACTAAATCTTATCCTGTTTTTAGATATATATCTAACTTACTTCAGATTCAGTTTGACTGCGAAACACCAAATCCAAAGTCTCTTGGCTTTGACGCAGAGGTAAAAGTAAGTTTCCCTTCACATGAAGTCGATAAATCAATCATTACAGCCTACCACGAACAACGAGATATACCATCAATTAAAGGAACAAGTAGACTTGGTCTTCACCTCCGCTTTGGCACCATAAGTATTCGAATAGTAACACGTCTAGCCGAAAAGGAAAACGAAACATTTTTAAATGAATTGATTTGGCGTGAATTTTACCAAATGATTTTGTTCCATTATCCTCAAACGGTTAACAAATCCTTCAAACCACAATATGATTTAATCGAATGGGAAACCAATGAAAATCATTTCCAAGCCTGGTGTGACGGAAAAACAGGTTATCCATTGGTGGATGCCGGAATGAGAGAATTGAACAAAACGGGACACATGCATAACCGCGTCCGTATGGTTGTAGCGAGTTTCTTGACCAAACATCTCTTGATAGACTGGCGACTTGGAGAACGTTATTTTGCCGAAAAACTTTTAGACTTCGAATTAGCTTCTAATATTGGTGGATGGCAATGGGCTGCAGGCTGCGGATGTGATGCTGCACCTTACTTCAGGGTATTTAACCCTACTGCTCAACAAGAGAAATTCGATAAATCTCTAGCCTATATAAAAAAATGGGTTCCGGAATTCGGAACAGCTGCCTATCCTAAACCAATCATTGAACATAAATTTGCTCGTGAACGAGTTTTAGCAAGGTATAAACAAGCATTAAATTAATCTAAGTATGGACGTAAACGCTATCTGCCCTTCTTTTACATTGAAGAATCAATTAAACGAGGATTTTAGTATCGATAGTATACTTGGAAAGAAGATTGTTGTACTCTTCTTTTATCCCAAAGATAATACGGCAGCTTGCACCAAGGAAGTATGCAGTTTTAGGGATGCTCACGCCGATTTTTTAAGTGAAGATTGTGAAGTCATTGGCGTTTCTGGCGATAGTGTAACAAGTCATGCCGGATTTACAACGAAACATCAGTTGCCGTTTACCATACTTTCAGATCAAAAAAATCAGCTAAGAAAGTTATTCCATGTACCAAGCCATATTTTTGGACTTATACCCGGAAGGGTAACCTATGTTATTGGAAAGGATAAAAAAATTAAAGGCGTGTTTAATGCACTACTTGACCCGGTCAGCCACATCACGAATGCATTAAATTTGGTAAAAGAATTAAACTTATCTACCGAATAACTCTTCGACCTTTTTAAACCGATAATCGAATATCTCTTCAATTTTTTTTCGAACCATCATGCTATTGGCAACTCTTCCCAATATACCAAAAGGAACTACGTAAGAAACTATATCCGTCATTAATACTCCTTCGGATGTTTCTTCAAAATGATGTTCATGATGCCAAATCGTGTAAGGACCTTGGCGCTGTTCATCAACAAAAAAGGATAAATCTTTGACATGTGTAATTTCTGTTACCCATTGCATGGGGATACCAGCCACTGGCTTAACGATGTAAGCTATAAAAAGACCTTCATACATTTTATCTGGAACCTCAGTAAGTACATCAAACCCCATATAATCTGGCGTAATTAACTTAAGGTTCGCCGGTGAAGAGAAAAAATCCCAACAGGTTAATAAATCTGTTTTAACTAACTGCGTTCTTTTTAATTGATAAAGCATAAACTTCTTTTCTTTAAAAACATCTCGTTTCTCATTTTGTTTACATTTGGTCTATGAGAGAAGAAGATGCAAAATTGCAATTGTTGAATTACTTCAAAGCGCGAGTTGAACTCTCAGAAGAAGAGGAACAGCATATTCGTGATGCATATACATTGCATCACTTCAAGAAAAAGGCTTTTGTCTTTGAGCAAGGTAAACCGACGTCATTGGAAGGATTTATAGTTTCAGGAACTTTTCGCGTGTATTACAATGATTCAAAGGCATCTGAACACGTCCTGTACTTTGCTTTTCCGAATTGGTGGATTGGAAATATGATCACCTTTCATTCCGACCAAACTTCAAGCCTCAGTGCACAAGCACTCGAGGAAGGGTATGCCCTTCTGATTAATAAAGTTGATTCGGAAGAGTTATTCCGCAAAGTTCCCAAACTGGAGCGTGTTTTTAGAATCATGTTACAGAAAAGTTTTTCTGTTTTGCAAAAACGATTTTTACTCACCGTAAGTTCAAATGCTGAAGAACGTTATAAAGAACTCTTGGAGCGATCACCTGGAATTGAACAACTTGTTCCTCAACATCAAATTGCATCCTATCTGGGCATTCTTCCTGAATCTTTCAGTCGGATGAAAAAACAACTATTAAAAGGTAATTAAAACCTTAACTTACATCAACAAAGATCCAATTCGTAGCACTTATTTTTGTCTCGTAAAAAATTAAACAAGAATATGACAACAAATTGGAATTTAGATGCAATGCACAGTGAAGTTGCATTTAAAGTAAGACACATGATGATCAGCAACGTTAGCGGAACCTTCAATCAAGTTGAAGCATCCATGTCAAATGCTTCAAGTGATTTAACAGGTGCACAGTTTTCATTTAGCGCTTCGGTTGATTCAATTGATACAGGAGTTGCAGATCGTGATGCACATTTAAAATCTGAAGATTTCTTCAATGCCGCTGCATTTCCAAACATTACTTTCACGAGTAATACAATCCAATTAAACGGTCAATCAGGCCAGATAACAGGAAACTTGACGATTAAGGACACAACACACCCAGTTTCATTGGATGTAGAAATCAGTGATGTGGTTGTGGATCCATACGGACAAACTAAAGTTGGAATCTCTGCTACTGGAAAATTGAGCAGAAAAGAATTTGGTTTAACCTGGAGCGCAGTAACAGAGGCTGGTCATATCGTAGTAGGCGACGAAATAAAATTATCAGTTGAATTACAATTCATTAAACAAAACTAATATACCACTGTTTTAAGTATTGATAGTAATGGTTAGGTAGTTAAGGCGGCATGCTCAGTCATGTCGCTTTTTTCATTTTACATAATCCTGTTTTTGAACCAACATGTATTGATCATTGTCGAGTTTCAAATATCCCTGTTCGTAACAGAAGTAGTAGGAAGATCCTTTTTGCGTCTTGTAAACATTCGTAAAATAATGAAAATTGAACCCTTCCTCCGCCAGTCGTATCCCGTCAATAGTAATCTTGCCCTTGGTATTTAACTTAGCCAAAATCCGTCTGTTTTTTCTCAAAATATTGTTCACTCGGCGCACATAAGCTGTAGCATCCTCATTTAAGCGGTTGTTGTAGGTATTCCTGCAATAATCTGAACAAAATTTTTGATCCTTTCTTCCTTTTAAACGTTGTTCGCACTCCAAACATTTTCGTTCTTCCTGAACTATCATAACTCATATATTTCGCAACAATGTTAACAATATTTAACAGCAAACACAAAGACTTCAACGCGGTAGTTTCCAACTTTGTAGAAATCAAAAATAAATATGGAAAACTCAGTCGATTCAACTGTTTCACCAGCAGAAGCTTTGCGTGCGTTAGCTGAAAACATTCAACTGGAAAATCACAATTTAAATCGGCTCAAAACTGAAGTTAACCGGGTAATCGTAGGTCAAAGCTATATGGTTGACCGACTACTGATCGCTTTACTTACTGATGGTCATGTCTTGTTAGAAGGTGTGCCCGGACTTGCTAAAACCTTAGCAATAAAAACCTTAGCCCAAGCGATATCCGTTTCATTTAGCCGCATTCAGTTTACACCAGACTTATTACCCGCAGACGTTACCGGTACCTTAATTTATAATCAAAAAAGTGAGGAATTCAGTATCAAAAAAGGCCCTGTATTTGCAAACTTTATACTTGCCGATGAGATAAATCGAGCACCAGCCAAGGTTCAAAGTGCTCTTTTAGAAGCCATGCAGGAACGTCAAATAACGATTGGAGACGAAACGCATACCTTGCCTTCACCATTTATGGTGCTTGCAACCCAAAACCCAGTTGAACAAGAGGGTACTTACCCCCTTCCTGAAGCACAGCTGGACCGTTTCATGTTGAAAATTAATTTGGGGTACCCCACTAAGGAGGAAGAAAAGCAAATCATTCGTCTAAACCTACTGGAATCTGGATTACCAGCATGCAATCCTACGCTTAACGCTCAGGACATCGAGCGATTTAGAAGTTTGGTCAAACAAATTTATTTAGACGAAAAGGTAGAAAACTATATAGTGGATCTTGTTTTCGCAACGCGAGAACCCAATCGTTATGGATTAGCAGAACTAACTCCACTCATGAGTTACGGATGTTCGCCACGTGCCAGTATTAATTTAGCCTTAGCATCGAAGGCACATGCTTTTTTACAAGGAAGAGCCTACGTTACACCAGAGGATGTGCGAGCTATTGCATTTGATGTCATGGGACATCGATTAGGGTTGACTTACGAAGCGGAAGCAGAAGACCTGGATGCAAAAGCAATCTTAGCTAAAATAATTTACCGTGTTGAAGTGCCTTAAATGGAAGTTACCGAACTTTTTTCTCGTGTAAGAAAACTTGAAATTAAGGCCAAAGGGCTTACTCGACATATTTTTTCGGGTGAATATCATTCTGCCTTTAAGGGAAGAGGTATGGCATTTAGTGAGGTTCGAAATTATCAGCTTGGTGATGAAGTAAGAACTATTGATTGGAATGTTACTGCTCGATATAACACCCCATTTGTCAAAGTTTTTGAGGAAGAACGTGAGCTAACGGTAATGTTGGTTATTGATGTTTCTGGGTCAACAGATTTTGGCTCTACAAACCGGAGTAAACGGGAAACTAGTTTAGAATTGGCAGCAATTCTAATTTTCTCTGCAATAAGCAACAAAGATAAAGTTGGTGCCATTTTATTTACCGATGGAATAGAACACTATGTTCCACCTGGTAAAGGCAGACAGCATGGACTTCGAATTCTTAGAGAACTCATCGAAATTAAGCCAACATCCAATGCAACTAATTTGGTTGAACCGCTCAGTTTTTTGCGGAACACGCAGAAAAAAAGAACAACGACATTTTTAATTAGCGACTTTATTACAGATGAAGAATTACAGGAAAGTTTACGAATAACAGCTAAACGTCATGATTTAATTGCTATTCAACTGCACGATGATGCAGAGTTCATGTTACCCTCTTTGGGTTACCTGCCAATCTATCATGCAGAAACTGGAGAAACAACCTGGGTCAACAGCAATTCCACGGCGATTAAAACACGCTACAAGGATTCACACACAAAACAGGGTGAACAGATAAAATACCTACTAAAAAAAAATGGCGTTGACCATGTCGAAATTTCAACAGCGGATGATTTGGTCAAACCGCTCATTAAGCTATTTCAATTAAGAAAATGAGGACTTTACTGACATTGCTTAATTTCTTGTTTTTAGGTATCACATATGCCCAACAGGGAACAGTATTGTTATCTAAAAAGCAGTTAAAAATAGGAGAACCATTCACGTTGGTCTATAAAATCTCCCTTAAAACGCCAGAAAAGCTCCAATTTAACGCGGCTTCTAAAACACTACCATATAAGCTATCAAACTCTCCAAAATTTCTGCAGGTTAAATCGGGTAGAGAGGCCCTAGAAATTCGAAATAAGTTTCGAGATACGACCATCAAAACCTCAGCAGGTTTCGAATGGATTGGTATATATGAATTAATCGCGTGGGATTCTGGATTTTACCAGTTGCCCATTCAACAAGCAAAACTTGGCAAAAAAATCATTCAATTTCCAATCTCCACATTTGAGGTACGCCTTACATCAAAAATCCCCGGAAAAACGCTTTTTGATATCGAAGAAGTAGCACTTGAAAAGCCTTCACTTTGGGAAAATATCAAAACATTTTTGAAACGCTACGCTTGGATTTTCGGACTTACGGCCCTGATTTTAATCATCACGCTGATCTGGAAAAAAAGAAAGAAAAAAGCTTTATTCCTAGGACACCATTCAACTCCTGAATCAATAGCACTTGCTGCAATCGATACCTTAAATGAAAAACGACTGTGGGAGGCTAACCAATTAAAATTGCATTATGTTGAGCTTTCCATGGTTTTAAGGCAATTCATTTCATCCATTTATGCGCTTAACTTTTTGGAACGAACAACAACTGAAACCACAATGCTCTTGAAAGAAAAGCGCGTCAACCCTGAGGCAATTATTCTACTAATCCAATTACTTGAGGAAGCCGACCTAGTAAAATTCGCGAAATCAAAACCAGAAAAAGAAGAAGTTATAGCGCGTTCTAATCAAGCAAAAACACTCATAAAACAACTCTATTCAGAAAGCACCAAACAACATGTTGACTAATTGGAATATCGCATTTTGGGAGTATGAGTTTTACGCGCCTGCTTGGCTGAGCTTACTAATCCTATCACCCGCTTTACTGTGGATATTGAACAGGTCATTTAACAATCATAAAGGATCATTAAAATACAGTGGTCTCATCAATGATCAAAGAAAATTGCACAATCCAAATATCCGAAGAATCCGATATGGAATTAATTTTGGTTGGGTTTTAGTCTATTGCCTCCTGGTCACTGCCTTGGCCAAACCTTTCCATTGGCAAGGAAATGAGGATCCTGACGAAAACTATAAGAATGGAATTGATATTATCCTTGCGATGGACGTTTCTGCCTCTATGCTTGCGATGGACTTTAAACCGAACCGATTAGAAGTAGCCAAAGAAGTAGCAAAGGATTTTATTGACGGAAGAAGTTCGGACCGTATTGGATTGGTCATCTATTCTGGCGAGGCTTATACGGCTTGTCCGGCAACGTTAGATTATTCCATTGTAAAACAACAACTTGATCTTATTGGAACAACACGATTAGATGCAGGAACAGCTATTGGAACAGGTCTTGGCACAGCCGTAACTCGACTTCGATCGGATAGTTTAAGTTCAAAAGTCATTATTTTGTTAACAGATGGTAGCAATAACGCAGGAGAAATAGATCCTCTAACAGCCGCCGAACTTGCCAGAAGTAAATCGATTCGTGTCTATACGATTGGCGTGGGATCAACAGGAGAAGCGCCAACACCTGTGATCACTCCTTTTGGAATACGCTATGAAAATTTGCCTGTTGAAATTGATGAAAAGACCCTTCAAAAAATTGCGCAAGCAACAGGGGGCAAATACTTTCGAGCACAAGATGAGATTGTATTAAAAACTATTTATGCAGAAATCGAACGACTTGAAAAAAGAAGAATGATTGGTAAACAATTTCAACACGACCCTCCAGCTACACCTCAAGCATTTTTAAAGTGGGCACTTCTTCTCAGCTTCTTGTTATGGGTAATCAAACTAATCTATTTTAAACGTGAGGCATAAAGACTACATATACAATGTCAAATTCATTGCCCGATTCACCCTGATTTGGGACCTCATTGTCTGGTCTATTGTTTTGATGTTGATGTTTCTACTCGGATTTATGTCTAAGGAAACGGGGGAGCATATGGGATTTAATTTTTCAGGATACTTGTATCTGTTAATTTTAGAACCGCTGATGATTGTTGGACTTTTAGTTTTTTTATCTCATTGTAACAAACAACTTAATTCCCTTCCTGCTAGCAATTATTCAAAAATACTTCATCCAGTTTCCAATCGATATACTGCACTCAAACATGCACTGTTCAGAACTGCTTTGTTCTGTTTAATTTTCTCATTAGCAACACCAGTATATGGCACAAAAAAAGCGAGAGCACACGTTAACACGATGGAATTGGTAATCGGACTCGATATTTCAAACTCAATGAACACGCGGGATCTTTCGCCTCAAGCAACGAGACTCGATATCTCAAAACATGCACTTCATCAATTAATAAACGGACTCTCTGGAGAACGCATTGGACTGGTTGTTTTTGCTGGAGAAGCATTCGTACAACTTCCCATAACAGCAGACTATCATGCCGCAAAATTGTTTATTAATGAATTGAGTACGGATATGATTTCTCGCCAGGGAACTTCTATTACTGCGGTACTCGAGACAGCACAAGCTATGTTTACCAAAGGAGATACAGGAAAAATGATTTTGTTGGTTACCGATGGTGAAAATCATGAATCCAATCCTGAATCTGCTCTTCTGGACTTAAAATCTAAGCAGATCGAATTATGTGTCATGGGCATTGGGTCAAGGCAGGGTGGGCCCGTTCCTGTAGATGTAAATCGTCATGAGTTCGGTTACAAAACAGATGATACCGGTAAAACCATTATTTCAAAAGTGAACCCAACATTTATACAATCACTAGCTGAAAAAGCCGACGGTTCAGCTTTTTTATGTCATTCAGCATTTCCTGACCTGTCCGGAATTTTAAGTGCAATCAAAAACATAAAACATAGTCGTTTAGAAGATTTAACGTTTAACGTCAAAGACAATCGTTATCAATTTCCTTTATTTGCAGCAGGAATATGTTTTGGACTGATTTTCTTACTAAAATTTGATCCAATTAAACACCGAATTGACAAGTTATGAACTGGACATTCACATACCTCTCCCTATGCTGTTCATTCATTTTGGGAGTGGGTTCATCCTTGAGTCATGCCCAACTCGACTCGGCGAGATATGCTTATCAAGCGAAAAGATACAATAAGGCAGTATACTTTTATAAAAAAGCACTTTCAAAATTCCCATCTGCACAAGTCAAAAAAGAATTAGCACAAGCGAGTTATCGTGCAAAACAATATGATCAAGCTGTTCACTATTACCGAACCGTTAAAAATAAAGACAGAGCAAGTCGCGCTGCTAATTACTACAATTTAGGCAACGCCTATTTTCAACAACAACAATTCAAAAAAGCCATTCAGCAATTCAAAAAAGCACTGCGACTCCAACCGAATAATTTTAAGGCCCGATACAACCTATCGGAAGCACTGCGAAAATTGAACAAAAACAAACCAAAAAACGACAAAAAAAACAAAGAAGATAAAAAAAATCAAAACAATAAAAACGACAAGGAAAAGCAAGATAAAAAGGATAACACATCAAATAAAAATAAAAAACCAGAAAAAGAAAAAAAACCAGATTCTCGGAACTCTTCTAATGAAATGAATAAAAATTCCGTAGAACGGCTTCTTGATCAACTGATGAAAGCCGAAGCAAAAACAAAACGTAAAATCAACGCAAATCGATCGGCCTATTCGGGCAAATCAACTTCAGGAAAAGATTGGTAATGAAATTAATCTGTGTATTCGTATTATTTCTATTGTGGAATCCGACGCTCATCGGGCAAAAAAATTTCATCAAACTTGAGGTAACACCAAATACCGCAAATTTGGGCGAATCCATTACTGTTTCCGTTAAATCGAATATCAGAGGAAGCATCAGCGTAAACTATCCCAGTCAATTCAAACATGGGTATAACGTGATGAGTGGTATGAGTGAAGAGTACGACAACATCAGTGGCAAAATAAATCGTATTTCGTACATGTCAGAAGCGGGTAAAATTGATCAGGCTGGAAACTACACCTTCGGACCTGCAATCATCCGATCTGGAGGAAAAACATACAAATCAAACACAGTAAAAGTCACTGTTAAAACTATTAATAATACACCAGCGCAAAAAGAAAACGCGAAGATTAATGCAAAACAATACAAGCAGCCGGCATTTGGTATAATCGAACAATCAAAACGAGAAATTTATGCTGGCGAAGCTGTGCTGTTAAATGCAAAGGTTTACAGTCAAGTAAATCCTACTCAACTGGAGAATTACAAAACATTTTCTTTTGATGGAACAGCAGAGAAACATCAATTAGCTGATATGAATGACCAAATTACGGTTACAGATACACACCTAAACAATACTTATTATTACACCTTTTCTTGCGATAAACAAATCATATTCCCGAGTGGAAAAGGCATTTTTAAAATCAACCCTTTCGAATTAAGCTTATTCAGTGGATTTGAATCTATTGATGTCACCTCATCGGAAGCAACCTTAAAAATCAACCCCTTACCTCAACCAACACCAGCAACGTATACTGGCATTGTAGGGAACCTTGCCTTATCCTCAAAGTTAGAGGCAACTTCATACAAACAAGGAAGTGTTCTTCAATTTAAGTTGATTTTCACAGGAACGGGCAACATGCAACAAATCCATATTCCCTCACTAAAATTGCCGAAACAATTCAGTTTATATGGAGATCCTGTTACAAAAGAAGACATAGAATTCACCGAAAAAGGTGCCACAGGCACAGTCATCTACACGTATAACATACAATGCTTAGATGCCGGCCAGTACACATTACCTATTCAATATTTATCCTATTTCGACCCTATTAAACAGACCTATACTACGCTACAAACAGAAGCGCTAAACTTATCCATCGAAGCAGATGCTGTCTTTGCTGGTCAACAAAGAAAAAATATTTCTGGTACGATGACCATACGCGAAGACTCAATAAGTGATTCCGAAAAAACTAATTTTTGGCAATCAATCTTATCTTGGATTGGGGTCATTTCGCTACTTGTATTGTCAGCTGTCATGCTTCTCCGCAGTAAACCTTGGCAATTGGTACTTCAAAAACCGAAAAGACTCGAAAAATCGTTAACAGTCAATACTTCCAATATTAAGCCAACGCTTGATATTACACTACTAGAATCTATGATTCATGCAGAAAACAGCTCTCAATTTTATACTCATTTGGATAAAGTAAGTAAGCAATATTTACGTGATCAATCCAAACTGCCGCAATCTGCTACCTTCTCCGAAGTCTTGGAACAATTGAAAACCACTGGACTTTCTACCGAACAATTGACTGCAATTGGGACATTTTTTAATGAACTGGATCAGGCACGTTTTTTTGTCGGTTCATCTGCTGATCCCCATCAATTTCTTATCCGACTTCAGACAATTTCTAATTATTTCACTGAATAAGTTGAATTAATTCTTCGAAATCAATTGCTCTGGAGTTGCTCTTTGTATCTTTGTGTACAATGACGAAGGAAGCACAGCAAATCAGAGCGTTGTCGCTAAAAGAGCTTGAAGAGCGTTTGATCGAACTAGGTGAAAAGAAGTTTCGTGCAAAGCAAATTTATACCTGGTTGTGGAAAAAGAATGCTGGATCATTTGAGGAAATGACGGATCTAAGCATCCCCTTGCGCGAAAAACTACTTCAGCATTTCACCATCGATCAAATAACGCTTGACGATCAGCAAATTAGTGCTGACAAAACAATCAAATGTGCGTTTTCTGTTGGGGAAGGCAAAGTGGTTGAAGGCGTATTAATTCCTACAAGTTCTAGAACAACTGCCTGTATTTCATCGCAAGTAGGTTGCAGTTTATCCTGTACATTTTGTGCTACTGGTCGTCTAAAATTAATGCGTAACCTTTCTGCAGGAGAAATTGTTGATCAGGTGGTTTACTTGAAAAACCAAGCAGAAAACCGGTATCAAACACCACTTACAAATATCGTATACATGGGTATGGGTGAACCATTACTCAACTACAAAAATGTTTTGCGTTCCGTAGAATTGATCACCGCTGAAGAAGGACTCGGCATGTCTCCCAAACGCATAACAGTTTCAACTGCCGGTATCGCTAAAATGATCAAAAAACTTGGCGACGATGACGTGAAATTTAATTTGGCTTTGTCACTTCATGCTGCAAATGACAAAAAAAGAAGTCAAATCATGGAAATTAACGACACCAATAATTTGGAAGCACTTGCTGAATCGTTGGTCTATTTTCATGAAAAAACAGCTAGTCGAGTGACTTTTGAATACATCATCTTCAAAGATTTTAACGATGCACTAGAAGATGCCGCAGAGTTAGCACAGTTTGCCAAGTGTGTACCTTGTAAAATAAACATCATTGAATACAACCCTATCGACGAAGGTAGTTTTCAGCAAGCTGACAAAGCCAAAGTGGATGCATTTGCCAACTTTTTGGAATCAAAAAATCTTATTGTTAACGTGCGCAGAAGTCGAGGAAAAGATATCGATGCTGCCTGTGGGCAGTTGGCCAATAAAAACAAGGCTATACTTCCTGCTGAGCGTAAGCTAAAAGTTCATTAATGCATGAATCTTAACATAAGTTCACGGTTCATCCCCATCGTTTAGTTTTATATTTGTACTCATGATGACAGTAAAGGAAATAATGGATCCCATCCAAGATGAACTCACAACGTTTGAGGATCGTTTCCGACTCAGCATGAAGTCCCGAGTACCTTTGCTGGATAAGATTACCCATTACATTGTAAAAAGAAAAGGAAAGCAAATGCGACCGATGTTTATTTTTCTTACGGCTAAAATGCTGGGAAAAATGAATGATAAGGCTTACGATGCAGCCTCTTTGGTAGAGTTACTACATACAGCAACGTTAGTTCACGATGATGTGGTAGATGATGCCCATGAACGAAGGGGTTTTTTCTCCATTAATGCCTTATGGAAAAATAAAATCGCTGTTTTGGTTGGGGATTATATGTTATCCCGTGTCTTATTGCTTTCTATTGAAAAAAACAACGTTCGACTATTAGAACTCGTGGCCAGAGCGGTACGAGAAATGAGTGAAGGAGAACTTTTACAAATTGAAAAAGCGCGCAAATTAGACATTACCGAGGATATTTATTTTGAAGTCATCAGACAAAAAACAGCTTCCCTTATCGCTACATGTTGTGAAGCCGGAGCTGTTGCTGTTGATCGTGAAGATGTTGCACCTATCATGCGCGAGTTTGGTGAGTTAGTTGGATTAGCATTTCAAATCAAAGACGATATTTTTGACTACGGTACGGCAGAAAAAATCGGCAAACCAACTGGACTCGATATTCGCGAGCAAAAGATGACACTCCCACTAATACATGTATTAAATACCGCTCCAAATGCGATAAAACGCGAGTTGATCAACATTGTGAAAAATAAAAACGAGGACACAAAAAGTGTCAAACGTGCTATTTCGCTGGTCGTAGAGTATGGTGGCATATCATATGCTCAAGTAAGAATGAACGAATTGAAAGATCGTGCGTTGAAGCTACTCGAAACTATACCTTCTTCAACAGAAAAAACTGCACTTATCGGTTTGGTCGAATATACCGTTAATCGAGAAAAATAATTACTATCATGAAGTTAAATATTTACGCAAAGCTTTTGCTCTTTGGTATGTTTATTATCCAATCGGCTTGTTCAGGAGAACCTGAATCAGCAACGAAAGCTGCAGAAGTCGAAAATCTGGTTGAAATAAAAGATGGTATTTACACCGAGTTTTATCCGGGAAGGAAACAAATTAAATTTCAAGGTGGCCAAGACGAACAAAAGCGAAGAAATGGCGTTTGGACATTCTTTTCAGAAGCAGGTGAAGAACAATCTGTAACCATTTATGAACACGGGTTACGAGAAGGCCATACGATTGTAAAGTATCCTGGTGGAGGGGTACGTTATCGCGGTGAATACCATCAAGACACAATGATTGGAATTTGGACAACCTATGATACGAAAGGAAATGTAGTTACAGAAAAAGATTATGGTCAACCCAAGTAATGTCTAAAATACCGCCACATATCATCGATGAAATCATGCAAACTTCTCGCATAGAGGAAGTCATTGGTGAATTTGTGAACTTAAAACGGGCTGGCTCAAATTTAAAAGGATTAAGTCCTTTTACAGATGAGAAGACTGCTTCCTTTGTAGTTTCTCCTGCAAAACAAATATTCAAATGTTTTTCTACTGGAAAAGGAGGTACTGTAGTAACCTTCTTAATGGAAAAAGAACATTTCTCCTACCCTGAGGCACTTCGCTGGCTCGCAGATAAATATGGTGTTCAAATCCCAGAAGAGGAGCCAAAATCAGCAGATGAACTTGCCGCTATTACAGAGCGAGAAAGTTTGTACATTATCAATGATTTCGCACGTACGCATTTCTTGGACAACATGCATAAATCGGATGAAGGCATGGCAATTGGTCTTTCCTATTTCGAAGAGCGTGGATTTAGAAAAGATATCATTGAGAAATTTCAATTGGGTTATTGTCTAAATACAGGTGATGACTTTACTAAGGCAGCGCTTAAAAAAGGATACAAACTCGATTATCTTGAAAAAGTTGGTTTAGTCAAAACAAAGGAAAATAGAAACTTTGACTTCTTCCGAGGCAGGGTGATGTTCCCTATACACAGTGTTTCTGGAAGAGTTCTAGGTTTTGGAGGAAGAACCTTGTTTACAGACAAAAAAATCGCAAAATATTTCAACTCACCGGAGAGTATCATCTACAATAAAAGCGAAATTCTTTACGGATTATACTTTTCCAAAGGAGACATCATCAAATACGACAATTGTTTCTTATGTGAAGGGTACACCGATGTCATTAGCATGTACCAAGCCGGGATACAAAATGTGGTATCCTCATCAGGCACATCCCTGACAAGAGAACAAATTAAGCTGATACGACGCTACACCCAAAACATCACCATTCTTTATGACGGAGATGCAGCGGGAATTAAGGCTTCATTTCGCGGTATTGACTTGATTTTGGAAGAAGGACTACACGTAAAAGTTGTTTTATTTCCAGATGGCGAGGACCCTGACTCCTATTCGAAACGAGTAAGTTCTTCAGAATTAGATGAGTACATCAAAACTCACATGCAGGACTTCATCTCATTTAAAGCGGAAATACTGTTAAAAGATAGCCATGACGATCCTTTGAAACGGTCCGAATTGATTCGAGAGATAGTTCAATCTGTAGCGCTTATACCCGATCAGATTACCCGTACCGTTTATTTGCAGCAGCTTGCAGCCAAATTCAATATCAGCGAAGAAATTGTTTCCAATGAGTTAATCAAACTGAGGAAACAAACGATTGCTAAACAGCAAAATGAACCAGAGGTAAAGGAAATTCCGCTCGCACCAATCAACCTGGAAGGAACCGGATCAGTTGAAGGAACAGAGATCGCGGATCCACTAAATAGGGAGACAGCTAACCTTCATGATGAACGTAATTTAATACGGATGTTAATTAAATACGGCACATGGATCATACAGACGGATCAAACAGATGAACACGGAAAAACGCATCGTGTTGAAACGAGTGTTACCGAGTTGGTCATACACGAGTTGGAGAAAGATGAATTATACTTTAAACATCCCTTATACAGCGACATTTATCAACTGATTTTAGATGGATTCAATGAAAACCAATTACTCTCACTCAACTATTTTAAACGACTTGAAAATCAAGAAATAGTTAGATTCGTTACCGATATCGAAACGAACGATCAGGAGGTTAGTAGCAATTGGCTCAATAAACATCAGATTTACACACGTTCTGAAGGTGATCGCATTAATGAAGCCATCATTCAATCGGTTTACAGTTTTAAAACCGCTAAAATTGAAGAGCGTATTCGTGAAATACAACATGAGCTTAAGCAGCCTGAAAAGCTTAGTGATGAAGATATGATGATCTTATTGGCTGAACAAATGACCCTAGAAAAAGTAAAACTTATTTTTGCAGAAAAATTAGGTAGAATTATATTGCGTTAGTTATGATGTCATTCACGCTTTTCAAATTTGGACCTTACAACGTTTGTTTGTGGAACTTTGTTGTGCTCGGGTTAATTTACCTCACGGCAATGGTGTTACGGCGCTTATTGTTGCGCACATTAAAACGATACCTCCAAAACAACAACATTCGTGTTGAGGGGAAGCGCATTACCTGGTTAAGGTTATTCAGTCAAAGCGTTTACCTCTTGGCTACTTACGTTGCTATTTTCAGCTTCAACATCAACAATAATGATGTTTCATTCAATGAATTCATCAATTTCAATATCATTAATTCGAAGAAGTTTACACTCAGTATCTATCACATCTTCGTCTTAACCATAATTTTTTTCGTTACCAAAGTATTACTCAACTTTGCTCGATTATACATCAATCGAAAATTTAGGGATAGAAACAATTACGATCCGGGTACTGAATTTGTTTATGTTCAAATTGCAAAGTACATCATCTACTTGTTTTCAATCATCATTTCGTTGAAGGTACTGGATATCGATTTAACGATCTTACTTACAGGTTCTGCTGCACTACTTGTTGGACTTGGGCTTGGATTACAAGATGTCTTCAAGGATATGTTTTCGGGTATTGTACTTTTGGTGGAAGGAAACGTTCGCGTAGGAGATATTGTAGAAATTTCCAACGGAGGAAAAACGGAGGCAATCATTGCAAAAATTCTTAAAATAAACGTCAGAACGACACAGATCGAAACACGAGACGGTAATGTTTTAATGATTCCAAATGCCAAATTGACACAGGAATATGTAGAGAATTGGACACATGGATCTGAACTTACGCGGTTCAGAATTTTTGTCACCGTAGAATATGGATCAGACACTGAACTTGTTACCCGCTTATTGAAACAAGCAGCATTCGGCCATCCCAAAGTAAGAAAAACGCATCCAGTAGATGTTAGGTTAGCCAGTTTCGGAAATAATGGTTTGGAACTTGAACTGATCTTCTGGGCTGATCAAAATTGGGATATCAACAATTACAAATCAGATATTCGTTTTGAAATTGATCGCTTATTCCGTGAATACAAAATCACCATTCCATTCCACCAATCTACTGTAAGTATTGTAGATAAAAGAAACAACTGACCTAAACTTCCTTCAATTTGAACAGGTAACGTTGAATGGTATTTTCCAATCCGAGGTAAAGTGCATCTGATATTAATGCATGTCCGATAGAAACTTCATCCAGAAAAGGAATTTTAGATTTGAAAAAAGCAAGGTTCTCGAGACTTAAATCGTGTCCAGCATTTACTCCCATACCCAATTCTTTTGCCAGCTCGGCAGCTTGAACATAAGCAGCAACTGCCTGTTCTTGATTCTGGTGAAAGCTCTCCGCAAAAGGACCAGTATACAATTCTATTCGATCGACACCTGTTTTTCCTGCGTGTTCAATGTGACTTAATTCCGTATCAATAAAAATAGAACTGCGCACTCCCCAATCCTTAAATTGCTGCACCAACTCACTTAACCATGCACCGTGCTTTACGGTATCCCAGCCAGCATTAGAGGTCAGTACATGAGGTGGATCTGGGACTAATGTTGCCTGCGCCGGTCGAACTTCTTCAATGAGCCGCATATAGCGCTCATCAGGATATCCCTCTATGTTGTATTCAGTTGTAACTACAGCCTTAAGGTCATATACATCTTGTGTGGTAATATGCCTTTCATCCGGTCTTGGATGTATGGTAATCCCTTGTGCACCAAAACGTTCACAATCTATGGCTACCTGAACAAGATTTGGAACATCTCCTCCACGAGCATTTCGAATTGTAGCAATTTTGTTAATGTTAACACTTAACTTTGTCATTGTGGTACATTTTTTGTCAAATTTACGTTATTAAGTTTGTACTAATTATTACTTTGGTTGAATAATGAGAGCGTTTGAATTAATAACAGAAGAAATTCCACCACTGACACACAAAGACAGTGGGGAAAAAGCATTACGTTGGATGGAAGAATTCAAGGTCTCGCATTTACCTGTTTTGAAAAACGGAAATTTTGTTGGTCTGATAAGTGAAACAGACATTTTGGACAAAATGGACCTGGATGAAAAATTAGACATTTTGTTTGATCATTTACCACGTCCTTACGTTTTTGGAGATTCACACATTTACGAAGTTTTAGCAAAAGTATCTGAGCATAGAATTAGCGTCATGCCAATACTGGATCGCGATGAAAAATACTTGGGTTGTACCGATGTTTATCGGTTGGTAACCATGATTGCCAATACAGGAAGTATAAAAGAAGTTGGCGGCATTCTGGTATTGGAGGTTAATTCTGTCGATTATTCAATGGCTCAAATTGCTCAAATTGTGGAAGGAAATAACGCTCGTATTTTAAGTTCCTACATCATGTCCTCACCCGACACGACTAAATTGGAAATCACCTTGAAGATAAACCAAGTAGAATTAACCAGCATTATTCGCACCTTCGAACGGTATGATTATGTGGTGAAAGCATCTTACCAAAAGTCCTCCGGTGACGATGACATCCAGCAGCGCTTTGACGCCCTGATGAATTTCTTGAAATTCTAATCATGAATGTAGCCATATACGGTCGAAAACTAAACAAACAAAACATCCCCTATTTCATTGAAATTTTGGGGATTATAAAATCATATGGTTGGAATCCAATACTTGAAACAGAATTAAAAAAGCAACTGATTCAAAAAGTTAGCCTTTCACAAAGCATTGATGAGTTCAGTTCAACTAACGACTTTCATTCGGGTATCGACTTAACGTTGAGCATCGGTGGCGATGGTACTTTCATCAAAACAGTTGGATTCATTAAAGATTCTGGTGTTCCGATACTTGGAATTAACACGGGTAGACTTGGGTTTCTTTCGAATATTTCAAAGGATCAAATCAACCATACCTTAGAGCAAATTAAATTGCGCGCGTATGATTTTCAAAAGCGCTCATTGTTACGTATTCATACAGAAGAAGAACTTTTTGGCGAAGACAATTTTGCCTTGAATGAAGTAACTTTCCATAAAAAAGATACTGCTTCAATGATTACCGTTCATGCCTCTTTAGATGGTAAATATTTGAACTCATATTGGGCAGATGGATTGATTGTTGCAACGCCAACAGGATCAACTGCATACAGTTTAAGTTGTGGAGGACCAATTATTACGCCAGGTTGTCAAGTTCATATCCTTACACCTATTGCACCACACAATTTAAATGTTCGTCCGATGGTCGTTCCTGACCACCTACCAATTGAATTGAGCCTTGAAGGACGTGATCGAAAATACTTGATTTCATTAGACGGAAATTCGAAGAACATCAAACAAGGTGAAACCATAAAAGTTACCAAAGCAGAGTTTATGATCAATGTGGTTAAATTTGAAGACAACAACTTCTTAGACACCATTAGAAATAAGATGCTTTGGGGTATTGATAAACGTAATTAATTAAATAAACATGAAATATACATCACTTCTTTTTGCTGTTTTAATCAGCACGCTCGCACTAGCAACTAAACCAAAAAAACCAAAATTAGAACCTGGAATTTATGCTGAATTTGTAACCAACAAAGGATCTATACTCTGCGTTCTTGAGTACAAAAAAGTACCGATGACCGTTGCAAATTTCGTTGGATTAGCTGAAGGTAATTTAAACATCCTTGATACAATCGCCTACGAAAAACCATTTTATAACGGATTGAAATTTCATCGTGTAATTAAAGACTTCATGATTCAAGGTGGTGATCCATTAGGAAATGGTATGGGCGGACCTAAACACAAATTTTATGATGAATTTGACCCAACATTATCCCACAGTGGCCCAGGTATTTTATCCATGGCAAACTCAGGACCACAAACCAATGGTAGTCAGTTCTTTATTACCCACAAAGAAACTCCTTGGTTAGACAACAAACACAGTGTATTCGGACACGTTATCAGCGGACAAGATATCGTAAATTTGATTGAACAAGGGGATGAAATAAAAACGTTGCGTATTTTAAGAATCGGGAAAGAGGCGAAAAAATGGAATGCATCGAAAGCATTTATGGATGTCTATACACCTATTTCAACTGCTGAAAAAGTGGAACGTGAACGCATCGAGCGCATCTCAAAAATGTCAGAAGAAGAGTATAAAAGTTATATGTACAGCGAAGTACAGGCAAAGTACCCTTCTGCAGTTTTATCACCCTCTGGTTTGGTATATGTGATTGACAATCCCGGAGAAGGAGAAGGTCCAAAAGCAGGTGACCAAATGAGTGTTCATTATCGAGGTACATTCAGGGCTGATGGTGTTCAATTTGATGCATCCTATGACCGCAATGAGCCCATGCGTTTTCAATATCAAACCAACCGCATGATACCCGGGTTTGAAGAAGGAATAGGCATGCTTGGAAAAGGGGGCAAAGCCAAATTGATTATACCGTACTTTCAAGCTTATGGACGAAATGGTAGACCGGGAGCAATTCCGCCATTTGCAGATTTGGTATTTGACATTGAAATTGTAGATTTAGTTCCAGGGGATCATGACCATGATCACGAACATGACCACAGTGATCCAAATCATAAACATTAAGTTAAAGCTGCTCTGTTGGGCAGCTTTTTTTAAGCAATAAAACGCCACAAGTTTGGTCATTTTATCGCATTTTACTTGTACAATTTGAGTATACTCATAGTATCCTTATCTGATTTATAGCTAGAACCAAAGCGTTTTAGCATAAAAACAACTCCTTTACCTATCAAGTTGGTATCTTTAGCGTTTATTCAATATTAATAGCACCATGTTATCCAACGAATTTCAACAAATAATCGATTACAGAAGATCAAATTAATTTCATTAAAATTGGTAGTTAATAATTTCCTATCAATAGTTGTTGTAAATTAAATTATTTAAATTTAGAATCACTAGTGTCCGATAAAAATACAAATTAACCATTTTGCTTTCTGAAAGCCTTGATTTTACTAGTGCTGCTGTCTCGATATCAAAAGTAAGCCCCCCCCCTTTTTAAGAACTACTAAATT